>ULSZ01038127.1_pt1 | contig 16205 bp, 11 predicted proteins | sample 1957151 | NCBI WGS metagenome assembly ULSZ01 (sample SAMEA4835721, study PRJEB28245) | human gut metagenome | biome: gut microbiome; material: fecal sample | place: Denmark | collected 2008
ACAAACGCGCTGAGCATACTGCTGAACCTACTGCTGACCTTCGAGCTCGGCCTGGGCATACGCGGCAGCGCCATGAGCTACCTGTTTTCCGTCGCGGGCGGTGCCGCCATAGCCCTGGCGCTGGTCGCGCGCCGCGGCTTTGCCATGCGCCCCTGTTTCCGCTTGGACGCCACCACCACGCCACGCATGCGCTCCATTGCCTCTATCGGCCTGCCGAGTTCGATCGAGAACTTCATGTTCAACGGCACCAAGCTGGTGATACAGGTCTTTGTTGCGGGCATGGGCACGACGGTAATCGCGGCGAACCAGGTGTTCAACTCTGCGAGCAACGTGATGCTCATACCCTTTATGAGCATCAACTACTTGACAACGCCGGTCGTTGGCCGCTGCGCAGGAAGAGAGGGAGTAAATGGACTTGCCGATTGCCTCGAATACCTTCACGGCCGCGCGCATACGGTGGCAATCTTCACGGGACTTGCGCATATAGTCCTGGCGTTCCCGATGGCCCTGATTTTCAGCCGGGACGCGGAGACGGTGCGCCTTGCGGTCAGGATGCTGGTTATATACGCGCTCTTTTCACCTTTTATGCCGGGGTGCTTTATATACCCGAATGGATTCAAGGCCGTCGGCGACGCGAAATACCCGATGTACTACTCTACGGTATCGGCCTGGTTCGTGCGCGTGTGCGGCACCTGGCTCCTGGGGGTGGTACTAGGATGGGGGACTTTGGCAATTGTTCTCACTCAGGGGCTTGACCACATCTCGCGCTGCACCGCGTATACGCGCAGGTTCAAAAGCGGGAAGTGGCTGGATAACTTCAAACGCATACACAGCGAGGAGGATGGCTGATGGACAGGCTCAAAAGCTTTGCAAAAACGATCGTTGAGCACTGCTGCGCGGTACAGCCGGGCGAGCGGGTGCTCGTGGAGGTGACGGGCTGCGAGGATGCGCTCGCTGCCGAAGTTATACGAGCTGTGTACGACGCCGGAGGCGTGCCGTTCTACAGTCAGATATGGGACTCCCTGCAAGCGGCGTGGCTGGAGCGCGCCGGGGATGAGGCCGTAAAAAAACGCGCAGAGTGGGACGAGGCACGTATGCGCGAGATGGACGTGTACATCGGACTGCGCTCAAACGCGAACAGCTTCGACCTCTCAGCCGTCCCCGCGGACAAAACCAGCCTCTACCGCCGGGAGTACGAGACTCCGGTGCACTTCCGCACGCGCATACCCAAAACCCGCTGGCTGGTCACGCGAATCCCGAACGCATCGATGGCTCAGAATGCCGGTATGCCGACACGCGAGTTCGAGGAATTTTACTACAGCTGCTGCGGCATAGACTACGACCGCTTCCGCGCCCGTATGCAGCCGCTGGCTGAGGCGATGCGCTCGGCGCATAATGTGCGCATAAAGGGCGAAGGGGTTGACCTGCGCTTTGAAATGTGCGGCGCCGGCGTCTCGGTCTGCTCCGGGACGCGCAACATACCCGCGGGAGAAGTGTTCTCCGCGCCGGCTCTGGAAAGCGTGGAGGGCTATATTCGCTACAACATCCCCGTGCGCTTTAACGGCATGGAGTTCAAGGGCGTGCGCCTGGGCTTTGAGCGCGGGCGCATCGTGGACATACGCTGCGAGAGCGGCGACGCCGCGGCGCTTGAAGCCATATTCGATACGGACGAGGGCGCGCGGTATATAGGCGAGTTCGCCATGGGCACAAACCCGTTTGTCGACCGCGTGGTCGGGGACATACTCTTTGACGAGAAGGCCGCGGGCAGCTTCCACTTTACGCCGGGCAACTCCTACGAGGGCTGCGGCAACGGGAACAAAAGCGGCATACACTGGGACATGGTTTACCGTATGCAGAGCGAGTACGGCGGGGCAGAGATCTGGTTTGATGACACGCTCATCGAGTGCGACGGCCTTTTCGTGCCGGATGAGCTGCAGCCTCTCAACCCGGAAAATCTGCGCCGGGAACTGGAGATGTGACATGGAATACACGCTTGAGTCCCTGCGTGAGCACGAGATGTTCCGCTGGTTTATTGAAATCTCTTCCGTTCCGCGCGGCTCGGGGAACACTAAAGCCATATCGGAACTTACAGCAGATTTTGCCTCTGTCCGTGGACTGCAATATGAGCGAGACGCGCTGGGCAACGTGGTTATAACAAAGCCAGCAAGCCCCAGAAAAGAGAACTGCGAACCAATTATGCTCCAAGCGCACCTTGATATGGTCTGCGCTGCCCAAAGCGGCAAAAATATAGATATGTCGGTGACGCCGCCGCAACTCGTAATTGACGGGGACTGGCTGCGTGCAGACGGTACTACGCTCGGTGCGGACAATGGCATAGGGGTGGCCATGATGTTTGCACTGCTAGATAATACTGACACGGTCCACCCACCGCTCGTATGCGTGTTCACCGTCGATGAGGAGACGGGCATGGAAGGGGCGTACGGTCTAGACAAGAGCCGTCTCGGCTCCAGACGCATGCTCAACCTCGACGCGGAAAGGGAGGGCGAGTTCTTCGCCGGGTGCGCCGGAGGCAACAAGGCGGTGGTCAGGATACCAGTCACGTCCTTGGAGCAGGACGGGGACTCCTGGCGTATTGAACTGGACGGACTTGCCGGCGGGCACTCCGGTGTGGACATAGACCGGGGGCGCGCCGCAGCTCCCGTGCTGATGGGCCGCGTGCTCATGGAGTTAAGATGTTCTGCCGAGATGAGATGTGCCCGCTTGGAGTGTGGACAAGCTGACAACGCCATTGCGGATCATGCCACGGCAGACGTGGTTTGCGCCGCCGGGTTTGACCTACCGGGCACGCTTGCGAGCCTTGAGAGCACATTCCACGCCGAGTACGGCATTACGGATCCGGGCCTGCATCTTCGCGCAGAGCGCATCGATCTTCCCAAAGAGACGCTTGATGACGCGGGGACAGATAAGCTTATCTGCCTGCTTCTGAATGTGCCTCAGGGAGTCATAGAGCGCAGCTCGCACATTGCTGGAATGCCACAAACCTCGTCTAACCTCGGCGTCGTGCGAGTCGGACCGGACGGTATATACGCCGAGGCGTGCATACGCAGTGCCGTGGCTACGCAGCAGGACTGGATAAACCTGCGCTTCGCCTCGCTCGTGAAATCCCTAGGGGGCACAGTGGAGCGCTGCCGCGGAGCGGGTGCGTGGGAGTTTGTGCCCGGAAGCCCGCTGCGTGCGGAGTGCATCATGGCGTGGAAGGAGCTGTTTGGTGTAGAGCCTGCCGTCAGGATAAGCCATGCAGGTGCAGAGTGCGGCATCTTCGTTGCCGAAATGCCTGGACTCGACTGCGTTTCATTAGGCCCAACCATAGAAAACGTGCACACGCCAAATGAACGGCTAAATATTGAGTCATCGATTCGTGTCTATAACTATCTAAAGTATGTAATTGCACGTTTATAAAATGCACATAGTCAATACGTTTGGTGCCATGACTTTGCGCAACATTTCAAGAGGGTCCAATCACCTTGAAGTGTTTTTAACGACATCTACCAACCATTATTCTTAATACTTATTTCGATGAAGTTTGTTAAATCCTGAAGCTTTCTGGTATTATTTTCAAGTAAAATGATGACCTCCACGGGATACCCGTGGAGGCCTGTTTATCCTATGAGCGCGCGCAACTCCGGCATCTCCCGCAAATACCGCCTCGCGCGCGACACCCAGGCGGTCACGTTGCTAGCGCTGGCGCCAATCTGCTCGCCTATCTCGCGCGCGGTGTAGCCGTCGGCCATGAGGCGCAGGGCGCGGATGCCCTTCGCGTTCACGCCGGTGGCGCTGCGCTCGGCTTCGTCGAGCAATTCGGTGAGCGTGCCGTCGTTCTGCTCCGGCACGATTTCAGCTTCGTATGTACTCAGCACCTCCGGCTCCGTTGAAATCTCCTTGCCCGCACGGCGGTTGGCGTAGATTAGCGCAGAGCAGATTTCGTTCCAGATAAGTCGGTAGGCGTAGGTTGAAAAGCAGCCGCCCTTGTCCGTCGCCGCGGCCTTGCACAGGCCCATGCAGCCTATCTGAAACAGGTCATCGTAGGTGTAGATACCGAGCCCGTTCACGCCGTGGACCTTGTCCTTTATGACCTTGCCCACCAAGCCCATGTTCTCCTCCACATGTTTTCTCTGAGCGTCGTTTAGCGTCATGAGGCCTCACGCCCCTTGTAGCTTGCGAGCATCGTCCTGCTCGCGTCAATAACCTGGCGGCAGTAGTATTCGCCGAGATAGCCGATGTGCGCCTCGGACATGGGCGCTTGTATCAGGCAGGCAAGCCACTCGTAGGCCTGTTCCTTGCTCATTAAACCGCTGAGATAGAGCCGGTCAAAGTAGCGGTGCGCCTCGCGTCTTAACGAGCGAAGCTCGCGGTTGGCGAGCGTGCCGATGGGCCGGTTCGTACCCGGGTGCGTGCGAACGTATGCGTCGCAAATCGGGTAGCGCTTGCATACATAGAGCATTGTGTCGTTGGCGTTCTCTCTGTATATTCCGTCGGCGCTGCGGAGAATGACGGGCGAGCCGCAGTAGGGACAGCGCATGGCGGCGGGGTTATTCCTTTTCTTTCTCATATAAAGTACCTCCAGATATGCAAAAAGAGCCGGAAAACTGCATGACAAAGCAAGAGTCTAAGGTAGACGTTCTGAATCGTCTCCGCATCTTGCTGATGTCAAAGCAGCCTTCCGGCTCTTTTAATCAGATGTGGCTTGCGCCGTGTGGATTGCTCATTGCGCGAATCCGTAACAGGGTTCCACACCCGCGTGGTGTGGTCTTTGACCGAGGGGTACCTTCCTTAAGTACCTGAAAGCCTGAGCGCAAGCCCCTGCCACGGTTTCAGCATAACACAGCTCCAATTTCAGGTCAAGCCATGCGAATTGAATTTAACAGAAAAGTTACAAAATATCTCGAAATCACAAGGATTATAACCTCAATCTCGGTCTGACAGTTAGAAAATCAGTCTGACAGCTCATCGTCATCCTCGTCGTACTCATCCCAGCGGCGCCGGCGTCTGTGTGAGAACCTGAGCGCTATAAGCAGCACGATTGCGACAAGCAGCCCGACGCCGAATACGGCGAGGTTTATGACAGGTATTCCGTAGACGGTCAGCTCGTCACCGCCCTCATCCGGCGTCGGTGTAACTGTGTCCGCCGATGTCGTAGCTGGTTCAGTTTCGGCTTGTTCGCTCTCACGCTCCTCGCTGGGTTCCGGCTCCGGAGTGGGCACAGCCTGCGGGGAACCGAGACAGGACAGCTCGTATATACTGCTGCCGCCTATCTCGAGACTGAGAACGCCGGACTCGTCCACCACAACCACCCCTGGGTAAACCCCGGCGTCGGTGCGCAGCTGGAACTCCACACCGGCCCATTCGGGGCCGAGCTGGATTGTGAGCTGTGACGGCTCTACAATCTGAAGCTCCGTGCCGTCGGTGTCGGCGTGTGCGTTGAGAGCCATGAGCGACATGGCCATGACGGCGAGCATGGCGGCAAAGGCTTTACGCTTTCTCATTGCGTTTGCCTCCCTTGCCCTTGCGGTAGACGCCGAAATAGCAGTACGCGCCCACGCCTGCGATGCCCGCCAGTCCCGCTGCAATCAGAATAATCCACGGCGTCAGGCTGTCGTCGCCGGTTTTTGGCACGTCCACGGTTATCTTGTTGTTGTGTACGTTCACGGTGAGAGTCTCATTTGCCACCAGCGTCACGGTGACTGGCTCGGCTATCTCGTAGCCCTCGCTGGCGCCGTTTTCAAGCTCCGTGACCACATACTCGCCGATGCGGAGGCCCTCAATGAGAATCTCGCCGTTGGCGTCAGTTGTAAAAGTCATGTCGTAGCCGTTCACGCCGGAGACGCGGAAGGCGAAGCCCTCGACCCTGCCGTCGTCGGTGGTCTTTACTATCTTCAGCGCTCCGCGCAGAGGCTGGTTCAGGAACCCGACGCCGGCCTCGTTTTCCACGACGCAGACCTCGCCGTCAGTGGTTATCTCGGCGTAATAAGCGTTCTCGTCCAGAACATAGCCCTCGGGAGCCTGGCTTTCCCTGACCAGATATCCTCCCGCATCAAGCTCGCGCATCAAGTAGACGCCCTCGCCCTCGTCGCCCATCTCGCCGAGCAGCTCGTCGCCATCGTCCAGAATACGGTCGCCGTTTGTATCGCGGTAGACCTCGAACGCCGCTCCGGTGAGGCGGTTGTCCGGGTAGTCGGCGTCATACTTGGTGAGCGTGATGCTTCCGCGAATGGGGTCGTTTGTCACCTCAAGCTCTATTACCTGCGCGTCCTCGGCAATGCTCACCTGATGCAGCTCCTCGCTGAGCACATAGCCCGCGGGCGCCGTCAGCTCGCGCACGATGTAGTCCCCGACGGGCAGATTTTCAAACACGAAAACTCCGCCCTCGCCGGAGACCGCCGTCATGAGCGTGCTCTCCTCGGTGAATTCGGCGGCGTCGCTGCGGAACAGTCCGAACACCGCGCCGGGCAGGGCTTTGCCGTTTTCGTCGAGCTTCATACCCGAAACGGAGCCGTACTTGAGCTCGTTCACTATGGCCTCGCCGTCGTTGACCGCCACGTTTACAAGCGGCGTGTCCTGACCGGCGTATGTGAACTCGACGGGGTAACGCTCGTCGCTGAGTATATAGTGGCTGTCTGTGGCGTACTCCTGCACATAGTAGCTGCCCAGCGGAATGTTGCTCTTGAAAGCCGCCATCCCGTCGGCATTTACCGCGGCTATTTCTATTAGCCCGTTAGCAGGGATAACGCTGCCGTCTGCCGCAGTGATGTCGGCTGCTGCGTAGAGTCCAAAGCTGACTGCTGAAATCTCGTTGTTCGCGCCAATGCCGAACTTCTCATCCGACGCCATGGATTTGCTCAGCGAAACCCGCACCCGCTGGCGCTCGTTGAGGAACGTGACCTCGAGCTCGGCAAGACTGACGTTCTGCCCGGCGTAGGCCAGCTCTACTGCCTGCAGCTCGGTGTTCAGCACCATGCCGTTGGGCGCCGACGTCTCGGTAATGACGTACTTGCCAAGATACAGCTCCTTGCTCGATGCCGTGCCGTCAGACCCGGTAGTTATAGTGTCGACCACCGTGCCGGCCGATATGCGCACGCTGCCGTCCGGAGCGAGTATGTCCTCGGCGGCTGAGATGGTGAACGTGGCGCCCTCGAGCCTGCCGGCTTCATATACCGGGGCATAAAGCCCGTCAGACTCGGTCACGGTCGCGAAGACCTCGCCGGTCTTGGATACGCGTATAACGCCCATCTGCGGGGAGTTGTACTTGACGACGGTGACGATGTTCTCGCTGCCGTCCACCGTGAAAGGCACCGGCGTGGAATCGAGTATGTAACCGTGGCAGGCGGCTACCTCAATCAGCTCGTACTCTCCGTAGGCCAGCTCCTCCGGCAGCATGAGCGTGCCGGTGTCGTCGGTGTAGAATGTGGTGATACGCGAGGGCGAGGGGTAGTTCACGGTCTGAGTGACCAGCTCGCCGGTGGCGAGATCGCGTATCTGAAAACCCGAGCCTGCGGCGGGTATTATATCCCCGGTCTCCGCGTCGCGTTTTTCAATGCGTATAAGACTCGTAATGCGTGCGTCGTTGAGTATGTATGAGTACAGCTTGCCGTCCTCGGAGATAAATACGGTGAAGTCCGGGGCAAACTCCAGCCCGGGCATTCCGTCTATCTGGTGTACCCGGTACTGACCGTATGGTAGGGACTTGGACACCGCTATGCCGTCCGCGTCCGTGGTCAGTATGTCGCGCTCGTCTTCGGCTGCGGCCTCATAGCTCCCGGCGCTGGCGAGGTATATCTGGAACACCGCGCCCTCCTCAGGCTGCTCTATGGCCTCGCCGCTGCTGCCCAGCTCCACGTCGCCGGGATCTATAGGCTCAGGGCTGAGCGTGGGGTCTTCTTCGACGGGAGGATCGCTCGGCTCCGGGGATTCCTCCACCGGCGGTTCGCTCTCTTCGGGCTCTTCAACGGGCGGCTCGCTTGCTTCCGGTTCCTCGGACGGCGAAGGGAGAGCCTCGGGGTCGTCCGGGACAGGATTTTCCTCATTCCCGGATGCGACGCTCTCCTTGTTCGGTTCCTCAGACGGCTCAGGAGTGGTTTCGGGTATGGGCTCCTGTGAAGGCTCCGGAGTCGGCTCTGGTGAAGGCTCAGCAGAGGGTTCCGGCGTGGGCTCACTATGCACTATTTCCACGCCCTCGTCTGCCGCGTCGATGTGTTTTATGATTCGGATGCTGCCCTCTATGAGCTCCTCAGTGACACCGATAGCCGTTGCGTTGTGCTCCACGGTGTACTGCCCCGGCTCGGCGCCTACGCTGTGTACGCTCTCGTCGAGCAGATAGCCCTCGGACGGGCTTATCTCGCGTATAGTCCAGTCGTCGCCGCATGGATATTCCGCTGTGGTGAACTGCCCGTTTTCGTCGGTGTAATAGGTGTCCACAAGCTCGCCGCCGCGGTAGAGGCCGTACGCCGCCCCGGCGAGCGTAGCGTCACCGCGAGGGGTTCCGGTCTCGGCGTCGGTCTTGGTGACGGTGACGGAGAACTTCTTGAGCACGTTGTGGAAGCTGCGCTCAGCCACGTCGTCCCAGAGTATACTCACGGTCTGGTTCTCCGGCACGACATAGCGCTCTGCTGTGTCTACTTCTTCAATGGTGTAAGGAGTATTGCCGCTTATGAGGACGTTTTCAAAGTGAGCCACGCCGTCCGCGCCGGTCACGGCGTACTCGTCCACTTCAAGCCCCGAGGCCGAGGTGCCGTAGAGGTGGAATGTGACGCCCTCGATGAAATTGTCCTCGGCGCTCTTGCGCACCTGCAGCGCGCCGCGCTTGAGCGTGTTGTCAAAGGTCACGACCGCGCTCTCGCCTCCGGCTATGGTGACGGTCTGGGAGTCCTGCGGTGTGTACGCATCCGAGTTTATCTCGGTGACGGTGTACCTGCCGGGCATTAGGCCGGTGACGTCAATGGTACCGTCGCTGCCGGTGCGCACGCGCTCGGAGTAGCCCTCGCCGGTGATGGTGAACTCGATGCCGGAGACATTGCCGTCCTCGGAGGTTTTGACGATACGCAATCCTCCGGCGGCGTCCATCTCCAGCTCAAAGTAGCCGTTCACGGGGTCGGAGACGTTCTCGCCGTAGGTGATAGTGTCCTGCACGCCCGCTTTGCTCCATGTACTGTCAGACCAGATTACCAGAGAGGAGCTGTAGGCGTTCTGCTTTTCGGCGGTGACGAGTATGGTCTCCTCGGTGGGAGTGTCGCAGGTTATGGTCAGGCGGTTGCCGCTCTTGGAGAAGCTGATGCCCGGCACGTCGGCGCTGAAGGCGTAGTTGTCCAGCACGCCGTTGCTGTCCGTGAGCGTGAGCGTGTACTCGCTGCCGTCCTGCTCCAACTCGTAGGCCCGGGTGTAGTCGCGCGAGGGTGCGCAGAAGCTGGGCATGACGTTGTGCGTCTTTATGTTCTCTATAATCTGGTTGTAATAGGACATAATCTGTGAGCGCAGCGGGTTGGACGCGCCGATGTAGTCCATGACCGCGCCCTTGCCGTAGGCAGAGGGGTCGACGTGGTCGAAGTTGGCGTCGCGCTCGCCGACCACTACCTCCCAGACCAGCATCTGCGTGGCGATGGCGTAGCTGAGTGAGTCGGCGTCGGAGGCGTTGCCGGTCATCCAGTCCTGCGAGATGTTGCCGTGGTAGCCGTAGGTCAGAACCCGACCCAGCAGCGTCTTTATGGTCTCCGGCGGGATGGTCACGTTGCTGCTCGCGGGGTAGTTGTCCCAGTAGCTCTCGTCCGTCGAGGTGAGCGTGTCGCCGGAATCCTGGTCGACGCCCGGCTCGATGCAGTACGCTATCTGCCCGTTATACGAGCCGATGGCGTGCAGCGTCATGCGCTCGTAGGCCACATACGCCCAGCCGCTCATGAGGTAGTTCGCCGAGTGCCCGAAGCGGCTGTCGCCGTAGTTGGGGTCGTTCTGACGCGGGTAGTTTACCATATAGGCCTGCACAGTCGTCGCTGCGAACGCCGGGAACGTCCCCAGCAGGCTGAAGCAGAACACAAGTGCCAGGAACAGTGAAATGTATCTCTTCGTTTTTGCTTTCATTTTGTCCTCCTATCTTCTATCTGGGCGAAGCTATGTGGGTGATTGCGCCCCAGATGCGGTTGCTCTCGTTGTTTATCCCGAGTATGCGCACGGTCACGCGCGAGCCGCGCGGCGGCCGCCCGCGCTTGGGATAGCTGCACAGGCAGTCGATGCCGCCGTCGAGCGCGACAAACACGCCGGTCGTATCCACCATGCTCACCGTGCCGACGTAGCGGTTGCCAACCGAGTAGCGCTTGAGCGCTTTCTCATATGGGTTCTCGCCCGCGCGCTTGATGGATGCGCTGACACGGATATGGTTGCGGTCGCTGCGGTCTATGTCCATGAGCTTCACGAGTATGCGCTGCCCCGGCTGGTAGCTCGCCGAGGCGTCCAGCATCCGCTGGTAGCTCGGCTCGCGCAGCGGGATGTACGTCTCAACACCGAACACGTCCGCGAAGATGCCCGCCCGGATAACAGAAACGACGCGTGCTTCAGCGCACACGCCGTTATACAGCAGGTTGTTCCCGTCCCGGTTCGTGCCAAAGTAGTACTCGCGCCGCTTCGCCGCCATGGCCTCGAGCCTGCTCGCGACCGCGACGCCCGCTTCGCCGTCGATGCCCTTGACAATGTAATCCACCTCGGCCCCGAGCCGCTTGTTGAGCATATAGTGCAGCGCGTCGCTCACCGAGCGGCCTCGGGTTTCCTCTGGCTTCTCAACCATCTCCTCCGCAGGGATGAGCACCTTGAAGTCACCGTGGTATATAACTGCGACGGAATTTGCCCCGTCGCCGGGGCGCTCGATGCCCTGCACGGTGCCGGAGAGTATGCGCCGGGTCTTGAGTGACTCGACGAGGTCGAGCATCGCGTCCCGAGCCTTGTCCGCGTCCGTCTCCACACTGAGCCGGTCGTCGATGGAAACGACTGGAGCCGGCCGGACTCTGCGCTCCCTCCGCCGCTGCGTACCAGACTGATGCGAGCCAGCGGCGGCGCTTTCAGGATCCATGCCGTCTTCTGCCGAAGGGGCGTCGCTCACTGTTTCAGTCTGGACGACGGGCTCATCGCGGAGCACATCAGGTTCAGTCTCCAGCTCGGTCTGAGGCTCCTCCGTTCCCATGTAGAGTTCATCCATTTCACGTTCCTCCTCGTATAATGAATTTACGGTTTGAATGAGGTGGTAAACCGCATGAAACCCACTTGTTGTACCACAAGCCATGTGGGATAATAAGGCCAGCAGACAGAGGGCGCAGTATCGCTCCTTGAAGCACGGCTTCCACGAAAAGAATTGCGCCTCTGTCTTTGCGGGTTGACACGAATGAGCTGGATAGCGAAGCTGCGCTGCATATCTAACGAGGTTGTGTCCCGCAAAGAAGTGCGAGGGAACTCTGTCTGTCATTTTAGATCGGAGGACTCAGCATGTTCTACTGCGGGATTGACATCGCCAAATACAAGCACGAAGCCGCTGTCATCGATGAATCCGGCAACGCCATGTTGGATAGCATTTCGTTTGCCAACAGCAAGGATGGCTGTGAGAAGTTGCTGGCACTGTTTCAAAGATTGGATGTTTCAAGAGAAGACCTGCTTATTGGCATGGAGGCCACAGGCCATTACTGGATGAGCGTCTATGGGTATCTGCTGGAACATGGCTTCGAGGCAAAGGTCATCAATCCCATCCAGTCTGAGGCGTTCCGTAAGATGTACATACGGCAAACGAAGAATGACCGTAAGGACAGTTTCATCATCGCCCAGATTATGCGTTTCGGGCAGTTCTCTTCCACAGGCCTGTCTGAGGAAACCATAGTGGCGATGAGACAGTTGAGCCGGTACCGGCTGGCTCTGGTGGATGCCTGCGGGGACTGTAAGCGCCGGGTCATTGCACTGCTGGATCAGGTGTTCCCTGAATATGACGCATTGTTTTCAGATACCTTTGGAGTAGCGTCCAAGGAAGTTCTTGCGAATTACCCCACGCCAGAAGATCTGCTGAATGTTTCCACTAGGAAGCTTTCTGCTCTGCTGGAGAAAGCCAGCCGTGGGAGGTTGGGTAAGGAGAAGGCAGAGCAGCTGAAAGATGCTGCAGCCAATTCCTTTGGGCTGAGCTTTGCCAAGGACGCCTTTGCATTTCAGATACGCCAACTCATCGAACAGCTGGAGTTCCTGGAGGGACAGATTGCGGAGCTGGAGGAGCAGATATCCTTCCTGCTAAAGCAGACCGGCAGTTACATCACTACCATCCCCGGCATCGGTGACACCCTGGGCGCCATTATACTGAGCGAGATTGGTGACATCCACCGCTTCGACGCTCCCAATAAACTGGTTGCTTTCGCCGGCCTGGATGTGCGTGTAACGCAGTCCGGGGAGTTTACCGGAACCAGGCAGAAAATCTCTAAGCGTGGCTCACCGTATCTCAGGCGAGCTATCTGGCTGGCCGCATCCAGGGCAGCCTTTTGTGACCCCATTCTCTCTGCGTACTACCAATCGCTTCGTGCCAGGGGCAAGCATCATCTCACTGCCATCGGCGCTGTCTCACGTAAGCTCTGCAACACTATCTACACCATCCTCAAGGACAACAGGCCTTGGCAGCCAGTACCGCCCAGAGATAAAAAAGTGTCGAATAATACCGAGCAATAGCGACAAAGCGCAATCTCACTGTTTGTGGCTGTGTTATCTTCTCAAATTCATATATTTGGGAGGATGTGCAAATGATGGCCATTCAGGATATTCTGCGCCAGTTAGGAATTACCAGATGTTACAAAGGGTTCAACCATACAGCTTATGCCATTCAACTCGCTGTTGAAGATGAGGATCGCCTTGCAGCTGTAACAAAGGGCATTTACATGGAGACGGCTTCACACTTCAACTGTAAATGGACTGCTGTAGAACGTAATATTCGGACTGCTGCAGAAAGAGCATGGAAGGTAAACCGTCCTCTACTGTGTGAGATGGCTCCATATCCCCTGCCTTGTTCCCCTAGCGCCTCAGAATTTATTGAGATCCTGACTTCTTACATACTCCGCTCTTCCCAGCCGCAGTCTCAGCTGCGGCCTCTTGTCTTGCCATAACTCTTATTCTCCTTCAGCAAAATATTTTTGCTTTTACCTCTTGACTTTTTATAGCTGGTCTTTGTTCTAAGCATGAAAAAAGCACCCCGATTGGGGTGCTTGTAGGCGTAAGTTGTATATATTAGGGTTTGTTGTCTTGCAATTTCAGAATGTCCGCAGCAGGAGTGGTTTGACATCCATGGACGTCCTGCATTCGTGTTTTTCAATACCAGTCGCTCAGCAGGAAGTCTGCCAGATGCACTATTCTGACGCCGTTTATGTTTCCGGCGGCAAGCTCGTCGAGTGTCACGACGTATTTGGGATAGTGGTCTTTTATCTCCAGGAGATTTGCTACCTCACGGTCGGACTCCTCCGGCAGCTGGCGGCAGACCTGGACATAGATACGTTCGTCGCGCCGCACGGCTACGAAGTCTATCTCCCGGCTCTCATTCTTGCCTATATACACCTCATAGCCGCGCCGCCTCAGCTCGAAGTACACTAAGTTTTCCAGCATCGACGCTATGGATTTGGGGTTGAAGCCCATGATGCAGTATTTCAGCGACGGGTCGGCCAGGTAGAACTTCTCCTGCGTTTTCAGCACGGACTTGCCCTGCAGATCGTAGCGCTGGCAGCGGTATATGACAAAGGCCTTCTCCAGCCAGCTCAGATAGTTGTAGACGGCCTCGACGGACAGTGAGCGCCCCTCGCTCTTCAGGAACTTGACAATCGCGTTGGCAGAAAAGGTCTTGCCGACGTTTTCAACGACGTACTTCACCACACGGTTGAAGAGGTCGTAGTTTGTGATGTTGTGACGGCGGGTTATGTCGTTGGTGACAACAGAGGTATATATGCCCTCGACAATCTGGTAAGCCGAGCGCTCGTCGAAATTTCCCAGCGCCACAATCGGGAAACCGCCCATGCGGATATACTCATTGAGCAGTTCTTTTACTGAGCGCCGGTCGCCCTGCCTGAAATCCAGGAACTCGGCAAAAGACAGAGTGTAAACGGGTATGGAGACGTAGCGCCCGGTGAGATAGGTGGAAATCTCACTGGACATCAGCTTGGAGTTGGAGCCGGTGACATATATGTCCGTGTCGGCGTTTTCAAGCAGGCTGTTTACAGCCTTCTCCCAGCCCTCAATCTCCTGCACCTCGTCCAGCAGCAGGTAGTAACGCCCTTCGCCAGTCATGCGGGAGCAGATGTCCTTGTACATATCCCTGTCCGTCATGCCCTCATCGAAATCCTCGGAGGTATAACGCAGGAAAATGACGTGGTCGGCCGCAACGCCGCCCGCTATAAGGTCGTCGCGCAGCATCTCCAGTATGGTGGACTTGCCGCAGCGCCTTATGCCGGCCAGAATCTTCACCAGCGGCACGTCGCGGTATTGCCTGAGCGTGTTCATATATTGCGGACGCAGAACCATGCTTTTACCTCCTCGGCCTCTATAGTTCATAGTATAACCAAAAAAGCCGGAGTATTCAAGAAGTTTTTACGGATAATCAGTAAAAACTTCTGAAAAACACTAAATTATTTTGGAATTACATAAAATCAGAAGCTCTCCGGCGGCTTGGCGCTGCTGTAGAGACTGGGGCGTTTGCGTGGTTTGAATTCTTCTGCTGCTGGCGTTTGAATTGAGACCTTTGTAGAGGTGGGCGTTGGCGCATAGTCCATCAGGCTGGTTTTCACTATCTCTCCGGACATGGGCAGACGGGTGTAGTCCAGCTTCCTCAGTCGGAGTATGTTGTGACCCCGTATTACGACGAGCAGCTCGTCGTTCGGGAGACGCAGTACTTCGTCCGGCGTGAGCAGGCGGCGCTTGCCCTGACCCTGGGTTTGGCGGTATTCGGGTATGACCTGGGCGACTGCCATCGTTTTGCGTACGGTCATGGTAGAGCTTATCCTAATACTCATATCTCCGCTGCGCTCGGAGAAGTATTCGGCGGTAACGTCGTCGGTGCAGCCGAGCATGAGCTGCACGTCCGTGTTGCCTATAATCTCGGCCCAGAGGTTGTTCGGGTAGCGGTTCTGGAGCTGTCCGAGACTCTGCACAGCAAGCATGACATAGATTGCGCGGCTGCGTATGACTGAGAGCGTGCGCGTGAAGTCCGAGCCGTCGGCTGCGCCGCCCAGTTTGCCGATGTTGTTGAACTCGTCGAGTATGAGGTTTACCGGCACGGCGCAGCGCATATCCGGCGTGCTGTCGGCGTAGCGCACGAGCTTTATGAACAGGAACGAGAAGAACAGCGATGAGAGAAATGTCATTGTCGCGTCCTGGTCACTGAGCACAACGAAGTACGCGCACTTGTGCCTGCCGGGCGCAGTGAGGTCTATGTCGCTGTGGCTTATTATGTTCCGCACGGCCTCGTTTTGCAGCACCTGCAGCCGCGTGCCGAGGCCGAGCACAATGCCCGACCGCACTGTGTCGCTGGCCTGCGCGAACAGGTTGTACGGAGCGCGAGCCGGGTGGTCGAGCGGCAGCTTCTCAAAGAGCGCCGTGAGCTGGCGCTCGCTGTTGCGAATGAGCATCTGGTAGACCGAGGCGAGGTTCTTCTCGTCCGGCGTCCTGCTCGGGTCTAGGCCGACGTAGAGCACGAGAGCCTTTAGCAGATTGGCTTCGCCGTTATCCCAGAAGCGGTCGCCCTTGCCCTCGCTGGTGTTGCGGATAATGACGTTGGTGAGCACCTGCGCGAGCAGCGTGTCGCCGCCGAGGTCGGACATACAGTTCCAGGAGTCGCCGTGCGCGGGGTTCACAAGGTTGAACACCTTGACCTCGTAGCCGTGGGCGCGGAACAGCTCCGCAGTGTCGCTGTAGAGCTCGCCCTTGCTGTCTGTTATGATGGCAGACTCGCCCCTGCGAATGATGTTGAAGAGTGCGGGACGGATAACGACCCGGGATTTCATCGTGCCCGACGCGCCTATTACGGCTATGTGCCGGTTCAGTCTGGTGCCTGCCGGGAGACAGACCGCGCTGCCGTCGCGTTCGCCGAGGATTATCCCGTCGGCTCTGCCAATCGGCTTGACCTCCAGCACTTCGCGCAGTTCGCGCTCGCCCATCCACGCCGCCGTACCGTTTGTGCCGCGGCGTTGGGACTGTCCAAATCTTCA
>ULSZ01045826.1_pt1 | contig 16070 bp, 18 predicted proteins | sample 1957151 | NCBI WGS metagenome assembly ULSZ01 (sample SAMEA4835721, study PRJEB28245) | human gut metagenome | biome: gut microbiome; material: fecal sample | place: Denmark | collected 2008
AACTATGGTTCCTACACTCCAACCCAGTCCACTCCGCGCGGCTACTACAGTTCCATGTCCTGCGATTTGACTTCTGCCGCAGACCACTGCCAAGGCGCGGTTGACGGCGGCGGCATCGTGGACTTGAACTATGGCAACGGACACGTGTATGCGCAACACAACAATACGGGTGGCGCGTGGATTAACAATCTGCAAGCGGGTCAGACGTTCACCATGAACGGCTCCACTTATCGGGTTAACGGACAGAGCGTTCAGGGTGCCCAGTATGCTCCCGACTCCGGTGACTGGATGCAGACTTGCAATGGGAATGGCAATCATCTTGTTGGTATCACGAAGATAAACTGAACAAGGAAGTCAAGTTCACCGGGTGGGCTGTTCTAACTCTTGGAATAGTTAGTCCCACATATAAGTATCGAACCTTGGAATAGATTACCCTCTAAGAAGAGTCCGGTAGGTGTTTTGCGGATTTTAAGCACCAGCCGGACTCTTTCTTTTTGTCAGTTGGCCCCTGTCTTTCTAAATCCATTACTGTCGTCTAATGGCGGGACGCTTGTTTTGTGTAGGTTGCAACAGTCGTATGGGTTCGGGTTGAATTCTTTGGTTCCACCGTTTTGCCTCTTTCGTTCGGTGGAGGTTTTTGTATTTTTCACGGTATTGATGGGCGTTTGTGTTTTTATGGTTTTGCGGGATTTTGCTTCCTTCTCACGACGTGATATAGTGGAATCGTTCACACAAACAAGCTAGGAGCGAAAATGAGCGACAAGCAGGAAACCATCGAAATCCTCGTCATCAAGCAGGACGATAAACCCATTCGCAAAACCATCCCCAACACCCTCGAAGCGAAACAGCATGAGGTAGGCGGTTACATCGAACCATACGGCCTCAAAAACGGAGCCACCATCTACTGCAATGAGGAAGGCAAAATTGGCAGTTGGAGCCTCAACCGTGCAATCAGGGCCTACGACCTTGACGACATGGCCGGTTCGCAAATCGTGGAAATGATGGCGGGCACGTTCTTCATCTCAGGGTTCGACCCCGAAAGCGGAGAGGACACCAGTCTTACGGAGGAACAGTTCAACCACTGGGCCAAGCGGTTCCACTCGCCGGAAATCCTCGTGCAGAACGCCAATAATGAGCTGTTGGCCGTTCCCGTTCCCATCAAGTAGTTCGGAATTCTAGGGGATAGAGACAATCCTATCCCCTTAACCTTTTCAAAGAAAAGACAATGACTAAATACTTTACTTCTGACACTCACTTCGCCCACCCGTTCGTGTCCGCATTACGGGGATATGCGAAGCCCGGGTTCACTTCGGACAATACCATCAAGCAGCAGGCTAACGAAGCCCACATGCAGGTCAAGGACTGCGTCAACTGGTATCGGCATGATATGGACGTGACCGACCGCATCAACGAAATCGTAGGGCCGAATGACGAACTCTACATTCTCGGTGACTTGTGCAGTGGCGGTGCTTGGAGTCTCCATCAGGCCCTTATGCATATCAAGAGTCTGCGTTGCCCTCGCAATAACCGGCATTTGATTCTTGGGAACCATGATGACGTGCTGTACGGTAAAAGCAAAGGCTTCAAGGATTTGACCGAAGCGTTCGGGGAAATCGGACGTATCGGCATGACGGACATCACGGACGGCGAAACCGTCATGCCCGTGTTTCTCTGCCACTTCCAATGGCGTGAGGACTTCGACCTTCCCGCTTTGGATGGGGTGGCGTCTAATTGGGCGAAGCCGGAGCTTAGACAGTATGCCATTCCGCAAGTGGGGGAGAACATGCGTTTGTTGCATGGTCACACCCATGCGGGCACGCCGCACGAGTTTGAGAATCGTAACGAAATCAACGTGGGTTTGGACGCTTGGGGCATGAGTCCGGTATCCGAGGTTGAACTGGTCAGCATGTTCCGGGAGGGATGAGCCTGAGTGTTTTCGAGACGCCCGTCTTTTCGTCGTATGGATTGGCGGGCGTTTTTTTGTTTGCGTTACGTTTTGCTTTTTGTCCAAACATTAGCTATACTGGAACTGTTCACACAAACACGTCTTGGATTAAAGGAGAAAAATGAACAGCTACCAGAAACAATACGCAGACGCTTTACGTATGGCGATTAAACGCAAGACGAAAAAGGATGCCGACGAATGGCTCGACCAGCAGAAGGTTTCCGACGGAAAGACGCGAATCGCCATGAAAAAAGCTTACATCGAAGGCCGTCTCTCCAATCTGACAGACGAATCCATAGTCTCCCTCTACGAGATTATGGATAGCATCTACATGTCAGACCGGACGGAATACCGTGGGGAAGAATCCACCGAGGAAATACTGGAAAAACTGTACGACGTTCAGGTTAAATAACTCAGCCAGACAGAACGAAAGAAAAGAATACAATGACCACTTTGACCATTCTCAGAGGATTGCCCGGCTCAGGAAAGAGCACTTGGGCGCGGAAGCATGTCGATTCGAATACGGTAATCGTCAGCTTGGACGGTTTGCGTGAAATGATGGCGGGAGGCCGTCAGGCATGGCATGAAATCATGAATCCACAGTTGAACAGGATTCTCGTCCGTCAGGCGCATGCCATCATCAGCGACCTGCTTTCCAAGGGCGTGAACGTCATCAGCGACTCCCAGCATGCCAACCCGCGTTTCTGCGTGGACGAGGTGCAGATTGCCGTCCGCCACAAGGCGCATGTTGAGACTTTCACATTCAACACGCCGTTGGACGTTCTGTTGGAACGCAACCAGACCCGTCCGGAAAACGACCGTGTGCCAGAGGAATATCTGCGCACCCAGTATGAGACTTGGCATGAAAACCTTGACCATGAAAGCCGTTGGGTCAACATCCATGTAAGGAAGGTTGACGGAACCTACCATATGAATCCGTCCGGAGACCCTGCGCTGGTGGATGTGGGATTGCTGTGGAACGACAAGACCCGTGTTCCCGACAATGCCGAGTTCGGTTATACCGCAGTCCCGGCAAAGGGACGTGATTTGACCGGTGTCATCCAGTTGGATACGCCTCCGCTCAGAGATGGTAGGAAGTGGACTCTCGACCGTTACTTGAAGTGGTTGGAACAGGGTGCGCATAAGGCCAATGACAGGTTCGCTGACTTTTCCACGGATGGAAGGAACCTGCTCGAACTCATGCGTGATTCCGATAACGTGAACGTCCGTCCAGTCAAGGGCGAGAACGACGTGTACGCTTGCAATTTCAGCCGTGACGCTTTCAAAAACCGGCGTTGGGACGAGTATTCCAGCAAGGCTCGCGGACTGTTCCTTGACAGGAACGGTAAGGTTGTCGCACGAGGTTTCGAGAAGTTTTTCAATCTTGGAGAGAACGAGCAGACCACTCGGGAGAACATTGACAGGCGGCTCAAGTTCCCAGTGCGCGTGGAACGCAAGGAGAACGGTTTCCTCGGCTTGGTGTCCGCGTGTGAGGATGGTTCTTGGCGTTTCTGGTCGAAAAGTGGTCAGACCGACTATTCGTATCTTATCGAACATCTTTTCAAGCAAACGTTGGACATTGGTCAGGAGGAGGCGTTGTGGAACATCGCCCATGATGCCAACGTCACCTTGGCTTTTGAGGTAATCGACCAAGATTCCGACCGTCATATCATCAAGTACGATACGTCACGTCTCGTGTTCCTGCACGCCATCAAGAATACCGTTGACTTCCATATCGACTATGATGCCGACGATTTGATTGATACGGATAGATTCTTTGCCCGTCCCGAAGTTCTGGCCGTTTTCCAGACTGAGGAACAGCGTGAGAGCCTGTGGCACATGTTGGACGAGGAACGCCGCTGGTCAGACCGTGAAGGCGTGGTGGTGTACGACGCTGACGGGTACATGTTCAAATTGAAGTCGGACTATTACCTTGAGGTCAAGAGTCTTCGCAACCTGTTGGAGCGTGCTGTGTTACGTAACAAGCCGATTGCCGACAACGATCATTCAGAACGTGCGGAGCTGGCGCGTTGGGTGCTGTCTCATGCGAACATGAATCGTCTTGTCTACACTCGTAAGGCGTTCAATGAGCGTGGAGTGGACATGGAGTATGTCGGTGACTTGCTGAGTCGGGGATGTATGCTGTAGTTCCCCTACCGATTCGGAGGACTTGGCAAGATTGGTTGAAAAAGAATCATCGCCCGACAGTCAGAAAAAGATAAGCCGACTGGACAAGGCCAACACGATATTAGGCTGGAGTTACATACTTCCGCTGCCAATAGGGATTCTATGGGAACGGCATGTGCTCGGAAACGTTTGGCTTATCGCGACTCTGCTCGTGAGTGTTCTTCTCCCTCTCGGCCAATGGTATTGCCGGGAGAAAGCCGACCGGCTGGAGGGCACTCACAATCGCCGTCGCAAAGAACGAAACGATAATCTGAAAATAGAAACCGACCAAGACTTGACCCATTTAATGGGCTGATGAAAGGACAAAATCTATGACACCGAAAGAAGCTAAAAACTATGTTGCCGGAACATTGGAACGCGAACAGCCATATGAGAGACTGTTACGACAAGTCGTACTGGACGGCGAGCTGACTCACGACCGTACCGGAGTGGGCACATTATCCACGTTCGGCACGCGTATGGAATTCAACCTGCAAGACGGTTTCCCACTCGTAACCACGAAAAAAGTGTTCCTGCGTGGCATCATCGCGGAACTGTTGTGGTTCATTGCCGGAGACAACAAGGTCAGCACTCTACAAAAGCAGAACGTCCACATCTGGGATGAATGGGTGTTGCCGGACGGAACAATTGGCAAAGGGTATCCCATCCAATGGCGTTCGTGGTCTAAAACCGACGGCACCACGGTAGACCAATTGTCAAACGCGCTCGACCTTATCCGACATAACCCGTCCAGCCGTCGAATCATCGTATCCGCATGGAACGCGGGAGAATTGGACGAAATGGCATTACCACCATGCCACGCCCTGTTCCAATTCCACGTGCGCGGCAACAAGTTTTTGGACTGCCAACTGTATCAGCGTTCGGCGGACATGTTCTTGGGCGTGCCGTTCAACATCGCGTCCTACTCGTTGCTGACCATGATGATGTCCCAACAGGCAGGATTGGAGCCGGGACGGTTCATTTGGGTCGGCGGCGACACGCACGTGTATTTGAACCATCTGGAACAGGTGTGCGAACAATTGTCGCGCGAGCCACGCCCGTGGCCGCATATGGAAATCGACAAGGCGGATAGCCTGTTCGACTACAAGCCGGACATGTTCCATCTCATCGGCTACACCCCGTGGCCGTCAATCAAAGCTCCCGTAGCCGTCTGACGCGCGTCTCCGGCGTCTTCGACGCCGTGGATGGGATTTTCAGCTGATTTTGCCGAGGGTTCGCCCGCCTCTATCGGGCGGGGAAGAATGCCGCACCACTGCATTCGGGTCTTTCGGTTTCCTGTCCCAAAATCCCCGCAGAACGGTTTTTAACTGACATTTCAAGGTATTTTAGGAAAGGAAACATCTAAGGAATCCGATTGGAGTAAGTGGTATGAGAATGCTTCATAGAGCGGGAGCAACGCTGTCCGCCTTTATCGCCGCAACGCTAATCCTAGCGGGGGGGGGGATCTCCTCGGCCAATGCCCAAGAAACCCCCGCCACACAATCTACCGATAATGGGGTTTCCCAGCAAAGCTGGAACCCGCCAAGCGACGCGACCATACATGATTCGCTTACAGGCGATGATGCGAAAATCGCCGACGTGTCCACAGTCTCGAAGACCACGGGAACAGCACCATTCGACAAAGACGACAATCCCGGAGACGATTCAAGCATCGATAACAGCATCGTCCGCTCCTACGATTCCTTGAACTACACCATCTCCTACACCATGGCGTCAAAGAACAGTAAAGATTACTACAAGGACGCCAGAATCAAATTCAAATTCTCCATGCCATTCAATACAAGCGTGGCTGAGTTCTCCACCAAGGAAATGCTTTGGATGGACACAGCCGCAGGATACGGATACAAGGTAGGATATGAGGATGTCAAAGGTGCTAAATACCAGACGTTGACATGCTGGCGTCACCAATGGGACAAAGGATAATCCGACCGTCGTTCCGGGCGCGGCTACCGTCAATCTGCCCATCAACGTGTATGGCGCACCTAATGGAACCAAGATTCATCCGACTGTCCAAGCCAGTATGGAACACAATACTGATAGCGAGGCCGTCACAAAACAGTTGGAAACCGTCACCGTTAGCGCCGCGCCACGATGGAACATCGAATTGGCGAGCTTGAAACGAATCCAATCCGGCACCTACGATTTCGGAGAATCCAAGGATGATGATGCGATAAACAAGACGGCGGGCAAAGTGACCGGAGTCCTCTCCCATCTGACCATCAACGTGGCGAACACCTCCACCGACCATGCAAAAGGCGTCAAAGGCTTGGAGGCCACTAATGAGCCGGTCACGTTTGACGTTAAAATCTCAAACCAGTGGAGGAGGCAAGGCGCTTCCACGCCTATAGCCAACCAGCCGAATTCTTTGCAGCCATTGGCTTGGAGCATCGCCAACGGCAGCAACAGCTGGATGGCAATATTCCACAAATACCCGTCGGACAGAAGCAATACGAAAGAAGCCGAAACTTTCAACTCCCGAAAGAAAAACGACAATGCCAGCGAATGGAAAATGACGCAGGAAACCAAAAACGGCTACATCATCCTGCATCTCACCGTATCGCATCTAGACCAATATTACGACCCCTACAACAAAGACCAGCAGAACGGCATCCTCAATTGGGCGTCCGCAGGCATCGACCTCGTGAATCCCACTAAAATCAACAATAAGAATCTGGCCGACCAATACGGAAGCGACCTGAACCTTCAACAGGATGTTTGGGATATGAACCTTCAAGCATCCAGTGTCAGTGGCATTAAAGCCAAATCGGCGCCGTCGGACTCTTCCAATCAGTCGATAATTTCAGATGATGAGACTGGGGTGAGTATTCCGCTTTACGTGTCCGGAATGGACTCCAAATATAATCAAAGTATAGAGTATGGGTGCGCCGGATGGGAATGGCAGGACAGTCATACAAAGGACTCCTCCTGTATAGTGTTCCGGCAAGAAGGTTCCAGTGTTCACGATGGTTCCGACGTTGCCGTGCGCGGCCAAAAAGTCATGCTGGCCTCCCACATAAGCTACTCTCAGAACAAAACCAATCTGCCCGTCATCAGAACCCGACTCATGAAAATCGATTCAACGGTGCTTGAACCCTATGAGAACGCTTCCACATGGAATCGTGCGAGTCTTGGTGATGGAAAGAACATTTTCTCTGAAAGCACCTTGGCTTATGGCGTCAAAAAAGACGGGAAAGCATGGTCTTCCGACATTGAACAGGCAAAAGCCGGAATCAGCGACCTGAACTATTACAATTCCATCAGCGAGGCAAAGAAACACGGCGAAATCGTAGCCATTCTCGCCACGTCATACAATGCCGCACCATATAACTCGACTTGGATGGAAGGCAACGAAGGTATTGGACGTGATTTTTTCGGATTGGACATCCAAGTCAAAACCGGACGTGAAATCATCAACAAGACCGCCCAATATACTGTGCAAAGCCTCATGTGGACACGTAAAGACTTGGCCGCAAAAGCCGGTCTCGACGCCAACAACGCATCAAATAAGGATTGGGCCAATTGGATTAGCAAAAACAAACTTGACCCGGCAGAACTCAGCAAACAGGTAAATCCGTCCGGACGAGTGGACAGCACCCCATACCAGAAGGCAAAATGGGATGATGTCCAAGGATATGTGGGCGGAGATACAGCCGACCAACACTACGGCGACAGCCTACATATCGTAGCCGAAATCGCCCAAGTATCCAAGAGCACAGACCAAAGCGACGGGAACAAAGGTTTCAAACAAACCTACGACATCGACAACGGCCAACGCTACGTGGACTGGAATCTGAACGTAAGCATGGCTTCCAACCCGTATGGAAGAGACGCAGTAGACGCCAAAACCGATGTGACGGTGACTGATACTCTTCCAGCCAAACTCCATTATCTTCCATCGACCGCATATTTGGGAGGAGACTACAAGGAGCACACTCCAAGTCAGGGAAGCGTAGCCAATGGCACAAGAATCGAACCGAACGCCACACTCAACGCAGACGGAACCACCACTCTTGTCTGGCATTTGGACAATATCGACACTTCCAAACAGTATACAATCCACTATTCAACCAGCGTCGGTGACGCAACCGACCCGGACAATGATGTGGTTAACGCGGAACAGTTGACGAACAAGGTTTCCGTTTCCACTTATCGTTCTCCGGTCAGACCGAAAATGGATTTGACACATTCCGAGTACACCATCAAAATCAGTCGTTTGAAACTGACCACTTTGGCTATCAAGGCTGACCCGTTGGTGAATGATGTCAACTCGGCATTGCATTGGAAGAGCATCAAGACCAACAATCTTGAAACGCCATTGTCCAATCCGATAGCCACGGCCATCATGCCGAACACCGCCAATAAGCTCAGCTCCTATCAAGGCGATTGGGTCTTGACAGGATTGAAGGTTAGTGTCCGCAACGGCGCACAGCTTGGTGACGGCCATCTGGTCTATTCCACCGATAGCAAGTATCTGACCACAGACCCAAGCGCCATCAAGACCGCAGACGTCAAGGGTTGGAAGACTCTACCGTTCAACACCGCTACAGGCATAGCGTCTATCTCGCAAAACCTGCGCCCTACTGCTTGGGCATGGGTAGGCGATAAGCCTTTGTCCGGTGGTGCGAGCGTCATCTTCGACATAACCGTGCAACCGTCAGACAACCGCCCGGCCAACCTGTATGAGGTTCGTTGGGGAGACGGTTTCAACAAGACCGATGCGGACGCTACGGTAGTGCAACGAGTGGTATCAGGTATCGCATGGTATGACAAGAATGGTAACGGTATCCGCGAGGATTCCGACGCTCTTGCCTCCAATGTGACCGTTACTTTGACTGATTCCAACGGAAAAACCGTCATGGGATATGATGGTAAAGCTTTGACTACCGTGACAGGCAAAGACGGAACCTACCGTCTTGTCGGCGTTCCCGCTGGCACTGGATATCAGGTTAGATTCTCTCCAGACAGGAGGGATTCTTGGTTGAAATTGAAGACCACAGTCAAGAATGCGAAAGGTTCGGTAAAAGCTACCAACAGTTCCGCAGACCCGATTTCAGACTCCGCTGGAATGAAGAGCGCTTACATCAAGTTGAGTGATTTCCCGTCTCCTTCTCAGATGGCAAGCCCGGTATATGAGGACGTGTATGAGAATTGCGGTATCATTCGCACCGTCATGCCTTATTTTGAAACTCCCATAACGTCTATGCCGTTTACAGGTGGTCAACTGTTGTTGATTCTTGTAACCGTTTCCAGTTTGTCGCTCATTTTTGGTCTTGTCTTATTGAGGCCAAAAAAGACAGGTAGGAAGCATTAATTCTTCCCTATAGGGAAATAGTATTGTCAGTTTGCCCCGGTCGTAAGGCTGGGGCAATTCTTTATGAGTTGCCCGTTTTTAACAGGCGGAGGAGAATATCACATCGGGTATCTGGGCATATCCACGACCATCGCACAACCGTCCGATTGCATGAATCCATAGACGCGGTCTTCCGTCCACAGGTGGAGCTGTTCGGAATGGAACGCCACATTCGGGTCATCGAACCGGCATTTCCACTGTTCCACGGTTCCAGTCACTTGGACGATGTCTTTCGGCTTGTTGCCGTTGCCTCGCAGTGCCGCTTTCATGTCACCGGCAAGAGTACATTCCGTACCGTAGCGGATTGTTTTCACCACATCCTCGTTGCGCGGGTTCGGTTCCGGCTCGTCTTCGGCGGGAATGTATGCGACGTAGAGAAGGAAATTACCGTCATCGTCCTGACGGATTTCAGTCGAGAAAACACCTTCCGGATATTCTTCCGAATCGACCAGTGAGCGGACGCGGAACGAGGAGTATTGATGATTGCCGTTCTGCGTGTCGATACGACGCATGATGTTGCGGATTGTCCGTTGACTATCGGACTTGGCGATGAGCGTGTATTTGCGGGGATTGCGTTGGCAGGTTTCTGACTGAGTCCAATATTTCACCGCATATTTTGGTCTTCGGATTTCCCTATGCCCGGGCAGATGTTCCAAATCATATACGGGGTGTGTTTCAATATCGGCCATGTTCGCTCCTTCGTTGGATGATTGCATTGAGTTTGCAACCGATTTTGTTCAAGGTTGTTTAGTTTTATGTTAGAGGTTGAGAACGGGGTTGTTGCGAGGTTTGCGGGAAGTTGGTAAAAAGTTCCGAAAAAGAATGGGGGCGGTTGGACACTGAAAAGTGCCTAGCCACCCCATCCTCCTAGAGAGTGTTTAGCTCTTTAGCAGATTGTTCTTTTTCTCGTTCTATTCCTTCTGCCTAAGTGTTTCCCGTCCAGTGTTTGTTTCCTTTTCTTTCGGGCTAATAAGCGGGGCGGGGTTTCCATCCTTGTCGAATAATGGGAATCGTTTGCCGCTCGGATTGTTCTCCCAAGGTATGAGTGACAGGCTTCCGTCTGGATTGCGGTAGACATCGCCTTCGGTTTGTTCACCATCTCGAATGCATGTGATGTACGGCAATTCGGAAGGCACGTCAACAGTAGTGACCAGCTCTTTGCCATCCCTACCTATCCCATGGGACTTGTATCTGATTGTCTGATAGCCGTAGTCGAAATCGTCCAACGGGATGACCTCGTCCATGTGGCCGTCCCTGAGAACGTTCGACGGCTTGCAAGGGTGGAAATCATACGTCTCGTACACCCTCTTCCACTTACGATGCCGTTTTGACAATCTATGGCCTATTCGGGCGAACCAGACGATAATGTTCGGCAAGTACGCGGTACGGTTTGGATTATCTTTTGACTTGACAGCCCACTCACTGCACCATGGGCAATACCATGCGCTCCTATGGAACAGGTCAACAAGAAGACAATAGACCAGCCAGAGGAATGGCAGGGTCAACACTCCAAGAATGTATACGAGGATTGCGGGCATGGTTTTTCCTTAGTTTGGAAGCTGTGAATGTCGATATTTACGGGTGTCCGGCATGGATGGAAAGTGTGGGCTGGCTTCCTGAATCACACGTTTACGACGGTATTCCCTCGACGCCGGGATACCATAGGCCATCGCCATGGCGTCCCGTGCTTTTTTCTTGACGGCGGTTCGGTAGACTTCTGATACTGCCGGGTAGATGTGTGCGATTTTCATTTTGTTCCCTTTTGTCGGGTGGGTTCCAGCCCTTGTTTTGTGTGGACGGTTCCAGTATGCATTAATGGGTGGACAAAAAGAAAAACAAAATCCTACTTCTGGTATCTTTTTGACGGATTTTTGGCGTGTAAGCCCGGTATTTCAATGCCGGGTCTGCACGCCTTCTCATATTGTTGATTACTCAATAATATGGTATCATTATAGGCATGAGTCAGAAAGTACGAATCCTGAAAGTCCGGCATACGGGGTGCAGCGTGTTCCTCGGCTTGGACTCTTACGGGAATCGTATGTGGACTCGTAATCCGGAACGTATCATGGACTGGCTGTGCGACGGGTGGAGAAGCCGGTACAACCAGCATCGGGCGCATCGTCCCCAGCGTAGGCTTGTGGAGGATGTTGAAACCCGTGAGCGTATTTGGGTGGATGTGCCTTTGGGTGGCGCGGATGTGAAGCCCGCCGTCAAGGACAGTCAGGCGCGATTGGATTGTCTTTGGCTGGCGTGCATTCCCTCGCCTATCCTCTCCTCATGTGAACGTGTCGAGAACACGGGTTGGTTCGCCGGATTGAAACGTAAGAAGACCAATGGTGGTCGGGTTCCGGGGTTCCGTTCCCGTCATAAGGCTCCTCAGTATTTCGTGTGCTGGCGTAACCAGTCGAAGACCGGTAACGCCTTGTATCGTCGGACGGGCAAGCGTACCGGTGTGGTCGTCATCACTGGCAGTGTGCCGAGACAGTATCGTCGTGAGGGTGAGAACGAGGCTCGTTGGCGTATCGCCATTCATGTGCGGGTGAGTCAACCCATTCGTGAATATACGAGTGTGGCGGTGAACTGGACTAACGGGACACTCGTGTTCACCAATAGTCCACTCCCCATCAGCCGAACCGATACGGGCATGATGGTCGGCTTGGATAGGGGTTGCGTGCATACCCTCGCCACCTCCGATAACATTTTCCTCGACATTCCCCAACCGTCCGTCAAAGAGATGGACGAGTATAAGCGTCTGCAACGCAAGCTTGCCCGACAGGACAGGACGAACGAGAAGCGTGGCGGCAGGAACGCCAAATTCACGTCCAAAAACCGCAAGCGCACTCTCCAAGCCATACGGAGCATTCAACGTCGGATAGACAATCGCAAGGACGATTGGATAGCCAAGACGACCACCATGCTCGTCCGGGAATACGATTTCATCGCCATGGAACGGTTGAACGTGAAAGCCATGAGCCGAAGCGTCCGACCGAAACCAGACCCCGACAATCCGGGGCATTATCTGCACAACGGGCGGAAGAGGAAAAGCGGTTTGAACCGTAGCATCCTCGCCAACCGTTGGACTGACATCCTGCATTGTCTCGAATACAAAACCAAGCTTGCGGGAACCCGACTCGTTCAGGTACCCGCCTATGACACGTCACGCATTTGCAACGTCTGCGGATACTGCGACAAGAACAACCGTGAAAGCCAAGCGGTGTTCCACTGCCACAATTGCGGACATGAGACGAACGCCGACGTGAACGCGTCCAAGAACATTCTCGACCGCGCGTTAGGAACGAACGGCATGGACGATGCCGAAGAGTGGAGACAACAAGCTTCCACACTGGTGAAAACCAGCGGGAAGCAACGTCGATGAAACTCAAACCCCTGCAATACCGGTCGGAATCTCTTCCATTAAAAACATTAAGAAAGACACGTCCGACCGGCAACAGGAATCACGGGATTTCAACCCCGTGAGGAAGTCAAGTGGCGTCCGTCGTGGAGTTGGATTTCGCATTCGCTGAGTTTGGAGTTGGGAAGGTCATCGCATTTGACAATGGTTTCCGTGTTGCTTTTTGAGGACGTAGTGGTTTCGGGCGTGACGGTGTTGGGGTTTGTTTCGTCGCATCCGGCGCACATCAGGCATACCGGAACCAGAAGTAATGCCAATAGTCTTCTCAATCTCGCTCCTTGTTTCGCGCGTAGGGGTCGTCTATGATGCCAAGCTCCAGCAACAGGTCGTATGCGGTCATATCGGTCTGAAGCCTGTGTCCGCCGTAGCAGGGCGGTAGGTTACATGTCTGGCTGTCGTCCGCGTCGCTCCACTCAAACACGATTTCGTCACAGTCCAATTCCACGTCGATGTCCGCATTGTCGGCCATGAGGCCGCAATCCTGACAGCGGCACATGCCCTGTATTTTCCTCATGTACTTCGGGTCGGCCATTATCCTATTCCTTTCTTTCCGACTGTTCGAGCCGTCCGCCGCACATGGGGCAGAACATGGGGACGGTCTCGTATTCGTCCCGCATGAGCCGCCCAGCCCCGTCAGTCATGAGCGTGCGCACGCGGAATACCGTCGAACAGCAGGGGCATTCGCACGCGTCCACGGGGTCACAGTCGGAGACGAGCGGCATCGGATTGGCTTCCGGGTTCATCTCGTCGTCACCTTCATCGGTTTGCCGTTGTGGTCGTAGAGCCATACCTTGTTGCCGGACGTGACCAGCAGGCTCATGTCGTGGGCCTTTCCTTTCGCGTCCACGTACTCGCATTCGTACCTGCCCTGACCGGGCATGTACTTGGAGTCGAGGATGGTCGGGCAAGACAACGCCTCCAATCCGGCCTGTCGCACCACCTGTTCGGTGAACGTGGTGTCCTTCGGGAGAACGAGAAGACCGGGGTTCAACGTCAGGAGCAGTCCGAAGCCGCCCACAAGGGCCAGACATATGACGAATTTGGTGTCCTCCAGCAATGGCTGGGCGTCCCGTGGGATACGATGCGTCGCGCGAAGCGCCAAGCGTCTGCCCGCCCGCCAGACGACGCCCAGCACGGCGAAAACCAGCACCGTGGACAATGCCGCCATGTACTATTCGTTCTTTCCGTTCGCCGCCAACGCCTTGCCGTCGGCCTTGTACAGGCCGAGCTTGTCGCCTTTGATATGCACCAGCACGTGCTGTATATGTTCGTCCGTGAAGGCGACGCAATCCCAATTGCCATCCTTCAACCGCGAATCAGGCAAATCCTCACCGTCATTAAGCCATCCGAAGACAGGGAAATCATCTTCGCCGCCTGTCCTCTTGCAATCATCCAGAGCATCCAGATTCCAAGTTCTCTCTATCTGTTGGGATAATGTGGGTGGCTTCGTGCTGGAGGTCGAATGGGAGGGCAATTGTTCTGACATGAACATGAGAATCACTCCCACGATAGCCAACGAGAACATGCACATGATGATGTGGGATGTTTTTCCATGTTCGATATCCTCTCCCGTGGCGTAGGCGTACACTGTCACAGCCAAGGCAAGGACGGCGGCCACCATCGCCAATGTCACGCCGATTTCATTGCAAATGTAGGCCGGGCTTCCGGGCGTAATCTTGTGGGATGGAGAGTAACTATTCCAAGCCTCCACCCATTTCGAGAAATCGACCATCATTCGCCCTTCCCGACCGGCTTCAATGCCTTGCCGTCCGTGTCGTACAGGCCGAGCTTGGTTCCGTCCTTCGATACGCGGATTTCGACCAATTCCTTATGTCCTTTTCCGTTGGTCACATAGCATTTCATGTTCTTGGTCGGCAGGTCGTGGTCGGGGAGGTCGCATTCGGACGAGACCTCCTGCAATCCCCAGATTTGCTTGATTTCCGATTCAAGATTTGGAGAGGACAATCCCTCGGACAGGCAGAGGCATCCGACCGCGAACAGAAGAGGAGTGACAGATTCAATTGTAAAAGCGACGATTGCGCTGAAAAGCGCTCCGAAGACAAGGAGCACGCACACCTTTTCATCCATTCCGCCCGCCGACTGGAGCCATTGCGAGAAATCATGCATCGTTCCGTTCCTTTCCTTCGTGCTGTCGTTCCCGTTCGAGCATGAGTCGGCAGTAGGTCGCCGCCCACCCGAAGGCGTCTGACCGGCCGTCGTTGTACGTGTAGTCGCGACCCTCGTCCTTGGCTCGTTCCGCCTCGCGGAGCTGTCGGTCGAACGTGTCGGCCAAATGCTTCAACAGGGCGATTTCCGCGTGTTCCCCGCTCGAAGCCTCCTCCTCGACAATCATGTCCTGACAGTGCTGGATTGCCCGCGTGTAGGCGTCGAACCCGCCGTATCCGTCGCTCAGGCCGTCTTTGGCGCATTCCCATTCACTGTCGGCTTGGGCTTTGAGCCATTTAATGACCTCGTCCAACGTTTCGCTTCGCACGCTCACTTGTCGCCCTCAATTCGCCGCTGTTGTCTGACCGTCTTGCGTTCCACCCATTCGCCTAGTTCCTCGTCCGTGATGCCGTTTTCTGTTTCGAGCAGCATCACCCAGCGTCGCACGTCCTCCGCCGCGTCGGCAAGCCCATCCAGACGCTCCTTTTCGGTGTTGTAGCGCAGGATTTTGCTGACCGCTTTGATGAGCGCTGCGCCCGCTCCGACCGATGACGGGTGGCGAGTGCGATTGTCACATCCTTTGATGTCGTACATGTGTTCGATTAGCCATAGGCAGATGAGTACGTCCGCCATCTCCTCGACCATGTGGGAGCGTGTCCCGTCCGTCAATCCGTCACGCCGTCGGACATCGTATGCTTCGATAAGCTCGGCGCACTCCTCCATGCAGACGATGCTCTGCTTGGTGACACCGTAACATTCAATGCTTTTAGACCACACTGCGTCAAAATATTCAGGCCGTTTATAGACTTCACCAATGGTCGGTTGCTTGTTCATTGGTTATCTTTTTCCTTTCGATTCTTCGGGTTCGACGAAGCCGTTGCGCCAGCACGGTCGCCGCATGTGCTTCTGTCTGATGCCGTTGGCGCGGCGAACATACGGGTCGGTTACGATTTGTCCGCCTTTTCAATCCACCAAATCGCATCTTCGAGCTTCCAGTACATGTCCGCATG
>ULSZ01044100.1_pt1 | contig 15985 bp, 18 predicted proteins | sample 1957151 | NCBI WGS metagenome assembly ULSZ01 (sample SAMEA4835721, study PRJEB28245) | human gut metagenome | biome: gut microbiome; material: fecal sample | place: Denmark | collected 2008
GTGTAGTTCAATGCTGCCGTGTTCATACTTATGCTGTTTTTGAGGTTATAAAGTGTTTGTTTTATAATCACACTGCAAATATAAGTGAAGTATTTTGCTAATAACAAATTTTTCGCCGAATATTTTTAACCATTCGGATAAAATATTTTCATCACAAAACCACTCACACAACTGCGTTTAACGATTCTGTATGAAATATTTTCGATTATTTTATAATCATATTCAAAATAATTCTACTACATTTGTCGTATAAACCAAATAGTTTACACTCACAAGCTATGCGAAAAGAGATTTTAGAGGCGCTGAAAGCCAAATTTACGGGGGTCAGCGAAACTATCCTTGGCAGGATTGCCGACAAGCTCGCCAAGACTGTCACAACCACTGAACAAGTAAAGGCTGCTGTCGAAGCCTATACTTGGCAGCAAGTTATCGAAGGCTACGGTGACAGCCGAGCCACAGAAGCCCAACAGACGGCCGTACACAACTACGAACAGAAGTACGGTCTGAAAGACGGGCAAAAAATTGACGAGGGAGGAGCGGCCAGCGGACAAACTGGCAGTGGAAAACCCGTCGTAACGACACCTCCAGCAGGGGGCGCAGAGCAAGTTCCGGCTTGGGCGCAGGCTCTCATTGACAGCAATAAGTCACTGACGGAGCGACTGAACAAAATGGATGGCGAGCGCCAGACTGCAACCCGCAAACAGCAACTATCGGCTGTAATCGGCAAACTCCCCGAAAACCTTCGCAAAGGTTACGAGCGCACCTCCGTCGACAACCTCACGGACGAGGCGTTTGCGACCCTGCTCGGCGAAATCACCGCCGAGGTAGACGGGATTGTCAAGGACAGTCAGCAGCGAGGGGCTGTCTTCGGTCGTCCGTCCGTACAAGGCGGCACAGGTAACCAGGGCGGAGAACTGTCCAAGGAGCAGCAGGAAGCTATCGCGCACCGCGATACGAAAGCAGCGGACGGGCAGCCGTTCTAATTGTTTAACAGTTAAAACCATACCACTATGGCAATGACAGTACAGCGCAGGAAAGACAGCAGACTTCCCCATGTCTTCATGCACAAGGTGGCCGACATCCGTGGCGGCATCTCCGTCAAGTCATCCGAACTGGGCGGGGACTTTCTCCATGAAGGTGCAGTAGTCAGCGTACCCGACAACGGCATCTGTCACGTCGTTAAAATCGCCCGTGTTGTTGCAGAGTCATCTAACACGAGCATTAAGGTTAAGAAGGGCCACAATTTCGTTAAGGGGGACTATGTTATGGCGGACGAGGGCGGCAAGGCATACGCAATTACCGCTATCGACACGACAGGGAACAAGGACTATGATACCATCACGGTAGGAACAGCCCTTGGCACTGTTCCCAAAGACGGTTTTCTCATTGAAGCAAAAGCCGAATCGGCGGCCTCTGATTCGGCCTTGAAGTACACCCCGCTGGCGGTGGTCGGAACAGGCAAGCCCGTACAGCCGAACTCCAACATCGACACCGACGCATGGCTCATCGGCGTGACGAAGAACAACCCGCTCCCGGCCTGTGTATCGAAGTACCTCTCGGGCATCATCAACTACTAAAAAATCAGACAAGTTATGGCAACTATTGTAAACACCCTTATCCAAGGACTTACGCAGCAGATGGTACAGGCTCGTCTGAACACCGCAGACGCCAAGCCGTTCCTCTTCGGCACACACTTCCCCGTGCGCAAGGTCAACGGCTTCAACTGGAAGACGCTTCAAAACCAGCTCGAAAAGAAGAACGTGGCGGCAGACCTGCACACCGACAACGGCACGATCGTCCGTAAGCGCCGTCCCGTGTTCGAAAGCGCACGGGGTGACATCCCGTTCATCTCCATCAGCCGCGAGCTCTCCAGATCGGAAATCAAGGAGTACCAGACGGCCCTCGCATTCGCGCAGGACGCCGACGCAACCCAGCTCGTCCAGTATTGGGGCGACGACGTCGATTTCTGTTTCAACGGCGTGCAGTCCGAGCTGGAATACATCGCATGGAAGCTCGTATCGGGCGCAGGCAAGCTGTCGTTCACCACGACCAACAACGCCACCTACGCCAACGAGTTCGACCTCGACTACGACGTAGACGACGAACGCAAGGTGAAGACATCCTCCGACTGGGGCAACAAGTCAAGCGCAGACATCATCGGCGACCTCGTGAAAATCATCAAGGCAGCCAAGGATCAGAGCCTGAACCCGAAGTTTGCATTCGTGAACCTCGACGAGTTCTACAAGATCGCTTCCGCTGACCAGATTATCAAAGCGTGCGCCTCGTTCGCGGCCAATGCCCTCGGTATCTCACAGACCCCGGACCTTGCGGCGGTCAATGCAATGCTCGCGCGTCAGGCATGGCTCAACGGCATCCAGCTCCGCATCATCGACCAGACCGTGACTCGTGAGTTCACGGACGGATCGTCCAGCTCGGGCAACCCGTTCGAGAACAGCCGTCTGGTGCTCTCCGAGAACGAGCGTCTCGGCTCGACACAGTACGACATCCTGCAGGAGGACGAGCAGCTCATCCTCCGTGCCGAGCGTGCACACACGGTCATCAAGAAGTACGGAACGATTGAGCCGAAGAGCGAGGTGACCATCGGACAGGCGGACGCAATTCCTGTGTTCGACACTGCGTACCGCAACGTGTACGTCCGCACCGACGCACAGAACTGGGAATAAACACCTGACGGGCCATGGCAGCGACGGTTCTTGAAAGTCTGAAAGGCGTGAACGCCTACCCGATACCGCTCCGCACCCTCACGGAGGTTATGGAACGGCGCGGGCTGTCGGCAGAGGACACGGCAACGCAGGAGGTGCTGCGGGGTGCGGGTTACAACCTCGCCCTCGCAGATCTTCTCCTGTGGCTGTCACTCGCCCCTAACATCACACAGGGCGGACAGTCATTCAGTTTCACGGACGAACAGCGTCTCCAGTTTCGCAATCGCGCCAACCGGCTGTACGCGCAGTATGGAGACGCGCAGGATGCGGTACAACATAAGCCCGTGTACGGCTATAAAGGGAGCAGGCTATGATTATTCAGAACGGGACAATCGAAGTCAAAACCAAAACAGGTGGAGGCATCGACCCTGAGACCGGCTACCCTGTAAAGGGCGAGGCGGCTTGGGGCGAGCCGATACCTTGCCAATGGATTCCAAATCGCAACGACATGCTCGGGCGGATCAACGGCGAACACTTCATCATCGCGCACTATGTGGTGCTGATTGAGGCACAGCCGTTCAACGCCGAACAGGTGCGGCTACGAACCCTTGACGGGCGCGACCTCGGGGAGTTCTCGCTCATGTACGCCGAGCCGCTGGATGCCGTATGCCAAATCAGGCTGACCATATAAAGCCGATTTCAGCCCGAATGGCGGCCTTTCTTTCGCGGCTCATAAAAACATACGCGATCGGAAAGAAAACGCCGTACATGGCGAATCAGTGACAAATAACATGGCGGAAACCATGCCGATAAGAATGACGACAACGGAAGCCGAGATTGCAAGCTGCATCGAGAGACAGATCGAGAGGCAGATCGCGGTCATCGAGCGCACCCTGAACTACATCGGGGAGCAGTGCGTGAATGCGGCGCGGGACAGTGACGGATACAAAGACCGCACGGGCAACCTGCGCAGCTCCACGGGCTATATCCTCGTCCGTGACGGAAGGGTTGTCCGGCAGTCGAAGTTCGACCCCGTTTCGGGCGGCACGGAAGGCGGCAAGAGCGGGGAGGAATACGCCAGGAAACTGGCCATGGACTACCCTGACGGATTCGCCCTGATAGTTGTTGCTGGAATGAACTACGCGGCCTATGTGTCGGCCAAAGGACGGGACGTGCTGGACAGCGCGGAGCTGCTCGCGGAACGACTGGTACCTCAGATGCTGAAACAGCTCGGATTGAAATAGCAAGACTATGGCAAAGACCTCAAGACAAGTGCAGGGCGACATCTACCGCCTGCTGCGGAGCAGCGACATGTTCCCGCAGCTATCGGGTGAAGTCTACCGGCAGGGAATGCGTCCCCGGGACAGTCAGTTGGAGGACGCGGTGGTGATTTTCACCGCCGGGCTGGCCGATGGCGACATCGAGACGGGCGTGGTGACGGTGAACATCTTCGTTCCCGACATCGACCCTTACGGCAACGGGGTGTTCGTGGAGGACGGTGTGCGCACCGAACAGGTCGAGCGCATGGCGCAGGACTGGGCCGATAGCCTCACCTGCGACAAGTCCTGCTACAAGTTCCGGCTGCAACAGACCATCTACACGGAGGAGGAAGCCGACATCCGGCAGCATTTTGTGGTCGTAAAACTCGCCTACGAATACTACGCTGACGGTGACGACGACGCTCCTTTGAGCACAAATGATTTATAACAATTTAACACATCACAAGTTATGGCAATTTTATCATGGGGCAAGTGCAAAATTGAGACTACGCCGTCCACGGACGGTGCTCCCGGAGCCGAGGCCGTTTGGACGGCTCTGGACACGCCCAAGAAGGACACCACGAAGCTAACCCCGACCACCGGGGAAGAAGTACTCGCACAGGAGGAGGGAGGAGAGGTTGTCGATGCCCGATACGGGAAAACAACCTACCAGTTGGAGTTCGACCTCTTCGTAAAGAAGGGCAAGGAACGTCCTTTCGAGGACATCGACGGCCTCATCGCGGGCGAGCACGCATTCCGCATCACTCCGGAGGATGACACCTGCGAGGGTATTCAGATCGACCGCAGCGTTGTACGCTGTGAGGAGAACTACACAACGGCTGACGGCAAGATGCTGCACTATGTGGCGAAGTGTCTGAAGCCGAAGACCGGCAACACCGTGAAGCCCTACACGAAAGAGTAGGAAAACATCTATCCCCATTTTGTTGTGCGCCCGCTGACGGTCGGGCGTTACCGTCTGACGAGTGGAATGAGACACCCTTTTCAGTTGGCAGGTAAAACTGACACATGCGAGGTAGAGCAGCGGAAGCTCGTCAGGCTCATATCCTGAAGGTCGGGGGTTCGAATCCCTCCCTCGCATCCAGTTTTTACAAACGCATACAATTATGGCAACAGTGGAACAGAAAGTCGCCAAGGAAGTGCTTCAGCAACCAGAGGACATCCGGATCGGCAACAAGACATACAAGTTTTACCCTCCGAGCACGGCGACGCTCATCCTCGTATCGGAAGCCATCTCGGAGCTTCCGCATGTGAAGCTCGACGATGGAAAACTGGCGGAGGAGAGCCTACACGTGGCGAAGGACTGCCGCAAGATAGGCGAAATCATTGCCATAATGCTCCTTGGCGCACGACACCTCACAGAGAAGATCAAAGCCCCACAAACGCAGGAAAAACGCCTGTTTGGGGGACTTATACGCTTCAGACGGACAACCATCAGAGAACAGATCATCGACCGCAAGGCGGAACTCGCCCGACAGCTCCTCGAAGATCTCACCCCCCATGAGTTGAACACGCTGGCGAGCAGCCTGCTGATGAGGATGCAACTGGCGGATTTTTTCGGGCTTACCACTTTCCTGACAGAGATAAACCTGCTGCGGACGACGAGGGAGGTGGTAACGACAGCATCTGGGCAGTCGTCGCAGGAACAGTGAAGGCATACAACCTGCCAATAGACTATGTCCTGTACGACATGAGCTATGTGAACATGATAATGTACGGGGCTGTGCTCCCGAGTTACCGCAGCCGCAAGGACAGCGACAAGGGAGGTAAATCAGAACAGGACATCATCCGCGCGGACGATCCGGCAAACAGAGACCGGGTACGCAGATTTTTGGACAGTATTGAATAGACATTTCGGCAACTATGAACACGGACAACGGGAAACTCAATTTCGCCACAGGGATAGATAATTCAGCCATGCAGAGCGACGCAGCGCAAGCCCGACGCATCCTGCGCGACATCGGCAAGGAGGCCGAGCAGGAGGGCAACCGCATAGACGCCGCGTTCCGCCGTGTCGGCAAGACCATCGTCGGGGTGTTCACGGTGCAGCAGGCCGCGCAGTTTGCCCGGCAGATCGTCAGTGTCCGGGGAGAGATAGAGAGCCTCGAAAAATCGTTCGAGATCCTCGCGGGCAAGGAGTACGGGCGCAGGTTGTTCAACGACATCAAGGAGTTCGCCGTGAAGACCCCGATGCAGATGAACGACCTAGCCAAAGGGGCGCAGACGCTCCTGTCGTTCAACATCGCTGCCGAGGAGGTAATGCCCACGCTCCGTGCGCTGGGCGACATCTCCATGGGCGACGCGCAGCGGTTCAACTCTCTCACACTTGCCTTCGCCCAGATGTCTTCGACGGGTAAGCTCATGGGGCAAGACCTGTTGCAGATGATCAACGCCGGGTTCAACCCCCTGTCGGTCATCAGTGAGCAGACGGGCAAGTCCATAGGCACGCTCAAGGAGGAGATGGCCGCAGGTGCTATCTCCGCCGACATGATAAAGAAGGCGTTCATGGACGCCACGGCCGAGGGCGGCAAGTTCCACGGGATGCTCGAAACGCAGAGCAAGGGCATACAGGGCTCTATCTCCAACCTCGAAGGAGCCGTGCAGGACATGTTCAACAAAATCGGCGAGCAGTCTCAGGGCATCATCACGGGGTCGATACAGGCCGCAACGGAGCTTGTGCAGAACTACGAGGAGGTCGGACGGGTCATCGCCGAGCTCATCGCCACGGTCGGGGTGTACAAGGCGGCACTTATCGCACTGAACGCCATAAAGAGCGTGTCGGCTTCGCTGACAGCGGGCTGGACGGCAGCGGAACTTGTCCATTACAACGCCCTTGTGCTGGTCGAGAAGGCGCAGAAGATACTCAACGCCACGATACTGAAAAATCCCTACGTCCTCGCGGCAGCAGCCGTGGCAGGGCTCGCATACGGGCTATACAAACTCATTACCTACCAAACGGACGCAGAGAAGGCGCAGGCAAAGCTCAACGAGACCACCAACCAGTTCAACAAGGACGTGGCCTCGGAGCAGGTGCAGATTGACAGTCTGTTCGCCAAATTGAAAGCCGCCAAGGAGGGCTCAGACGCATATCAGACCGCTAAGCAGGCTATCATCAATCAGTACGGTAAATACCTCGACGGCCTTAGTGCTGAGATACGGTCGTTGAAGGATGTCGAGGGCGCGTACAAAGCGGTCAAGACGGCAGCAGTTGACGCGGCCAAAGCTCGTGCCATGGAGGCGGCGACAAGGGACGCTGCGGATACTTATGCTACCAAGGAGGCGGAAGCTCGGGACGACATCTACAAGGCATTGCAGAAGAAGTATGGCGACCGTAAGGATGATAGCGGTATGCTCCTCACGGAAAAGTACTACGCGCAACTCATGGGCGCATTGGACGGGCAAACGCAGATAAATCCCGAATTCCTCAAGCAGTTCGACGAGACGCACTACTACTCCTATGGAGGCGTGTACGGCGCGGCCATGTCAGGATCGTACACCACCAATCCCATCACCGAGGCTTTCGAGCGGATACGGCGGGCACGTGGTATCTACGACACCACAATGCAGGAGGCGGAGCGACGCTTCGGTACAACCCCTAAGACTACCGGTACGGAGGGCGGCGATGATGTCGGAGGCAAGGCGGAAGTAGTCAAGAACAAGAAGTACTGGGAGGACTACAAGAAGGAGCAGCAGGGGCTGCTGGATGCCATGACGGCGGCGGAGCTTCAGACCGAGGAGGCGGCCAAGATACGCCGGAACATTGCCGACGCGCAGGCGCAGATCGACGCATACAGTGTGTCCAAGACCTCGAAGTCTGCCGAACAGGAGCAGAAACAAGAGAACCAGCTCGCCGTACAAACCGCCGCGCGGTCGCAGAAGATACAGGAGTATGCCGACACCGTAGCCCGGGAGGCACGGCAGGCGGAACTCGACATACGCCAGGCCCATATCGACGGCATGGCGGAGGGCGTAGACAAGGAACTCGCCCAGAACAACCTGAACTACGACCGTCTTATAGAGGCCAACAGACGGCGACAGGAAGAAATGGTAGAAAAACTGCGTGACACGAAGGAACTGGAATGGCAGAACGCCAATCCAAACTTCAAAGAGACGGGGCAGACATTCGACCGATCGACAGTCACGGCGGCAGACCTCTCGCAGCAACAGAAGGACATCCTCGCCGAGTATGCCCGCATCGCCGAGGAGATACGTCAAAAGGCGAACAAGGAGAGCCTCGACACCATGTTGGGGGACGTGTTGACCTATGAACAAGCCCGCCTCCGGATAACGGAGGAGTACGATCGCAAACGAAACGGCCTCTACGAAAAGGACACCGACGGCAACATCGTCACCGACAGCAACGGCAACAAGGTGCTTCGCAAAGGTGTCACACAGGGCAATCTCGATGAGCTGGAGCGGCAGGAGGAGCAGGCCCTTAACGCCGTGGACGAGCAGTTCGCACAGCGAGAGGCGACCTATCAGGCGTGGTGCGAGGAGGTGGCCAACCTTACGCTCGAACAGTTGCGAAAGGTGCTGGCACAGGCAGAGGGAGAACTTGAACAACTCGAAAAGTCGGGGACGGGAGACAGTCAACAAATAGCTGTTGCCCGTGCCAAAGTATCCACAATACGGCAAAAAGTAGAAAAAGAAGCCGCCAAGGATGCAACAGCCCCGGGCAAACGGGCCATCAAGGAGTGGGAAGACCTATACAAAGTGCTCAACGAATGCAATAAGTCGTTCGAGGAAATAGGCGACACGGTAGGCGGTGTAGCCGGGGAAATAATATCAGCAGCAGGAGGCATAATGACCTCCACACTGTCTATGATAAACGGCATCGTGCAACTCGTGAACATGTCCGCAACGGGGATGCAGGTGACATCCACAGCCGCCGCCAAGGCTATATCCACCGTTGAAAAGGCATCTGTCATATTAACGGTCATATCGGCGGCCTTACAAGTTGCTACGGCTATCGCCAACCTATTCAACAATGATGACGACAAGCAGAAGGAAATCGAGCACCTTCAGGAACGCATCGACCAATTACAATGGGAACTGAACAATCAGGATGTCGTGCGACTTCAGGAAAACGAAGTCAAAGCTATGGACTTGTTGCACAATACCGTTCGGGAGACCCGCAACGAGATGCTCCGGCTGAAGCTCGCCGCGAACGACGTACAGGGCGCATTCCGCACGATGTTCTCATCCGTAGGCGGTAACAGCGAATTACTGGCAAAGTCAGCGGACAAGATAGCCAAGGCATACGCCAACATGGGATACACGGCGGACAAAGCTCTCGGTGGGGCGAAGTACGAGGAGGCCAACGATCAGTTGAAGAACATCGCCCAGCAGCAACTGCTTATACAGGACCAGATAAACGCCGAGGAGAGCAAGAAGAAGACCGACCACGGTAAGATTGCCGATTGGGAGCGACAGATAGAGGAACTCGGACAACAGGCGCTGGCTATCATCAACGAGATGGTGGAGGACATCATCGGCGGTACGAGCACGGATATCGCCAACGACCTTGCGGAAGCGTTCTTCGACGCTTTCGAAGCCGGGGAGGATGCCGCCGAAGCGTGGGGTGACAAGGTGAACGACATCGTCGCCGACGTTATCAAGCGGATGCTCATACAGAAAGCCCTCGAAGAGCCGCTCGGGAAAGTGTTCGACAAGTACAAAGAAAAGTGGTTCAAGGACGGACAGTTCGCGGGACTGGATGCCGTTATCGGCTCCATGGAGGACTTCGCCGCTGACCTGAACGCTACGAGGGACAACTTCGAGGCCGTGTTTAACCAACTCCCGGATAGCCTCAAAGAACTGTTCCAGTCTGAGGCGGAGCGTGAAGCATCCCAGGAAGGAATCGCCACAGCCTCACAGGAGAGCGTGGACGAACTGAACGGTCGCATGACAGCCGTGCAGGGGCACACCTACTCCATCAACGAGAACACGAAGATGCTCGTCGCGCACTCTGCCGTAATATTGGAGAGCGTATTGAACATCGAGACGCACACAGAATCCATATCGCGGCGCATGGAGCGCGTGGAGGACAGTCTCTCGGGCGTGTTGAACACCGTGAATGACATGGTTATAAAGGGCATCAGGGTGAAATAAAAACTACGACGGCAATGAATACGATTGACACGGTTATACGACAGATATACGCGCAGGCGTGTCTGCTGGGCTGTTGCGACCTATTCAGGGGCACGGAAGACCTTCAGGGCATCATCCGGCTCTTCACGAGCCCGCAGGGTGTGGAGTTCTGCATCAAGCACCACTTCCCGAACCTCGCCACGCTCCGCCTGTTCAAGACGCAGGGCGTGGAGCAGTACGGGATATACATCGACGCGGGGACTGTTACCCTCACGAACCCCGGGCGCGTGATACTTATCGGCCGCACGACGGCAACGGTAAACTGCTCGACGATGGAGCGGCACGAGGTCATCCTCCTGCACGGGGCGAAGGCCGCCATCAACGCCTCGAAATGGGCCGTGGTGTTCGTCACGGCAGAACAGGGGTGCAGCGTCATCCGGAGCACGAGTGAAAATGCACTGATACTATGAAGACGGGAAGCCTATATGTGGACGGATTCGACGTGTACGGGCAGTTCGGCCTGTACGTTGTGGCGGGCGGCTGGAACGAACTGGTCGCCATGCCACCGTTGAAGACCGTCAAGGCAAACGACTGGCAGGAGGAGGACGGCATCGAGGCCGACCTGTCAGCCCCCGTGCTCAACACCCGGGAGGTGTCCGTGAAGTTCGCCGTAGCGGACGAATTCGCGGGTCTGCCGGACTTCCTCGACTACCTCTCCGACGGAGCGTACCACACATTCTCCTGCGATGAGATAGGCCGATCGTACCGGTTGCGCCTCACCCAGCAGCCAAATATGAAGGCGGCGCGAATTCTTGGACAAGCGACGCTAAAGTTCGCCGACGATTTCCCGCTCGACGGCTACACATACCTAGCCCCCGAGAGTGACATGGCCTACGACGACGGCTACACTCTCGACGGGATTCCACTTACGAGTTACGGAGGACGTGTGCTCAAAGGGACATTCGACGAAGTTGTAAAGTCAGCCGCCGTAAAGCTCAACCTCTTGCGCAATATTAGCATACTGCCGGGGGCGAACTATGACGGAGATGGGAGCGTGACCTACAAGAGCAAAGACGTCAAGTTGCAATGTCTCATGCGAGCGGAGAGCCTCGACGGCCTATGGCGCAACTACGACGCGCTGCTCTACGACCTCATACGCCCGGGCGAGCGGTTGTTGGGCGTAGAAGCTCTCAAGCAGGAGTTTCCGTTCTACTACAAAAGCTGTCAAGTAACAAAGTTCGAGCCTACGGGAAGGATATGGCTGCAATTCTCGCTGACTGTGACCTTTACGCACGACTTGCGAATCGGCGAGGAGAATATCCTGCTTGCCTCGGAAGATGGCCTATTGATTTTCACACAGGACAACACCAATGCTGTAGATATGCGTGAAGACATAGCACAGTTACAGCCCGATTCATGTGTCACTTCACAGCCGTCAGAATCTGGGTATTACGCAGAATGAAGGCTTTGGAATTGACAAATATATGACGAAAGGATATGAAAAGAATCAGAATTTCAGAACTTCCCGAATGTACATCATTCAAAGGATTATGGACGATCGGTGTCGATATATTCAATAAGAGTGTAAAGGTATCTCTCGAATATATCCAGTCGGTTGTAGATAGCATGAAATCAGCGACGAAAGATGCAACCGATGCAGCCAATTCGGCCAACTCCGCATCGCAAACAGCGAACAATGCCGCGCAAATGGCGCAAAATGCAACATCTGCCGCCAATACAGCGACCAAGGACGCAAAGAATGCCGCTGCGGCCGCGATTGAGGCGAAAGAGGATTGCGAGGAGGTGATCGCTGCCGCTGCGGAATTGGAACCGCTGAATCTTGTGCCGACTGCAATGACGGTAGAATACCCCTCGCGCCTGCTGGTCGGCAATATGGCGGAGAATTTCATTCGCGCTACGATCGCTCCGGCCAGCGTCAAGCCGAATGTATTATTCCTCGGCGACGATAAGGCCGTATCGGTAACTCCCGACGGACGCATCACGATCCTCGCCGCTGGAACCAGCATTATCCATGTCATCCCGACCTGCAACGTAGCCCTCTACAAGACGATTCAGATCAAAGTTTCGGAGCCTACGGTAAGGTTGGTTACGCTCTCGTCGATCCGCCTAACGGCAAACGGTAATTTCAGGTTCAACTAAAAACTATATCAAGCTATGGCAAGACAAGGCTACATCAGCGAATTTATGAACGGCGGGCGCATCCTCGCGCACGGCAAGATCGAGAATCTCGATGAGGGATTCAGCCTGCCGAATAACGCGCTGTTCTCGATCTACATCAGGCCCAAATACGGCAGCTCCACCGTGGACACCGTATTGAGCGTGAAATGCTATCAGGATGACGAATTTTCTGACGCTCCGGTAGTGCTCAACGATTGGTCGCCGATGGCGATCAAGGCCATCGCGCCGAATGCGGATTTTCTCAACACTCACGACCTCTATTGGGGCGCAGGAACTTACGTCGAGAAGGTATGATCGTCTCGGTTTTCATCTCCCTATCGCGGCGGCTGCGCCAATGGGCGACATCCCGTAGGCAAAAGAAAATGCGGCTGAATACTGCATCGTCAGTGATGTTCATCGCATCGAAAGGAAAAACGATTTTCAAATTCTTAAACGACAAATAGCTATGACAGCAGAACAAGAAGCAATCCTCGAACAGATTATCGAGGCTTTTCAGAATGGCAAGCGATTGAGCGACTTGCCTGATGTGTCGGAAACCAACCCGTTCAACCTCATTTGCGAGGTACTTGAAAATGGCGAGAGTAAAAAGGCCGCGCTCGCAACGCTTCTGCCTTACATGGAGGAGGAATGCAGCTACGGCATCGAATTCGATACCGCCGTCTCCTCACCTGCCTGCACCCGTATCGGCAACACCGACCTGCACAAGTCGCTGCCCGTGCAGAGCCGCATGAAAGGCTGTCTGCTCGACGACAGCGGCAACGTGGTTGAATACCTCGACCCGACCGACTGGACGGGCAATGTGCTGGACGGCTCGCGCGGTCAGGTGATGGTTGAGATACCTGCCCACTATCGCAAGTGCGAGACCGAGGGCAACAAGCGCAGGGTGCGCATCTCGGAGCTGCCGCTGGCTGGCTACCACCTCGTTCCCCGTATGTACATTTCCGCCTACCAAGCAACCGTTGAGCGCAGCACCCTCAAGCTATGCTCCGTCAAGAACACGGGCGTTGACTACAGAGGCGGAAATAACAACGCCGAATGGGACGGGCTGGTCAAGACCCTGCTCGGTCGCCCTGCTACCTCTATCAGCCGTTCCAACTTCCGCAAGTACGCTCGCAACCGCAACGCAGCCGCCACCTCGGAGTGGAACTGTATGACCTACGACGCGCAGAAAGCCCTCTACTGGCTGTTCGTCACTGAGTACGCAACACTGAACACCCAGGCGGCTTACCACGCAGAGAAAGACTCGAACGGCTTCTCGCAGGGCGGACTCGGTCAGGGCGTTACTAACGCCTCGCGCTGGAGTGAGTTCAGCGGCAACTTCCCGTTCGTTCCCAACGGCTACACCGACGCGCTGGGCAACGGCACTGGGCAGGTGGAGTACATCGTGACTGACACCGACCTCGACATCACGCAGGACGTGTGGGTTCCTCGCTACCGAGGCATTGAGAACCCGTTCGGCAATATATGGCAATGGACTGACGGTATCAACGTCCGTATCAACCCGACCGCCGACAACGGAGGCAATGACCTCTCCGAGGTGTTCGTATGCTCTGACCCTGCCAAGTTCAGCGACAGCGGCTACGACGGCTACAGCCACGTAGGTAACGAGGCTCGCACAGAGGGATATGTCAAGCGCGTCATCTTCGGAGAGTATGGCGAGATTATGCCTGCGGAGGTTGGAGGCGGCTCTACTACCTACCACTGCGACTACCACTACACGAACATACCCACCACTACTGCCCTCCGTGGTGTCCTGTTCGGCGGTACTGCGGCTGACGGTGCGTCTGCGGGCTTCGCCTTTGCGTCCTCGAATTACGCCCCCTCGACTTCGTCTACGCACTTCGGCTCTCGCCTTTGCTTTATCCCCGAACTCGCGTAGTACGCGACCACGCCCCGTCGCCTGACCCGTCCCGTGTGGACGGGCTGGCTGGGGAGCTTGATTGAAACGATAATTCAGAACGGCTTATGGAACAACATACGACAATGAACGAAAGACAAGACGACGGCTCGCTGGCTTTCCTGAAGATACCGCGCGACGAGAACAGCCGCAGCTTCAACTGCGACGAAACGACACAGAGCAAGCTGGTAAACACTGAATTTTGGGTGGTGGACTTCATCGAGGAAGTGCCTACCAAGTTCAGTAAGCAGAAAGGGACGAGAGGTCAGACGCTGGTCAAAATCAAGATGCGCAAGGACGCGCCCGACAGCGAAGCGAAGAAGTTCTTCACTGGCTCTCAGGACATCCTCTACATCTTGAAGAAAATCAAGGAACTGGACGCTTTTCCCCGTCGCGTCACGCTGCGCGGAAGCGGTAACAGATACTATTTTGAATGATTGATAAGATGATAGAATTGATTGAGAAATAAAGGTTGGTTGCTCCTTGTGGTGTCCTGTTCGGCGGTAATGCGAATAACGGTGCGAATGCAGGCTTCGCCTATGCGAACTCGAATAACACCCCCTCGAATTCGAATACGAACATCGGCTCTCACCTCTGATTTTCATTCCAAGTGTGGAAACGCAAGTGGAGAAACAATATAACGGGAGCAGCAGCCCTACCTCTTGGTAAAAAACGTCTGAAATCAGAAAGGTGTTGGTAGGAACGCCTGTTGTACTGGCTACCGAAGACTCCGATTACGAAAAGCAAAGCATATGAAACGTATAGGGAACTTGTACGAACAGATAATCAGCTTGGAGAACCTGCGTCTTGCCGACCAAAAGGCAAGGCGTGGGAAGCTCCGTTCCTACGGGGTGCGCGTCCACGACCGCAACCGTGAGGCGAACCTGCTCGCCCTGCACGAGGCTCTGCTTACAAAGACATTCCGAACATCGGAATATGACGTGTTCAAGGTGTACGAGCCAAAGGAACGGGAGATATTCCGCCTGCCGTACTACCCTGACCGCATAGTGCATCACGCAGTAATGAACGTGCTGGAGCCGATATGGACGAAAGTGTTCACGTACAACACCTACTCCTGCATCAAGGGACGCGGTATCGAGGGCTGCGCCCGTCGCGTCGGCACGCTTATCAAGCGGTATGAGGGCAAGCCCCTATACTGCCTGAAAATCGACATCAAGAAATTCTATCCCTCAATCGACCACGGTGTCTTGAAGAACATTGTACGTAGGAAGCTGAAAGACGAGAGGCTGCTATGGCTGCTCGACGAGATAATCGACAGCGCGGACGGTCTGCCGATAGGCAACTATCTTTCGCAGTTCCTCGCCAACTTGTGTCTTGCCTACTTCATGCACTGGGTGAATGAAGAACTGCCCGAGCTGGTGCGTCGGGAGCTGGGGCTGGAGGAACGCCCGTTGCTTGACAGCGTTGAGTATGCGGACGATATTCCGTTCCTCTCCGACCGCAAGGACGTTCTGCACGTTGTCCGCCGCCTCGTCGACCGCTACCTCACTGAGGAGCTGCACCTGACGATGAAAGGCAACTGGCAGATATTCCCCATAGCGCGGAACAGGCAGGACAAGTCGGGACGCGCTCTCGACTACGTAGGCTATAAGTTCTACAGGGAGCAGAAGCTGATACGCAAGAGTATCAAGCAGAACTTCTGCCGTGCCGCAGCGAAGTTGAACAAGAGCCGTCGCCCCGTACCCGTCAAGGCGTACAAGATGGCGGTCGCCTCGTGGCTCGGCTGGGCGCAGCACAGCAACTCGAAACATTTACTCAAATCAATAATCAAACCTCAGTATTATGCTAGCATTCTATGACAACAAGCCCTCCGTACTGGAGGCAGTGGGCAACGGCAG
>ULSZ01044853.1_pt1 | contig 15947 bp, 5 predicted proteins | sample 1957151 | NCBI WGS metagenome assembly ULSZ01 (sample SAMEA4835721, study PRJEB28245) | human gut metagenome | biome: gut microbiome; material: fecal sample | place: Denmark | collected 2008
GCAATGTATAAAAATTATAATAAATTTTAAATAAAGGAGGAATTCGTATAATAAATAACTTTAACTATACGAAGAAAAGAAATGAAGAAAAAAAGTTTAATGTTTTTATTAGTTTTATTACTCATTATAGTAATTATTTTTATAGTATTTATAGTTGCAGATGAGTTTAATATTATTAATTTAAGAAAAAATAGTAATTTACAAAATCTGAATTCGGAAAATGCATTAAATGTAAATAAAGAAGAGAATGAAGGGGATTTTCAAAACAGTTCTGGCGAAAGTAATGGAAATAATACAGGGGGAAATGTATCTAATGAAAGTAAAATAGATTTTGAAACAAAAAAAACAGATTTTACACTAATAGATCAAAATGGAAATAAAGTTAGTTTATCAAATTATAGAGGAAAAAAAGTTGTCATACTCTATTGGGCAGTATGGTGTACGCCTTGTAAAGAAGAAGTTCCTATAATAAATGAATTAAGCGAAGAATACAATGATGCAATATTTTTAACAATAGTTTCTCCAACGTTGGGAGAAAATTCAGAATATAAGACATATCAAGAAGAAATTGCAGCTTATATACAAAAAAATAATATTGAGGTACCAGTTTTAATAGATGAAGGAAAAAAATGTTTAGATATTTATGGAATAGAAAGATATCCATGTACTATATTTGTAGATGAATATGGAGATATAAGAGAGAAAGTTGGAAGTGAAGAAAAATCAGGAAAATTAACAAAAGAAGAGATTATAAAAAAATTGGAAGAATATTAAAGAACTTTAATAGATTAAGACACAATCAATTAGCGAAAATAATAATAAAGAAACAATGTATATAAATTACAAAAACAATAATAAAGAATAAGTTATATAAATTAATGAAATGGGAGAAATAGTGAAGTAAAATATTTTGTTTTTAGATTAGTATAAAATTAGCAGAATATCAAAAATAAAAAAGGTTAATAGTTTTATATTTATTATACTATTAACCTTTTTTGTAATATAGTAATAAAATTGTAATTAAAATTTAATAAAAAAGGCAAAACGACCTTCCGTAAATATAAAAATTGTATGTAGAAAATAAGAATATATTACATATTGAAATGTAAGCGAAAAATGCTACAATAGGATATAATTATAAAAATAGGGAAAATATGCAAAAAACATTATGAAATAATGCTAAAACCATTGAAAACAAAGTAAAAATGGGTTATAATAAAGTATGAGATATTATGTTTAGGAGGTCACTATGGGAAAAGTAATAACAAAAGTAACATCAGCAATAATAACCACAATACTAGTATTTTCTAATTTATTAGTACTTGGTGGAGAAGTTATAGCTTATGGAGGAGAATTAGAAGAACAGAATACAAAAACAAACAACTCAAAAGTAGAATTTAATAGCTACTTTGATGATGGTGTACATGGAAAAGAATATAAAACTACAGAAGAAGGAAAGATATATTTAAATCTTAAAGTAAAAGAAGAAGGGTATTTAAAAGATATTGTAGTTAATTTTTCAGACGCAAACTTTATAATAGATAGTGACAAGATTAAATCTGAGTACGTCCAAAAAGTTAATGATAATAAAGATACAATAACTTTAAATTCAATAAATAAAGGTGAGGAAGTAACTATAGAGGTGCCAATTAAAATTCTAAATGAAGAAAATGTAAAGGCAGATAATTTCTCTAAAGTTACTGATGTTATTTTAACAGCTAATTATATAGATATAAATGGAAATACAAAAGCTGTAACAAAAACAATTAAAACTCAAGTTGAATGGAATGGAACAGCAGAAATAGAAAATACGACACAACTATCAAAATATATTCCATACAATGTTGGAGAAGAATATGGTGTAATATTTCAATCATTAATTTCTAATAAAGTAAAAGATAATTCAATGCCAGTAAAAGAACAAATAACTACAGTAGAAGTTCCATTAATAAACGAAGCTAAACCAGAAGAGGTTAAAGTTACAGTAAATAATACAAATGCTACAAATGGAAAAGAAAATGGTGTAGAATTTAATCAAGACAATTATACATATAACAAAGAAAATGGAAAATTAGAAATAAAATTAACAAATAATCCTAATGATCAAAATAATATTAGTTGGAAAAAGAATTCAGTAGATGAAATTTTAGTAAACTTCATTTATAAAGGTAAAGAAGTTTATGATTATGTTTTAAGCAATGAAGTAAAAGGAACATTAAAATTAAATGTAAAAATGAGTTTATACAATAACGTAGAGACTAATATAAATAAAGATTTTGCATATGACTATACACTAAAAGACAAAATTGGAAATATTAATACAGTTTCAATCTCATCAAATGAGAAAATAAGTAAAGGTTATATATATGCAAATTATGATAAAAAAGATGGATTGAACGAAACAATTTATAATGAAAATTATATAATAGATATTGCTTATGCAGGTATAGAAAATGAATTGGAACTAAATCAAGCAATAGATAAATTTGAAATTAATGATGAAAAAAACATAAGTACTACAGTCGGAGGAACAAATTATACATATAATAAAAAAATAAAAGTTGCCGAAGATATTTTTAAGAAAATGTTAGGCAAAGATGGAAAGATAGAAGTATTTAAAACAGATAAAACAAAAATAGGAGAAATAAATAAAGATACAGAAAAAGATAATACAGGAAAATATATTTTAGATATTTCTAAAGAAGATGTAAACCAAGTAACTATAAAAACATCTAAACCTATTATAGAAGGAAAAATAGAAATCGAAATAGAAAAAGCAATAAAGGGAAAATTAGATTACTCAAAATCACAAATAAGAGAAGTTTCAAATTTGTCAAGTGAAGTAGCATTAAAAACAAGTACAGAAGCAGTTAGTGGTAATATAAAAATTAAAATGGAAGAACCTGTATCAAAAGCAAAATTAACTATAAATAAATCGGACTTATCTACATTAGTAAAAAATGAAAATGTAGAAATTAGAGCTTTGTTAGATACATCAAATGTATACAATGCATTATATAAAAATCCAATAATAGAAATTGAATTACCAGAATACATAGAAACAATAGAAATAAAAAGTAGTAAATTACTATTTGAAGATGAATTAAAATATAAAAAAGCAGAATTAATAGAAAGAAATGGCAAAAAGGTAATAAGAATAGAATTTGAGGGAACTCAAACAAAATACAATACAGAAAATACGGAAATACAAGGAGCAACAGTAGTAATAAGTGCAGACGTTACTTTAAATAAATTAACACCAAGAAAAAATGAACAAATAGTTATGTATTATACAAATGAAAATACAGATTTGTATGAAACAAGTAATATTACACCAGAAAGAGCAAATATAAACAATGAAACTAATTCTGTTGTAAGAGCAAAAGCAAATTCTAATGCACAAGAAATAAAAGGAATGGTAAAAACAGATGTAAATTTTGTAGTTCCAACAGGTGTTATGGTATCAGCAGGAATTGACAATTATAAAGAAGGAGCATCAGGAATACTATCAATTACAGATGAGTCTGTAGATGTAGAAATAGCACCATTTGCTAACAAAAGAATAGCAACGGTTAAAGGAACATTAACAAATAATAATACAAATCCAATTAGTAATGTATGTATATTAGGAAGATTTCCTTCACAAGGAAACAAAAAAATAGACTCAACAGACGATTTAGGAAATACAATAACATTTAATGTAACCAAAGCAATTTCAGTTTTAGGTATGGATACATCTAAAATAGAAGTATATTATTCTGAGAAAACAGACACAAATAAAGATTTAAAAGATACATCAAATGGATGGACAATTTCTCCAATAGATTTAACTAAAGCAAAATCATATTTAATAGTATTAAAAGATAAAGTAGAAGCAACAGGAACAATCGAATTTAACTATGAAATAGAGTTACCAAATAATATTGGTTACAATAAAAATGCAGCAGCAATGTATAAAACTTACTATACAAATGAAGCCTCAGAAGCAACAATGGCTGAAAGTAAACAAGCTCCAATATTAAATCTAACAACAGGAAAAGGACCTGAATTAGAAATAAAACTTTCATCAAGTGCAGCATCAGATGGAAGAGTATTTAATGGACAATATGTAAGACTTTATGTTGAAGTTAAAAATACTGGAGATTTAGATGCAGTAAATGCTAAATTAACAATGGATGTGCCAGAACAAGCATATTTTGTAACCTTTGATGAAGGTGCAAATATATATGACGAAACAAATAAAACCAGCGATACTATAAATATTGGAACAATTAAAGCAGGAAGTACAGCAAAAGCAAAATTTGAGGTTAGAACAAATAGAGATACAAAGATGCCAGATGGTGGAAACCCAGAAGAAACAATAATGAATGTAATAGCAAAAATTTCTGCAGATAATATAGAAGGCGAAATAAAATCAGAAGAGTATAAATTTAAAGTAGAAGAAATAGGAAAATATGAATTTATAAATGCACCTAATACACAAGAAAATAGAACATATTTAAATGGTGAAGCAGTAAATTACGAAGTTAAATTTCATAATAAAACAATGGATACAATAAAAAATGCTACTTTAACTATACCAATGCCAACTAGTGCAAAAGTAGAACAAGTAACAGTAAAAATAGGAGACACAGTAAAAACAGATGGAATAAATACTCAAACAGATAAAATAGTGATTACATTAGGTGATTTAGAAACAAATGCTAAAGTAAAAGTAAATGTAAAATATAATTTAGGAGAAAATACGCAAAGTGAATTTTCTACAAAAGCAAGCATAGATAGTGATTTAGGATTTACTTTATATTCAAATGAGAGATGGATACATTTTGGAAATGTGGGAATGAAGGTAGAACAAGTAAAACCAGTAGAACAATATGTTAAGGAAAGAGAAGCTTTTAGATATGTATTTAGAATAACAGCAAATGGAGATACCAATATATATAATGCAACAATAGTTGATACTTTAGCACCAGAAGTATATTATAATTCAGCAACAGCAGTAATTAAAAATTATAATAATTCAGGAGAAGACATGGTAGTAGCTGCTGAAATAAGAAATAAAGATGGAAAAGTAACAGTAAGAATTCCAGAAATATTTAAAGGTGAAACAGCAGAAGTATATATATATGTAACAGGTGAGTTAGAAAATCCAGATGATGACGGAAAAGCAATTGTAAATAAAGCGATAGCATATGCAGATGGAGTAAACGAAACAACAGTAAATGAAGTAACTCATTATTTAGAATATAAACCAACCGCAGAAGAAGAAATAGAAACACAAAAAAATGGATATAAAATATCTGGAGTAGCATGGGTAGATAGCAACAAGGATGGAGAAAGACAAGATGATGAATCAAAATTATCAGATGTAAAAGTAATGCTTTTATATAAAGAAAATAACCAAGTAGTAACAGACTCTAAGACAGGAGAAAGAAAAATTGCAACTACAGATAATAATGGAAAATATGAATTTACAGGATTACAACCAAACAATTACTTAGTAGTATTCGTATACGATAATTCAAGATATACAATAACAACATATCAAAAAAATGGTGTACCTACAACATCAAACTCAGATGCAATTAATATGGAAGTAGTACTAGATGGAAATAAAACTAATGTAGGAATGACAGATACAATTAAAGTTGTAGATAAAAATATTAGATATATTGATATAGGAGTATATGGAGAAGAAAAATTTGATTTAAAATTGGACAAATTCATAACTAAAATAACATTAACAACTCCAACAATAGGTACAAGTCAAACAGATTATGATAATGAAACATTTACTAAAGTAGAAATTTTAAGACAAAATGCAGGAAAGAGTAATATAGTAGTAGAATACAAAATAGTAGTAACAAATGAAGGTGCGATACCTGGATATGCAAATAAAATAATAGACTATTTACCAGAAGATGTGACATTTAGTTCAGAAGTAAACCCAGACTGGTATATATCAAAAAATGGAGATACAATATATTCTTCAAGTCTTGCAAATAAAAAGATAAATCCAGGTGAAAGTAAAGAAATTAAATTAGTATTAACTAAAAAATTAACACCTGAAAGTTTAGGAAGTATAATGAGTAACACTTCAGAAATATATGAGGCAACAAATGATGCGGGATTACAAGATATTGACTCAGAACCTGCAAATAAGTTAGAGTCAGAAGATGACTTTGGACAAGCCGATATTGTATTATCAGTAGTTACTGGTAAGATAGTAGGATATTCAATAATAATTGTTATAGCATTAGGAATAGTTGTAGCAGGAATTATTATAATAAAAAAGAAAGTTTTAAATAAAAAATAGTAAGAAAGGAGGATAAAAAATGAAAAAGGTAATAAAATATATACTTATTGCTATTATGTTAGTTTGTACATCAATAGGTATAAGTATAGCATTAACTTCACAATTAGAGACACCAGAAGTAGCATCTACAGATATAAAAGGAGCTAATAATGAAGTGATAAATCCTGGAGAAACCACAGGTGGTACTACAGGTGATGCAGTAGAGGATCACGTTATAGAAGATGCAGGTGACATATTTGTTGTACAAGAACCTTTAATGGGTGATGGAATTTGGAGACCTATATCAGACCAAGGTAAAGAACAAGAAATATACTGTATTGAACCTGGAGTATCAATTAAAATTTCCGGTTTAACTAAAGAAGATATATATGAATACGATGGACAAGAATGTGATAGAAGTTGTGGACAATGTGCACCTTGGGAAGGCGATTGGGGTAATGCAAAATTTACTAGTGGCAAATATGCAGGAAAACCAAAATTTAGTAATCCATACTATTATTGCCAAGGTAACCATGTTACAGAAGAAAGTGTAGAAGTAAATGGAAAACGTGTAAATAATACATATGATATAGCATATATAGTATCTTTTTATCCAGCAAAAATAGCAGGACAAGGTATGGCAGAGATGGACCCAGATTCTTGGTCAGGTGGTAAACAATATGCTGTTTGGAAATCTAACTTATCAAGAATTCCTTTACAAAATAGACATGTATATCAAGAGTATGTATCAGAAGGTGAAATGATACTTAAACAATCAGTAGTATATCAAAAAATGCAAGAAGATATACATGGAACAAGCTATACAGACCCAACATATGGTACAACACATCAAAAAGAAGCTGGAAAAATGACAGTTGAACCAACAGAAGAAGAATTAAAAGAAATGCAATCTAATATTAAAGTTGATTCAGATAATGAAAAACAACTACATAAAATAGGACCATTTAAGTTAAATTATGTATATGGTTGGAAATCAGAAATGGGAAGTAAACCAGGTGCAAGTGGTTATTATCCTGTTTCACAATATGCAATGAGTGGTATTTCAGATATGTACTTATTGACAGAAAGTGGTGAGAGAATAGATATAGCAGCATTTATAAGACCTAATGCAAAAGAACTTTTACCATTTCAAGGAGAGCCTCCTAGGGAAGGTAAAACAGTAGGTAGCAGTTATGATGCTCCAAAATTTTGGGATTACAAGTCACCAGTCGGAAAGAAAAACCCTAACATGGTTGACTACTGGTGCTATAACCAATGGAGAAACTATCCAGCACCAAATGAAGAATTTTATGTAGAAATAGATTATGATAAAGAACTACCAGCAGCATTAAAACTACATGTAGAATATAGTTATTTAAATATTCACTTCTTAGCTTGTCAAAGAGATGGCGTATCATATGTAGTAGATGATAACCCACATGACCATAGTGTACATGAACATAAACATGGTTGTGGAAAATATGATGACTATTGTTATACACATTGGGGTTGTTACTTTACACTATATATTAAAGAAGAACATCGTCAAGGATTAACATATTTGGACTATTATAGAGAAATTATTAAAGAGGATTTTGAAATTCCATTCTATGTAACAACCACAATGAAAATGGGAGGATTTGTATTTGAAGATTCTCCACAAACAAAAGACGAAGTTGCTAATGGAGTTATGGATGGAACAGAACATAAACTACCAAATATTCAAGTATCATTATATCAAGCAGATGAAAAAGGAAATATTGTATTAGATAAAGATGGAAATGGAAAATTAGCAAAACTTAAAACATTACAAGAAGAATTTCCAGGGCTAAGTGAACAACAAATAATAGATCAAGCATTTAATGGTGATAGAGAAGCTTATGAGAATGACTATAAGAGAAGAATAAATCCAACATTAACAGATGAAAATGGATACTATGAATTTAGAGGGCTTACATTAAACAGAAAATATGTCGTTAAATTTACATATAATGGACAAGATTATATGCCAACAGAATATCTAACCAAATTGGATGATTATTCATATGCTTCTGTAGAAGAAATGACAAAACAAGATGCATATGATACTCCAAGTAATCCAGAAGATATGAGGCAAAGATGGAGAGAAACATCGAAAGGATTAGAGAAAAAATCTGAAAGAGACAGATATACAGAGAGATTTAAAGAAATAGGTTCATATCCAAAAAATTATCCTTCAACAAATTCGCTTAAAGAAGTAGGAGAGTATAACGAAGCATTTTCAATATATGAATTATTAGGATTTGAATTACAAAAAGATGGAAAATACGAACAAGTTGGAACAAGATTAGTAGACAGTTTCTTAACAATAGAAGATGGAAAGATAGTAGATAGAAGTGTAACTGTAAATGACGATGGAGTTGTAACTGTAAATCCAGATGAAAAAATTGAAGAAGGATTGATAAGCCAAAAAATTAAAGAATATATAGAGAAAAATCATAAATATCCTGAAAATTTAAAAGATGATATATATAATGACATAGTTAATATAGTTGGAGGAGATAAAGATTTAACTTGGAGAATGCTACAATTTATAGAAGATTGCAAAATAAATTCTTACACAATAAATAATATAGAAGATGATTCAAGTTATGACTTATATCCAGTATATGATGAATTTACAACATATGTATCAAGTGGTAACAAATATCCAGAAAACAGTTATTCAGATGGAACATTTGATGAGAATGCTTCTACATATGAAGATCATACACAATTAACTGGAGGTACAGGAGAATATAAATACATAAAATTTGAAGTTATAAATGGAGTTACACAAAAAGTTGAAACAACAGCTTCAGATCCAGATGCAATAAAAGAACCTATTGAAAAATATAAGAATATTACATATAAAAATATTTATCCAGGTCAATTGTATGTAAATCAAGGATTATGGAGAAGACAAGAAGTTGATTTAGCATTAGAGAAAGACATTTACAAGGCAACAGTTAAAATTAATGGCAAAACAGAAGTATATGACTATGACAGCTATGGGCATGGTGTAATTACACCATCTGAGATATCTTCTTTAAAGAAAGAATATACACATAATGGAGTATTTGACGAAGCAGGATTTAAAGAAGCATTAAATAAATTGTTTACAGATACTGCTAGAGAACGTTGGGACATCCACTTAAGAATGGCAGATTATGCAAACTACTATGAACCTGTACATAATAGAGCAATATATAGAGCAGACTATGAATATGTATCACAACCTGGTAGAACAGGTGCACCATTAGATGTATATATTACTTATAAAATTTCTGTTAAAAACCAATCACAAACAATTCTAGGTCAAGTGTTAGAAGTTGTAGATTACTATGATGAAGATTTTGAATACATGGAAGACTTATCTTGGGTAACATATGAAGATGGAATTATAGGAGATAAAGACAAAGCAGAAAATACAGGTGATGATAAGGGGGCTAACTATATAAGTTCAGAAGATTATTACAATATGATGGATAATATAGAAAATGGAGCCACAGCAGATGAAATAAAAAATGCAAAAGATATAAAATCATCTAACCGTACAAAATATGACAGAGATACAGAAAGCGATATAACAGAAAGAACAATAACAGATGGTAATACTGGATTAAGAGCTAATTATGATGCAGTATATGTAAAAGGATTAGAAGATAAGAAATTAGCTGCAGGAGAAAAAGCATATATTTATTTAACATTTAAGATAAAGACAGATGGAAGCGGAAAAGTAATAATTAATGAAAGCAAAAATGATGATGACGAAGACAAAATGAACTTTGCAGAAATTAATGGTTACACAACTTTCTATAAAGACAATACATTATTACCAAACTACGGAACTGTAGGTTCAAATGATCCAGCAGGACTAGTAGACATAGATTCTAAACCAGGTAACTTAGAAGCAGATGATTTAGAAGAAGAAAGATATGAAAGTAACTTCGAAGATGACACAGACAGAGCAAAAGCTTTACATATTTATGTAGATGATGAAGCGGAAAGAAAATTAAATGGTGTAGTTTGGGAAGACCAAAGAAATGTAACAGTAGATGGAGCAACTATAGGTGATGGTATAAGACAGAAAAATGAAAATACTGTAAATAATATTTGGGTAGAACTTTATGAAATAGAATTAGACAATAAAGGAAACCCAATAAAAGAAGCAGATGGAAGTTATAAACTAAAAGACGGAGTAGTTCAAATTTATGAAGGTGGAAAATGGACATCAGCAAATGAAAATACAACAGGAAAAGGAAATTACGAATTCACAGGATTTATACCAGGTGACTATATAGTAAGATTTAACTACGGTAATGAACATAATGCAACATATAATGGTCAAGATTTTAAATCTACAACATATCAAGTAGGAATTGACCAAAGCGGAAAAACAGATGCATATACGGACACAAATAAAGAAGGAAGATATGACGGCTATAGAGATGTAGAAAAACAAAATGAAACTGGACTATATGGATATGATATAGCTAAAGCAGATCAAGATGAAAACAACTATTCAGATGCAAAAGATATTTGGTCAAGAAGAGAACAAATAAACAATTATAGTAACAACAATGGAAAAGGTGTAACAAATGAATTAGCATATACATTATCTCAACATACAACACCAAATCCAAATACTGAAATGAAAGCCGAGACTGGTGCAATTGTTGCAGAAGTTGAGTATAACAGACAGAATTCTAACTCAAGTTCAAATGTAGAAGGAGAGTCAGATAGAGGAGACAATAATTATAACAGTAATAGTGATGAATTATATGCAGATGGTAATGACATCAACACAGAATATTCATTAAATAACGTAGACTTTGGATTAGTTGAAAGACCAAAAGCACAACTTGAGTTAAACAAAAAAGTTACAAATGTTAGATTAACACTTGCAAATGGACAAATTATAGTAGATAGTACAACACAAGGACCATATCTATCTTGGGTAAATGGAAAGGCTTATAATATAATTAGTAAACGTACAGAACAAAAAGATACAATTTATGAGACAGATTATAGCAAGAAAAAAGACGGAGAAAGATATAAGGACGATAAAGGCGGACATGGTACAGAATACTATGAATACAGAAAAGAACTTATAACAGACAAATTTACATCACAAGCATCAGGAAAAGGTTATAATGGTTTAATCCAAATAAATATGGATGAAGAGTTAATGCATGGTGCTACTATAAGAATTGAATATACTCTTACAGTAACAAACGCAGGCGAAATAGACTTCGATGGTAAAGGTTTCTATTATAGAGCAGATGACCAAAACAATGAGCAAGAAAAGAAGGGTAGATTAGTAACAACTAGTGCAGACCAAGTAATAGACTATGTAAATAACAACCTACAATTTAGAGCAGAAGACAATAAAGAAGATGGTGGTTCACCAGTTTGGTCAATTATTTCTACAGATGAAGTAATAAATGGACAAAACGGCGAAGGTAGTAAATTGGTAAATGGTACAGTAGCAGGAGTAATTAAGAAAAACGTGGGAGGAAGAGATGTAAATCAATACAACAGCATAGTTCAAACAGAAACTTTGAAAAAGGCTTTAGTACCACAAACTAAAAATTCAAATTCAGCAGATACATCTATTAGCACTAAATTAGTATTATCACAATTAATAACAGCACAAAATGATACAGATGACTTAACATATGATAATATTGCAGAAATTGTTAAAACAACAAATAGCGTTGGTAGAAGAATGGCATACTCAGTAGCTGGTAACCAAGACCCAACACAAATTCCATCAGAAGTAGATGCAGCTAAAGCAGAAAGAGTAATGATATTACCACCATTTGGTAGTGCAACATATGTTTATATAATAATTGCTATTGCAGCAGCTACAATCTTAGTAGTCGGAATAGTATTAATTAAGAAGAAAGTTATAGGTAAAAAAGAATAAGACATTATGAAAAATAACTTAACTTAATAAAAAATAGTTCATACAAAAGTATGGACTATTTTTTATGTTATGCTTTGAATTTTTTATAAAAAATATGTATTAGAATTAGAGGAAATTTACTTAAATGGTCTATTTTTTAGCTCTTTTTTCGTTCTCGTATTGTAATTTTAGTCATTTTGTTATAAAATTATGGCAATAAAATGTTAAGTTCTGAACAATAATAACGAAATTGTACACAAAATGTAAATAACTTTTTTAAATTATGTGGCAAAATCGACAGAAATTACACTAAAGATATATTAAAATAAACAAGCGATGAACAATAATTGAAAAAAAGTAGGGGTGACCATTATGTTTCAGAATGTAGAAAAGAACATTAATAATAGACAAGATTTTAATGAAGCTTTTTATGATAAAAAAGACAAAATGAAAATAGCAATAAAAAGCCTTTTATCTATAAATAACATAATAATTTATATTATAGCTTTTATGGTGTCAATGGTAGGATTTTCGTCACATAATATTATGTTAGGGCTTAGTCCATTTGCAATTGCATTTATGGCAGCAATGTTAAGCAATGGGAATCCAGTCGGAATAGTTTATATTTTAACATTAATAGGAACTTTTATAAAATTTGGTCCAAATATGCTTCTTACATATGTTTTAACTTCTCTAGTATTTTTTGCAAGTAGTTTGTTTGTAAGACATAATATAATAGAAGATACGAACGAGGAAAAAAGACTAGGAGTACACTTATTTGCAAGTGTTTTAATAGTTCAAATAGTACCAATGTTCTTTAGAAGTTTTCTTTTATATGATTTATTACTTGCTATTATGGTAGCGGTTATTACATTTATATTTTATAAGATATTCGCAAATTCAATAATTATGCTAAAAGAATTTAGAAATAAAAAAGCTTTTACTATAGAAGAGGTTATAGGAACAAGTTTGCTTCTAGCAATTGCAGTATGTGCAGTTGGAGATTTAAGTATATTTGGTTTTAGCATAAAAAATATTTTAAGTATTTTAATAGTATTAATACTTGGCTGGAAAAATGGAATGTTAGTTGGTGCAACAGGTGGTATTACAATAGGTGTTGTACTAGGAATTATTAGTGGAACAGAGCCTATGATGATTGCAGCATATGCAATTTCTGGACTAATTGCAGGAATATTAAATAAATTTGGAAGAATTGGTGTAGTAGTTGGATTTATATTAGGAAATGTCATTCTTACATATGTTGCAAACGGAAATACAGTTCCAATAATTACGATACAAGAAATTTTAATCGCATGCTTGGGACTTTTAGCAATACCTAAAAAATTAAAAATTAATATAGAAGATTTATATGGAAAGACTAAATTATTACCAGAAACTACAGGAAGAAGTATAGGGGAAGCCCAAGACAACACTATTTTAAAATTAAATAGTATGTCAGAAACAATTGCAGATTTAGCAAAAGGATATAAGACAACAGAAAAAGAAGATAAAAAATTAAAGAAACAAGAGCTTTCTAATGAAAATATTTTTATAGAAGAATTGAAAAATAACTTAATAAATTTAGAAGAAAATATTCTTTTTGATGATATATATAACAATAATAACAACATTTTACATGAAATATTTGAAGAACTATTAAAAAATGATGTTATATATGAAAAAAACTTAGTTAGCATTTTTGAAGCTCATAATAATTATATAGTAGGTTTCCATGAAAAAAACAAAGCGGTGGAAGCAGACATTTCTAAAATGATAAATGCAATAAATTCATCTTATAGATTAAGCAGAGTGAATTTTGTATGGAAAAAGAAAATAGAACAAAATAAAGAAAATATTTCAAACCAGCTAGAAGGTGTATCGCAAGCTATTGCAGATTTAGCAGATGAAATAAAGAAAGACAATGAAGATGAATTTGCAGATAAAAGAGAAGAATTAATGAGAGCATTCCAAGAAAAGAAATTCGACATACGAAATTTAAACATAAAGCGCTTAAAAAATGGTAGATATATTATAGATATATATCATAACCTATGTGATGATTTAGAAGGAAAAAAATGCAATATAAAAAGAATTAAGACTATATTAGAAAGAATTTTAAAAGACAAATTTATAATACAGCATCAAGAATGTGGATTACGTGAAAGCAAGGAACAATGCAAATTTACATATATGTCACAAGATAAATTTTCTGTACAAATTGGTATTTCTAAAACTACTAAAGCTGGTTCACCAGTATCTGGAGATACAAACTTAGAAACTAAATTAGAAGATGGAAAATATTTATTAGCAATAAGTGATGGAATGGGCTCAGGTCCAGAAGCAATGAAAAGTAGTAAGGTTGCAATTAAAACTTTGGAAAGATTACTAACAGCAGGATTTGACAAAACAATGTCATTAAAACTTATTAATTCTATTTTAGAGATAACTCAAAAAGACGATATGTATGCAACTTTAGATGTAGAAATATTAGACTTATACAGTGGAATTATGGAATTTGTAAAAAATGGAGCATGTCCTACATATTTAAAAAGAAATAAAGAAGTTCAATTACTAAAAGCAAATACACTTCCAGCAGGAGCTATAGAAAAAATGGACCTAGAAGTATATGACTGCGATTTACAAGATGGGGATATTATAGTAATGTGTAGTGATGGTGTAATAGAGTCTAATGACGAATATATAAACAAAGAAGTATGGGTAAAATATTTATTAGAAGATATGCAAACAGATGATGCTCAGAAGATAGCAGATATATTGTTAAAAGAATCTATAGACAATGACTATGGAACCCAAAAAGACGATATGACAGTTATTGTGGCAAAAATAAGTAAGAAAATAAGATAATAAAAAAAGAATATAGTAAAAATGAGTAAATTAAGTAAAATAATTGTAAAAAATAAGTATAGAGTAAAGTAATAAAGTAAAAAGTAAGAAATATTTAAATATTTGGAATAACCTTAGTTTAAGTATTTCTTACTTTTTTATTATTTTTTATATGTTTTTATGAAGCTTTTTTATTAATTATTACTTTAATATATTCTCCTAATTCTTGGTCAGAAAGTTGTAATAAATCAATTAGTTTTTTTAAGATATCAGTTCTAGGAAGGCAATTTTCTTGGTCTATTCTTATGTATTGCCTTAAACTTATTTCTAATAAATTTGCCATTTTTTCTTGGGTATAACCCATAATTTTACGTTTTTCTTTAATCATGGTAACATCACCATATAAATTATGTCATAATTTGTCATATAATCATATTGACATTAAATGTCACCATTTATATAATATAGGTACAATTTGTTATAGTTAAAAATAACTATAGCATAAAATTAAGGAGGAAACAGAGGATGAAAAACAAAGGAATAACACTAATAGCACTGGTTGTAACAATTGTTGTTCTTTTAATATTAGCAGGAATAACAATAAGTCTAGTGTTTAGTGAAAATGGAATAATAAGTAAAAGTAAAAATGCAAAAGAACAAACAGAAATATCCCAAGTAAGAGAACAATTAGAACTAGCAAAAGGACCAGAATATATAGAAGGAAAAGGAAAGTATAATCCAGATAGTTATTTTGAAAGAATAGAAGCAGAAGGAATAATAGGAAATAAAGATACAGATGTAATAGACAATGGAGATGGAACATATGAAGTAACAACATCATCAGGATATATATTTAAAATAACATTAGTACCAAGTAAA
>ULSZ01010645.1_pt1 | contig 15799 bp, 17 predicted proteins | sample 1957151 | NCBI WGS metagenome assembly ULSZ01 (sample SAMEA4835721, study PRJEB28245) | human gut metagenome | biome: gut microbiome; material: fecal sample | place: Denmark | collected 2008
GCTTTTGTTTTAGCTTATTATTTTTCAAACGGGAATTTGTACTGAGTCAGGCCAAGCTCATCTCTGAGCTGAATGAATTCCTTCTGAATGGATTCGCCAACCGGTACACCCTTGTCTTTTCTGTCCAGCCAAGCCATGTATTCCTTCTCGCCGGCAGTGTAGATGCGTTCCTGACCGGGAGCCTTGGTGGAATTGCGCAGACCGCGGCAGATATCGCCGGCAGTTTTCTTGAAGGTGTCAACGCCCATGAAGAATGCCGGATTGATAACGAAGAAGAAGTGCCCCAGATGATACATAGCGTTGTTGCCGTTTTCATCCTTACCGGACAGCGCCTTCATGAAAGGACCGCCTGCCAGTGCGGAGGACAGAATCTCTACGATAGTAGTGAAGCCGTAGCCCTTGTAGCCGCCGGTTTCTTCGCCCAGACCGCCCAACGGCAACAAAGCAACGTTGCCTGCACGCATTTCCTTCAGGATGGTAGCGGACTCGGTCATAGTGCCGCCGTCCTTAGAAACTACCAGACCGGCCGGAGTATCCTTGCCCTGTCTTGCATAGAACTCAATCTTACCGTTTTGGATGATGCTGGTTGCGCAGTCAAAGTTGAACGGGAACTCCTCATCGGTAGGCATAGTAAAGGTCAGCGGGTTGGTGCCCATCATCGGCTCAACGCCGAAGGTAGGAGCTACGGAAGGTCTTGCGTTGGTACCGGAAATACCGATCATGCCTGCCTTTTCAGCCATAGTGGTCCAGTAGCCTGCAATGCCGTAGTGAGTAGAATTAAAGATGGTGCCGCCGGCCATACCATACTTGGAAGCCTTTTCAATCAGCATTTCCATCATCTTATGGGAAGCAACCATGCCCATGCCGTTATGAGCATCCATAACAACAGTACAAGGAGTATCCTTGACAATTTCAATTTCGGTTTTCGGCAGCAGGGTGCCGTTTTTAATACGATCCAGATAAATAGGCTTGAAGCGGTTGCAGCCGTGGCTCTCGATACCGCGTCTGTCGCTTTCCAGCAGAACATCTGTACAAATGCGTGCATCCTCTTCGGGAACGCCGTATTTAACAAATACGTCTACCATAAAATCGTGGACTAAGTCCCAGCTTACAAAGGGTCTTGTTTCTTCCATGCTGTTTCCTCCTTGAAGAAAATTTTTTCAATTCATAATAATATTGCTTTCGCACTACATATAGTATACCTCATTACTCCATAATTGTACAGTATTGCTTTTACGGCTACACTTAGCACCTGTTACAAACGCTGATGTCAAAAAATCTATTTTATCCTTAGGCATACCCACCTATAAAAAAATACCGTGCAGACCTCAGCGTCATAGCCACAGAAGCCTGTACGGTATTATATATTTTTGTTAACCCTGCTCTGCCCCGTCCGCAGTAAAGGCAACCGGTGCCTTAGCCTCCAGCTCCTTCGTGCTGCCGTCGGCATTATGCCACAAGGTTTTCTTGTTCAGCGAGCCGTTGGTTACAAGGCCGGTCGCATCAAAAGTGATGCCTGTGCCGCTCTTGAATTCAACAAAACCGGCACTTTCATCCTGCAGGTTGTGCTGCCAGCCGAGAGGACGCAGCTTCGTTGCCTCCGCCAGTGTACCGGTTATAACCCTGCCATTTGTATCAAAGGTCAGCAGATTGTCATTTTTAAAGCGCACAAAGCCGTAGCCGTTATCGCTCAGCTGCAGGATAACGTCATTATCAATCACACCGCTGAGCACAGTGCCGTCCTTGGCAAAGGTCACGGACTTATTGCCCATGTAGCGCACATGACCGTCGGCAGGAATCACCAGACCCGGGCGATACGGATGGTAGAAGAAGCGCGGGGGGAAGAACGGCGCACTCCGCTCCACATAATAGTAATTGCTCGCCAGGCTCTTCCAACCTGCTGGACGCAGATAGGTGGCGCTCGCCAGCACGCCTTCGATTACCTGACCGTCATCGTTGAGCTTTACAACAGTATTCTTCTTGAACTTGATATCGTCCGCTACCGTCCAGCCCTGCGGCACCAGCTTAGTATCCTTGTCTAAGGTTATGGTTTTATCAGCAAGAGCTGTGTTGGCGCCTACAAGCACTAAGGCAGCTAATAGTAAGGCTGTAACTTTACGCATGATAATCACCTCATTTACACTTTCTAAGCATATTATAGCATAGGTTACTAAAAGAAAATATAAAACTATTGTGAATTAAGTGTGGAGGTGATGGGGAGATATTCTTCTATTTACTATTCACCCCTGCTACGCTATAATATAATTAAATAAGCTCATTGAAAGGAGTTGTGCGCCTATGTGTACCAACAAGCATTACTACTGCATGTTCAACGGCATTACAGTCACTACCAGCGACATTATAGATGAAGAATACAAGGAATATATTTGCGTAAGATTTGAACGTCCCAACAATAATAATGGTTTTGATTTCGCTGAAATTATTATGCCTGACAAAAAGTTTATCAAGGCTTTTGGCTTTAGTGAGGACGAGCTTTATTGGATTGAAAGCTTCGCAGCGGATAATCTTTTACTTATGTGGGAAATGGCAAAGGAGAGTAAGCAAATTGCCTAAAATATTAGCAGGTTTCTTAGGGTATGTGTTTTATTTTTGGGCTAATGAAAACATGGAGCCAATACATGTTCATGTTGCTAAAGGTACGCAAACCCCCAATGCTACCAAGTTTTGGATTACCAGTGACGGAGCAGAATTAGCCAATAATAACGGAAAAATTCCGGATAATGAGCTACGCCAAATCAGAAAATATATTTTGCTGAATCGCGAGCGTATCATTGCTCAATGGATCAGTGTTTTTGGCGAAGGTAAAGTAAAAAAATAAGATTAGAAATTTTAAGTAGTATTCTCCCCCTCCGAAGGCTTTGCCTACAGAGGGGTTTTCTTTATGCCTTATGATGCACTTCATGCTTTGAAGTGCAAAAGCTTTTCATTTTGAAAAGTTTTTGCAGTGGTTAAGATAGTAAAATCCAAAAGCATATTTTGCATATCTTCAAAAACTATGTTAATATTCTTCACTGTCTTTACTCATGTAAATCCGGTGAGCATCTCCAAGTGATATATTTCTCACATTTTTCTTGACTACGAGCAAATTATGTGATATTATTTCAGCATAAGTTAGAAATATATCACATTGGAGGCATTGAAAATGAAGAATTTCAGATTAACACTCAATCAGAAATATGGCTATGCCAGCATTTTTTATGGAGTCAGCATTATTCTTTTGGCAATATTTGGCAAATCCAGCAACACACTTTTAAGTATTAGCAGTTCGTTATTAAGTTTAATAGCCGCTGTCGGATTTTTACTTACATTTTTTCTTAAATCTGATATTGATGATGAACGTGCTCTTGATAACCTTCATCGGGCTGGTTTCCGTGCTTTATTTACAATAATTCTTTTAACCAGCATCTTGCAATGTATCTTGGTTTTCTGCCGTATTCCCCTTGAGGCCGACAACATGTTAAAGCTTATACTAGGTATCAGCTTTTCATCTTTTGGGTATTATTTCCTGTACTTTGAACGTGAATAATGAGGATGGTGCAAAATGCCTGTATTAAAAACTAGAATCCACGAACTGCGCAAGGAAAGAAAAATGCAGCAAAGCGACCTTGCAGAGCTTGTCGGTGTCAGAAGAGAAACCATCGGCAACCTGGAAAACGGAAAATACAATCCCTCTCTTAAGCTGGCTATGGATATCGCCAGGGTTTTTGACAAACCGGTGGAATATGTTTTTCAGTTTGAGGAAGAAGAGAAGTAAGTTTATTTTAAGAATCCAACAAACACAAACTCCTGTCACAAGTTGGCCAACGCCAGCCTATGACAGGAGTTTTATTATTCCCTATACATCCTTATACTTGCACCACAACCATAGATGAAAAATGATTTCAGATAACATGATTAACCATATTCCAGCACATAAGAGCCATTCTTCTAATGAAAGAATGTTAGATGACTTATTAATGAAAGCAAAAAGAACAGATACTAAAACTACATCAAAAAACAGCCAATCATAACTAGATGGTTTCCTGCTCCCCTTAATTCTTTCATCCATTAATGTCGTAATACGCAGAGAATCATTTTGCTCTGCCCATCTATCATGCAAACACCAGCATTCAAAAAATGTAGAACAGCATGCAAACAAAAGATATGCTGCTAAAAGTAATACCGAGCACCAAAAGTCCAAAATATCATATTTAATACCCGAAAACAGCTTATAAATTAAAAGCAATAACAGATAGGCTGTGCCACCATTAAGAAGTATAGCAATTGCTTTGGCCAAAGCAAAATAAAGCTTTTTTATATTACTCAACGCATCCGGCCACTGTATTCTCTCATCAAAAAAAATCACTTTACAGATTTTTCCTGTATAACGCATGATCGCATAAAATGTTATGACATATGCTATATCAGCAAACGGAGATTTAGTATGGCTTAAAACAGCTAGAATATAAACAACAATGACAAGTATTAGAAAAAACTTCATGACTTTCCCCTTTTTTCTTTAGGCAAGGCTTTGATTGGGTGCCTTTCTTAAGAAGATTATAACAGTGATGTATATAAAAGTAAATTAAAACGATGATATGCTATCTTTAAATTTATATTTCTCGAAAAAGTACTTTCAAAACGGCTTTGCTTACTACAAGAACGAATTATTATCTTCACAACAAAAATGGCTGGAACACTATGTCCCAGCCATAAAAGCCTATTAGTTAAATCATATTAATTAATCGTTGATAAACATTAAAATGCGTAAGTTGACAAAATTGATAGCAACTTTTATTTAGCTATCCTTATATTGTCCATATTTATTATCACCAGGCTGAGAATCTTTAAACCCAATCAATATTGGCAAAACAACTAATGGACCAGCAACTCTAACATGGACTTTAAATGCCGCACAAATAATAAATAAAAATAGTCCTATAATTACAAAAGTACCTATTATGGGTAAAGCACTAAATCCTATATCATGCAGTCTTCTAACAAAACATGATAACCACCATATACATACACCTAGCATTGCTATTCCACAAACATCTGATACCCATTTATAACGCCAACTGTGTCTGAATTCATCACTAATCAAACCAATAATAACTATCAAAACTATACATGTTATCATTCTGATAATGTAGTCACCACGAGTCATTCTACCACGAAAAATGCTAAGGGCAGAATCTAAGCCACCCCCCACATTTTGTGCTACATTTTGGACTGTGTTATTCATATTTAAATTTTTCTTTAAGGGTACTAAAACAATTTCACCATCATCAGATTTATATACTTCGTATTTATTTCCAACAATAGGTGTTTTATCAAACGCTGAAATTGACACTTTCTCCATATGCCCATCAGCATAACCTAAATATACTATATCTCCTGCTATTTTAATTACACTAACCATAACATACTCTCCTAACTAAAATATTTTTAAAACACATTATTTTTTACTGAATTTCACCCCTATTCACATTTTATCTTAAAATTAAAGTTTGAAATCCACATTCCTATCACCGCAAATCAGTAAAATCGATATATTTAAATTTATATCTATCCTCCAGTATATCCATATATAAAGATTTAGTATTTACTAGAATCTGCTTGATTTTAATTAAAGCATCACGATTTTTTATCTCGTTAACATCAATTATACTTTTAATACATTCCATATCTTCAATAGATATAGTAGGCTCATAATAATCAGAAAAAATATAAGGATGAACTCCTCTAGTTATTCTAGTACATATAGTCGTTAAATTGCATTTATAAATAATTTTATTATTTTCATCAAAGAATTGTACAGCTATTTCACTGTTAGAATAGCAACGACGTGAAAACGGTACAATTTTTTGCCTTATAATAACGCTTTCATAAATTTGACTATCCTCAACTTTAATAGAATAATAATAATTTTTGAGTTTGTCAAGTAAAGTTCCAAAAGGTTTTTTAGGGATTTTAACCTTCACTTTCCTGTTCTCATTATAAGCCTTTATCTCTTCCTCAGTCATAGTCCTAATTTCATAAGGACTATAATAATTTACTCCATTCAAACGATAAGCTGTCGGGGCTAGCTTAAAAGGTTCACCAGTGGGCATAAACCCTTTATTATTAAGCTGTTTTAATGTGCACCATTCCTTAAGCTGTAAGAAATTATTCTTTGTATATGGCATAAATACACATCCTTTTATAAGTTTCATTCTTATTCTAAACCTATTCAGTAATATATTACCCTTTTATTATAGCCTCATATTTTGCAAATACTATTTTAGCAACATAGTTTTCTTTTTCACACAAAAAACTGAAGAGTTCATAATAAAGTTCAGAAATGTATAGAATTATCTTTATTATACATCTTTACTTATGTATAAAGCAATATAAAAAACATTAGCACACTGTAATGAAACATTAATGACATCAAGATACCCTTTACTGCTTCTTCTATATATTGTGTACTTTAATGTAGTGCAAAATTGAATCGCGCATAAAAACTCCTACTTAACAAATCCATTTTAAAATCTAAATACCGCTTTAATAATATATTAAATTTTCAGATAATGCTAGCAATTCTGCTTACATTATGTTATACTAACAGTATGCATTTCGAAACCATATTGGAAACTTAATAATTTGCAAAGAGAAATAAAAATAAAGGAGTGAAAACAACCGATGAACCTCAGAGACAACATGAATCAGTTATTTAAAACTTTTGCCAACGAGCATGACGAAAACTTTCATAACACAAAAGCTACCTTAATACAGCTCGAAAGGGAAACCACATTAAGAGAAGAAAAGCTTGTAATGAATGAATGCATGACAGCTCTCATAGAGCTACAGCAACAATTTAGACGTACACTCCAAGCAGAAAACAAGATTCACCAGAAAATATATGCCAGGAACGCTTTGGGAACGCTCTCCTACTCTGAATACCGCATCATCCTGCACATTCTAGATGAACTTAACAACCAGGACGAAACAATCATCGTAGCATCACAAATGGCGGACAAGATTGGCATCACCCGAAGCGTCGCAGTCAATGCCCTCAAAAAACTTCAGAGTGGCAAAGTTTTCGAAACCAAATCCAAGGGTGCAAAGGGTACTTTGATTAAGCTTATTAATCCAGCCATCTACAAAGAAGTTGAACACCTTAAAATTATTCACCCCTGGAAAATTTAATAGCTTCCACTACCCCACAGCCCTCCCAAAACCACCCCTGCAAACCCTTCATGTTTGACAAAAAACAAGATAAAACGTATAATAAACATAAAGAGACAACTGGTTGTGGAAAGCCGGTTCTCCTCAAAGATTTGAATTCAGAAAGAAACCGTCTTACCGCTAGGCGGTTTTTTTCATGCCGTAATTACTTACGATACGTAAGGATCAGCACGACCAGAGTTGCGAAAGCAATCATCAAAGATAACGCTTCGAAAACAGTCATAACATCACCCCCACTCACAAGGGAGTAGAAAAACCAACTACCAGTTGCCTCAAAATGTATTATAATATAATATTGATATTTTTAAAATGCACCTCTAAAGGTGTGTTTTTTATTTTAAGCATATTTTAAAACAAAGAGGCCGGGTTTTATCCCAGCCTCTTTTATATTAAATGAATTGTACTACTGTACCCATTAATCTACTATATTTCCCGTCGCTAATTGCTTTGACGTAAATTATAGCATGACCTTTCATTGCTAAAGCCTTGGTTTTCAGTTTAATGAGTTCAACTTCCCAATCTTGCGTACTGTCTCCTAAAGAACCATCTGAGAAAATGACTCCCATGATAGAATATTCTTGTTTTAAGTCGCCGGTTGTTGTAATAATAGAATCATAATCTGTTTCAGAATTTTTGTTTGAACTAAACCATCCCATTTGCTACACTCCTTTATTCTTATGGTGAAGTTAGCTACATTATATTATTTTATTGCGTGAAAAGCAAATATTTTTCAAAGAGATCGTGTTGTAAAGAATCTGCATTTTTATTCTTTTGAGTGTTTCATTGTTTATAATGAAAGGCTCAGATTTTCGAGTGATTTAATGTGATACAAGATTGTATGATTTGAGTAGAAGAATTTTTTTACAATTGTTCAAATTATATTCGAAGCTACAACAATGTATATAAATAAAAAATCCTATTGCAGACTAATTCAGAACATCTGCAATAGGATTTTACGCTTATCTCATATTAAATTATGCAACATCGCCAGCTTTCCCCTTACTTGCTCAGGTACTCGTCAATAGCAGCGGCAGCCTTCTTGCCTGCGCCCATAGCGCTGATTACGGTAGCAGCACCGGTTACTATGTCGCCGCCGGCGAACACGCCCGGAATAGAGGTAGCACCTGCCTCGTCAGCAACGATGTTACCGCGCTTGTTAACCTCCAGATCAGGGGTAGTCTGTTTAATCAGCGGGTTCGGACCTTGGCCGATAGCCATAACTACCATGTCAACGTCGAGCACATACTCGCTGCCTGCGATAGCTACAGGGCTGCGACGGCCGCTGGCATCTGCTTCGCCAAGCTCCATCTTAATGCACTTCAGGCCGTTAACCCAGCCCTTTTCATCGCCCAGAATAGCAACCGGATTGTTCAGCAGGCGCAGCTCAATGCCTTCTTCCTTAGCATGGCCGATTTCTTCCTTACGTGCGGGCATTTCTTCCTCGCTGCGGCGGTACACGATATATACCTGCTCCGCGCCAAGGCGCTTCGCGGTACGCGCTGCGTCCATTGCTACGTTGCCCGCGCCAACGATAGCAGCCTTCTTGCCAACGTATACTGGTGTCGCGTAGTTCGGGAATTCGTAAGCCTTCATCAGGTTTACACGTGTCAAAAATTCGTTGGCGGAATATACGCCGTTGAGGTTTTCGCCGTCAATCTGCATAAAGTGCGGCAGACCGGCACCGGTGCCAACATAAACAGCGCTGAAGCCTTCCTCCTCCATCAGCTCTTTGATGGTGAAGGTGCGGCCGATTACAGCGTCAACTACGATTTTTACGCCCAGCTTTTTCAGTGCGGAGATTTCATGCTGTACGATTTCCTTCGGCAGACGAAACTGCGGAATACCATACATCAGCACGCCACCGGCAGCGTGCAGCGCTTCGTACATGGTTACATCATAGCCCATTTTAGCCAAATCGCCGGCGCAGGTCAGGCCGCTGGGGCCGCTGCCTACTACGGCAACCTTCTTGCCCTTGCGTTCTGCCGGAGCCTCAACATCGTTGTCCAGGCCATGCTCACGCGCATAGTCGGCAACAAAGCGCTCCAGGCGGCCGATAGCTACAGGCTCGCCCTTGATGCCCAGCACGCATTTGCCCTCGCACTGGTTTTCCTGCGGGCAGACACGGCCGCAGACAGCAGGCAGGGTACTCTTCTGCTTGAGAATTTTATAAGCCTCGGCAAAGTTTTCCTGTGCCACCTCATGAATAAACTTAGGAATATCAATATTAACAGGGCAGTTGCCTACACAACGCGGTTTGGGGCAGTTCAGGCAGCGCTGTGCCTCGTCTACTGCCATTTCCTTAGTGTAGCCAAGTGCTACCTCCTGAAAGTTTTTGTTACGCACATCAGCCGGCTGTTCCGGCATAGCATTTCTCATTCCTCCACGCATTTGCAATGACCTCCACAGCTATATTCCAGTGCTTCCTGGTCCTTGTACATCTGCTGACGCATTACCAGGTTCGCAAAATCTACCTTGTGAGCATCAAACTCCGGTCCGTCTACACAGGCAAATTTGTTCTCGCCGCCAACCATTACACGGCAGCCGCCGCACATGCCGGTGCCGTCTACCATGATGGTGTTGAGGCTGGCTGTAGTTTTAACGCCGAAGGGTTTGGTGGTCGCTGCCACGTTTTTCATCATGATAACAGGGCCGATGGCCAATACCAGGTCAATCTTCTCGCCTGCCTCCAGCATTTCACGCAGCGGGTCGGTTACAAAGCCTTTGCGGCCTGCACTGCCGTTATCGGTGGTCAAAATCAGCTCGTCGCTGATAGTTGCCATTTTATCCTGCCAGATTACCAGATTCTTGTCGCGCGCACCGATGATGGAGATAACCTTGTTGCCCAGCTCGTGGTATGCACGCGCGATGGGATAAACAGGCGCAACGCCGATGCCGCCGCCTACTACTACAACAGTACCGAACTTGCCCATCTCGGAAGGATGTCCCAAAGGACCTACTACGTCGAGAATATCGTCACCCTCGTTAAAGGTGTCGCACAAGTGCTTGGTGGTGTTGCCCACAGCCTGCACGATTAAGGTGATATAGCCTTTTTCACGGTCAAAATCCGCAATAGTCAGAGGAATACGTTCGCTGTATTCGTCAGTGCGGATGATTACAAACTGTCCCGGATGGCATTTGTGTGCCACCAGCGGCGCGTCTACGACGAACTCGTAAACAGCAGGTGCTAAATTTGCTTTGGTAATGATTTTAGCCATTTTCTTGCTTTTCTCCTTTTGCTGCTAATTGCTATTTATTCAAGAGCTTTCTGGTGCAAGCCTCAGCTTCCGCGTAAATCTTTTCTTCGTCAAAAGTCAGCAGCTTGCCTGCTTCCACAACCTTTTTGCCTGCTACGAAAACAGTGTCGGCGTCGGTACTGCTTGCTGCATAAACCAGCTGGGACAGCTTATTGTGACGCGGATACCAGTAAGGCTTATGCATATCCCACAGTACGATATCTGCCTGCTGACCTTCCTCCAGAAGGCCTGTATCAGCAAAGCCCAGTGTTTTTGCACCGTCAACGGTTGCCATCTCCCACGCTTTTTTAGCAGGAACAACGAGAGGATCAAAGGTGGTTGCCTTGTGCAGCATTGCGGCAGCACGGCATTCCTCCAGCATATCCAGATTGTTGTTGCTGGATGCGCCGTCCGTGCCCAGGCCAACACAAATGCTCTTGTTCAGCATTGCCGCTACCGGTGCGATACCGCTTGCCAGCTTCAGGTTGCTCTGCGGATTATGCGCTACACGCACGTGCTTGGTAGCCATGATATCCATATCCTCGTCGGTCAGGTGTACGCAGTGCGCAGCAATGGTACCCAGCTCAAACATGCCCAGCTTATCCATCAGCTGAATCGGTGTCATGCCATGCTCTTTGACAACGGTATCAACCTCAAATTTAGTTTCGCACAGATGCATCTGGATTTCTGCCTTGTTGGCAGCAGCCTCGGCAATAACCTTTTCCAGATAATCAACAGGACAAGTATACGGAGCGTGCGGACCGTAGGTGATGCGGATACGGCCATTGTCATAGCCCTGCCAGTTCTTCGCCAGCACAGTGTTTTCTGCCAGCTTTACGTCCTTGTCCGGCGCTACGCCGATCAGGCCGCGGCTGAGGTTAGCGCGGATGCCGGTTTCGGCGCAGGCACGCGCAACATCCTCCATGAAGGCGTACATATCTGCAAAGCAGGTAGTACCGCCCTTCAGCATTTCTACGATGCCCAGCATTGCGCCCCAGTAGATGTCATTAGCATCCATCTTGTCTTCAATCGGCCAGATTTTGTTTTGCAGCCAGTCCATAAGCGCCATGTCATCGGCATAGCTGCGCAGCAGCGTCATAGAAACGTGGCCATGGGTGTTGACCATGCCGGCAGTAGCCAGTTTGCCCTTGCCATCCACGATTTCGTCGGCAGCAAAGTCTGCAGGCACGTCCTTGCCTACATAAACAATCTTATTATCTTCAACGGCGATATTCTGCATTTCACCGTTCGGAGTATGCAGAAGCTCGATATTCTTAATCAGTAGCTTAGCCAAAAGATTTCACTTCCTTGGTATATTGGTATAAATTAAGTCCTGCCTCCCTGTTTAATGCTTAGGTAGGCAAATGACAGTGATATTATTGTTGTCTACTCTTCGCCCTGCTGACGTTTGGAGTAATGCTTTTCGTAAAAATCATGCATCACGTCCACGTCCTCACAGCTCAGCTCGTACACCTTATTGCCGGTGCCTGCACAGATTACGGCAATCTGCGCCGCCTTTTCCAGAATTTCGGCAGCAAGCAGTGCCTCTGCCAAATTCTTGCCCCAGCACACAGCGCCATGGTTGGCCAGCAGCACAGCCTTTTTGCCGTTCAGCGCACGCACGGTGTTCTCCGCCAGCTCCTGTGTACCGCAGAGAGCGTACTCAGCGCACTCCACCCTGCCGCCGATAATCTGCACGATATCCTCAATAATCGCCGGCACTCCCTGATGCATAGCCGAAAGCGCACTGGCATAAATGCTGTGCGTATGGATTACGGCACCTGCCTCGGGATAGGCGTTGTAAATGGCGGTGTGTACCTTCAGTTCGGAAGAAGGAATGCGCTTGCCCTCAACAACTTCGCCATCACGGTTGATGATGACAACGTCCTCAGGCGTCAGCGTTTCATAGCCATGGCCGGAGGGTGTGATAGCAATATTCTGCGCGTCAATACAGCAGCTGATGTTGCCCCAGGAGCCTGCAACGAGCTTTTTTTCAATCAGCGCATGTCCTGTTTCCACAATGGCGGCACATGCACTTTCTTTAGCAAATAACTGCGTTTCCATGATTATTCGGCAGCCAGATATGCCTTCTGCTCATCGCTCAGGTTGTCGATGCCTGCGCCCATAGCCTGCAGCTTCAGAGCAGCGATTTCGGTGTTCAGTTCTTCCGGCAGCACATACAGTTTATTTTCCATTGCTCCCTTGTGATCAAGCAGATATTTCATAGCCAGGAACTGCATAGCGAAGGACAGGTCCATGATTTCAATCGGATGGCCGTCGCCGCATGCCAGGTTAACCAGACGGCCTTCGCCCAGCAGGTTCAGCTTACGTCCGTCAGCCATGGTGTAGGTCATGATATTTTTGCGTACTTCATACGGAGCAACTACGGAAAGCTCCTCCAGATGATGTTTGTTGATTTCTACGTCGAAGTGGCCTGCGTTGCACATAACAGCGCCGTTCTTCATAACCTCCATATGAGGTTTGGTGATTACGTCCTTGCAGCCGGTTACGGTTACAAAGATATCACCGTGCTTAGCAGCCTCCTGCATCGGCATAACGCGGAAGCCGTCAAATACTGCTTCAATACCCTTAATCGGATCAACCTCGGTAACGATAACGTTAGCTCCCAGACCTTTGGCACGCATAGCAACGCCCTTACCGCACCAGCCATAGCCTGCAACAACAACAGTTCTGCCTGCTACGGACATGTTGGTGGTACGCATGATGCCATCCCAAGAGGATTGGCCGGTACCGTAACGGTTATCAAACAGATACTTGCAGTAAGCATCATTAACAGCGATCATCGGGAATGCCAGATGACCTGCTGCAGCTAGAGCCTTCAGACGATGTACGCCGGTGGTGGTTTCCTCGCTGCCGCCCATCAGGTTAGGAATCAGGTCACGGCGTTCGCCGTGCAGCATATTAACCAAATCGCCGCCGTCATCAATAATCAGCTGCGGCTCGCTCTTTAACGCCTCGCGCAGATACATATCATATTCTTCGTTGGTGCAGCCATGGGTTGCGAAAACAGTTACGCCGCTGTCAACCAGTGCTGCGGCAATTTCGTCCTGAGTGGAAAGCGGGTTGCTGCCGGTAACAACAACATTAGCGCCTGCGTTCTTCAGCACGAGTGCCAGATAAGCGGTTTTTGCTTCCAGATGAATGGTTACAACCATGTTGATGCCCTGGAAAGGCTTAGTTTTGCTGTATTCATCGTTCAGATGGTTCAGCAGGGGCATATATTCCTTTGCCCACGCGATACGTTGATGACCTAACGGTGCCAATTTGATGTCTTTAATAATGCTTTGCATAGATTCAAAAATCCTCCTTTAATATATGCTCTTTAGTCTTGTAAAAGAGCCTGCAATTTCTTAATACTTTCTGTATACGGCGCTTTAATTATGCCATGCTCGGTAATAATACCGGTAATAAGCTCTGCCGGTGTCACGTCAAACGCAGGGTTAAACACTGCCACGCCCTCAGGCGCAGTCTGCTCGCTGCGGAAATGACGTACCTCATCTGCCTTGCGCTCCTCAATAGGAATCTGCGCACCTGTCGCAATGGAAAAATCAAAGGTGCTCGTCGGTGCGGCGATATAAAACGGAATTCCGTGTGCCTTCGCCGCCAGTGCCACGCCATAGGTGCCGATTTTGTTCGCCGTATCGCCGTTGGCCGCAATTCTGTCGGCACCGACAACAACAGCGTTCACGCCCTTCGTGCGCATGGTCCACGCTGCCATATTATCGGTAATCAGCGTAACCGGGATGCCGTCCTTAAACAGCTCAAACGCCGTCAGGCGCGCACCCTGCAGCAGCGGACGTGTTTCGTCGGCATAAACCATCTTCAGCTTGCCCTGCGCGTAAGCACTGCGGATAACGCCCAGCGCCGTGCCCCAACCGCAGGTTGCCAGTGCGCCTGCGTTGCAGTGCGTCAGCACTACGGCAGCGTCAGGCAGCACAGCAGCGCCGTATTCGCCCATACGCTTATTCATGGTAATATCGTCCGCATAAATCTGCTCGGCCTTCTCCTCCAGCGCCTTGATAATCGCCGCAGGGGACTTGTCCTCGTCGTTCAGACGCACAGCCAACGCATACTGCAAATTTGCCGCCCACGCCAGGTTTACCGCCGTCGGACGCGCAGTAATCAGATCTGCGCGCACAGCATCCAGCGCACCCAAAAAGTCAGGCTTGTCCGCAACCTCGCGCGCACCAAGCACCATAGCGAAGGCAGCGGCAGCGCCGATTGCCGGAGCACCGCGCACCTCCAAGCGTTCAATCGCCACTTTCACGCGCTTGTAATCCACGCAGGTAATCCATTCTATCTTTTGCGGCAGCAGAGTCTGGTCCAACAGCACCAGGCTCCCCTGCTCCCAACGCATAGTTTCTACCATAACAACCTCTTACAGCTTAAAGCCGCCAAACTCCTGCATAGCGTGATGGCAGTTGCACTTCGCCTCAGTAGGCTCTTCATAAGCGATGAAGGACAGAATCAGCTTTTCCATATTCTTAATGCTCAGTGCCATAGCGTCGCAAACCTCTTTATGGGAAAGCGGTGTCGGGGAAATACCTGCAGCCATATTGGTAACGATGGAGCAGTTGGTGTAGCACATCTCTGCCTCACGCGCCAGAATAGATTCCGGCATATTGGTCATGCCAACCAGGTCACCGCCCAGCATAGCGAACATTTTGATTTCGGCAGCACTTTCAAAGCGCGGGCCTTCGGTGCAAACATAAACACCGTGCTTATGGAAGGTAATATCTGTTTTCGCCAGACATTTGATAACCTTTTCGCGCAAAGTCGGGCAATACGGATAGGTGAAATCGCAGTGCGCTACACCACGCTTGGGAGAATCATAGAAGGTGTTGATGCGGCTCTTGGTGAAGTCCAGCACGTTGTCGCAAACTACGAAGTGACCTGCCTTCATCTCCGGGTTGAGGGAACCAACTGCGGTAGTAGCAAAAATCTCCTCCGTTCCCAGGCTCTTCATCGCCCAGATATTGGCGCGGTAGTTTACCTTGTGGGGCGGTACGGAATGGTCTACGCCGTGACGACTCACGAAAACCACCTGATTACCGCTCATTGTGCCGATGTTGCACAAAGCTTTACCAAACGGTGTTTCTATAATTTTCTTTTCGAATCCCTTCAGGGTATCGGGATTATCAATACCGGTTCCGCCGATGATAGCAATTTTACGCATAAGCTTTGCCTCCCTTATAGTTAAATGTGATAATGAAAACTGTTTGCTGAAGTATGTTATTACGCATAATATCTATGCAGATTCTCCACACTTTTTCTATTATATAATACCATAAATAAGGCATAATTTAAAGAGTAAA
>ULSZ01004362.1_pt1 | contig 15483 bp, 7 predicted proteins | sample 1957151 | NCBI WGS metagenome assembly ULSZ01 (sample SAMEA4835721, study PRJEB28245) | human gut metagenome | biome: gut microbiome; material: fecal sample | place: Denmark | collected 2008
TTACGGTGCTTTACCGCCTCGTCAACAACAGCCTTTGCAAGATCCTGGGTACTGCCCTCATTCCATGTGCGAATAAGCTTTTCGAGCCATTTGTCATCGCCCGTAATTACACCGTCTGATACCATAACAATCATATCCCCCGTTGTCAGATTTACCGTGTCGGTTGAAAATTTTATACCGTTTAGAATTCCTGCAGGGAGCGACGGCATTTCACGAACCGTTACCCTGCCGTTTTTCTTTACAAATGTTACGGGTGCGCCTGCTTTTTTGAAGGTGGTTTTGCCGGTGTAGAGGTCAACACTTGTGACATCAACCGTTGAAAGCGATTCGTCCTCACTTTTCACCATGAGGGCGGAGTTCACAATCTGCAAACAGCTATCGGCTGAAAGTCCCGCCCTTAGCAGTCTTGTCATAACAGACGCCGCCATATTGCCGTCAACGGCAGCTCTGCCGCCCGTACCCATACCGTCACACACGAGCGCATATGTTTTGCCGAAACCGTCATTGAAATAATTTATGCAGTCACCGCAGAGCTTACCGTTGTCGGCGGTGTGCTGGTCGCTTCCGATTTCAACATCAAACACGGGCATTTCGCACATTGCAATACGGATTCTGTTACCCTCACGGCTGATTGTCGGAAGGTCAAATCTTCTTCCGCAACAGCGTGAAATCTCACGCATAACCTCGCCCTTAGAAAGCTTTTCGGACTTATTCGAGAGCGTAAGTTCCACGCTCATTCTTCCGCCGTTTGACACAAGGCAGATGCACTCCTCAACAATTGCACCGAGGCTTGTGAGGGCGCTGATTATCCGTTGTGCAGATTCGTTATCGCACCGCATTGTGTTGCGAAATTCATCAGCCAAATCGTGGAGAATATCGCCGATTCCGGAAAACTGCCCTGCAACAACGCTCCGCACATCGGTAATCCTTTGTTGTGCCTCAAGCGCCGACTGATATTCACGGTAGTTTGCGTTCATTGAACGGGCAATTTCGCCTTTTTTACAGCAGTTTTTTACGAAAGATTTTTCAACATCTCTTTCGCCTATTGTGCCGTTCGATTCAAGATACTCTTCAAGCCTTGCAAAATCGTCACGCGTGACACCGCCCTTGTGTTCATAGCAGTACATTTTCAGTCCGCAGGTTTCGCAGACTTCATTTCTTGTACCCTCACAAACAGCGTCAAATGTGGGCGAATAGAGCTTTTTCATCTTTTCGGAAACTTTTGAAACATCGTTTTTCACATTGCCGACTGCCTTTGAGGCAAAGTCGAGTCGCATAACAATATTTTTTCGCAGAGCCTCTCCGAGCGATGTATTTTTGTCGCTTGAAAACACAGGCGAAATCACATTGCCGACCTCTTTCGGAAGAACCATAAACACCGCACTTGCGGCAAGGCTTTCAACAAGCACACCCGACGGTGTTCCGAACTGCGAACCGAACGCAAGGCACATCACACCGTTTGAGATTACAAAGGCAATCGCACAGCCCAATTTTCCGAGCTGTGAAAAAAGCCCCGCCATAAGTCCTCCGAATGCAAAACCGCCGCAGATGTAGCCGTTCTCTCTTGATGCAATGCTGAAAATCGCCCCTGTTGAAATTCCGCTAATTGCACCGCCCGTAACCGAGCCGTAGCGTGAACAGAGCAAAATGACGAGCATTGCAATAATTCTGCCGAGCGAGATATTCTGCCACGCAATACTGCCGAAAGCCAAAATCAGGATACACCCCGACATAACCACGCTTGCGGTTTCCTGTTGCGAAAAAACTTCAAAACTTCTGTTGTCGCCTGCGAGGTGCAATGCCGTGCTGATAAAATATGCCGCCGCACCTGCAATTACCGCCTCGGTTACGCAATCTGCAAAGGTTGTCAGCGTGCTTGTGCTTACGAAAAGCAACGAAACACCCGTTGCAAAAATCGGAACAAATGCCACAAGCGGAGCAAAAACCTTGCTTTTTGTAACCTTGTCAAGATCACCGAGCAGCCACCGCAGACCACCTATTGCCGCCACAACGGCAAGGTAACGAAAGCTGTCCGAGGGTTTGAGCAGGACATAGCCGAATGCCGTGCCTAAGAGTGATGACAAAAGATACTTTCTCGGAACTGCCGCCGCAAATGACGCCCCGAACGGTGCAAGGCTTCCGAGAACCGCTCCCCGTGACACCAAAATTCCGCAGAGCAGACAACCTGCGTTTGTGAGCATTTTCCGCATAAAATCGCCCTGAACAGCGTCCTGTCTGCGAGCCAAAGTAGTTTTTGCTTCCATAAAAATCAACATCCCTTTAATGATTTACTTCTTTTTGTATTTTTATTATAGGATATTATGGGTAACAGTTTTGTCTTTTTGTGAATGAGAATTTTTATATTCTTTTGTAGAAACAAAGCTTTGAAAAAACTTAATAAAGTAATTACGCAAAAGATTGTTCAACATTAAAAAAAGCCGTTGTTAAAATTCTGATTTTGCATTATAATGGAGTAAACCAAAGTGAAAGGACAAACAAAATGATTATAATGTCAGTTGACCTCGGAAAAGCACGCACAGGCATTGCCGTATGCGACAAAACCGAGTTTTTAGCGTCGCCATATACGGTTATTTTTGAAAAGTCACCGAAACAGTTGCTTGAAAAGGTGTCAAATACAGCCAAAGAAACAAAAGCCGAGCTTATTGTTGTGGGACTTCCGAAAAATATGGACGGCAGTGAGGGCGAAAGCGCACAGAATGCCAGAGCGTTTGCCGAAAATCTGAGCAATGAAACAGGCATTGAATGCGTTATGCAGGATGAGCGTGGAACAACAATTACGGCTCACAATTTTCTCAACACCACAAATACAAGAGGAAAAAAGCGTAAAAATGTCGTTGACGAGGTTGCCGCCACAATAATTCTTCAGGATTATCTTGACAAAAGAAAATCGGGCTTAAACAGATAAAATCATAAAAGATTTACCCTTCCGATGATTTCGGAGGGTTATTTAATGTACATTTTGAGAATTTTGTTGATTATTGTAATTATTTATGGTAAAATTTTTTTCGGAGATTTAATCTCTGATTTTACTTGAGAGAGGGATTCTATGTTTTGTCCGAATTGCGGAAATCAATGTCCTGACGGCACAAAATTCTGTCAGTCATGCGGTACACCGCTCACAAACAATCAACAGCAAAACACTCAGCCTGATTTTAACAATCAGCAGGCTAATTATCAGCAGCCTAATCAGCAATATCAGCAGCCTAATCAGCAATATCAACAGCCAAATTACAATCAATATCAGCAACCGATGTACAATCAACCGTATCAGCAGTACCCACAGTATCCCGATAAATTCAACGGGCATCAGATGGGTTGGTACAAATTTCTGATTTACTTTGCACTTTTTGCAGGTGCGTTCTTTAATGTGTGCTATGCTGTTTTGTACATGACAGGCAGTATTTACGAAACTGAGCAAATTGATCCGCTTACCGTATATTCACTTTATCCGGGTGTAAAAGCGGTTGACATCGTGTATGGCATATTGCTTCTTGTACTTGCCGTTTTTATGATCGTAACCCGTTTTCAGCTTTCAGGATTGAAAAAGAACGGTCCGAAAATGGTTGTTGCACTTTACGGTCTTAATATTGCTATTGCGATTATTTATGCCATTTTAATTTCATGCACAACAGATTACATGGCATTCGATGCGTCAACAGTCGGTCAGTGCGTTATACCGGTTGTTATGATAATTGTCAACAAGGTTTATTTTGACAGAAGAAAAGATATTTTCGTGAATTAAATTATGTTGAGAATTTTATAACCTAAAATTCAAGCACGCCGCAGTTTTTCTCACTTGAAACTGCGGCGTGCTTTTAAGTTAAATGCTTTAGTACTTTTAAGTACTATAAAATCATTATATCACCCATTTATGATAAAGTCAATAGTACCGATAGATACTATGCAGGGTGATAATATGTATTTTAAAAGACTGCGTGATTTGCGAGAAGATCATGATATGAAACAAAGTGAAGTTGCCGAATATTTAGGAATTCAGCAGACGGTCTATTCACGCTACGAAAGAGGATTTCAGTCAATTCCTGTTGAGCATTTAATTAAACTGGCTGATTTGTACAAAGTTTCCACAGATTACATTCTCGGCAGAAAATAGTTACAAATTAAAAATTAAAGTCGGGCAGCAGATTTTCAATGCAAAATTTCTGTTTCCCGACTTTTTTATTTGTGATACGGCGTGCCGCCGTTCCCTGTTCGTGAAGACAGTTTGTAATGTAAAAACATATTATGCCCGAGCGAAAGTTTTTTAAAATTGAAAGTTGAAAATGTAAAATTGAAAATTGCGGTCGGGCAGACAGTTTGCAAACAAAAAAATACACGGTATGTACCATTTGGCACATACCGTGGTTTTTTATACATTATATGTTTTCAGTTAAATCAGAAGTCCATAATTTCATCGTCTTCAAGAGCAACGATAACATCGTCTGTATCGTCATTCTCAACGATTTCCGCCTCAGAATTACTCTCAAGCTGAACATCTGCATATCTCTGCATACCTGTACCTGCAGGGATAATCTTACCGAGGATAACATTCTCTTTAAGACCAACGAGCGGATCAACCTTACCCTTGATAGCGGCATCTGTAAGAACTCTTGTTGTTTCCTGGAATGATGCGGCTGAAAGGAAGCTGTCTGTTGCAAGAGCGGCCTTTGTGATACCGAGGAGGAGCTGAGTGAATGTTGCCTCACGAAGACCTTCTTCGCCGTTGGCAATACGCTTTTTAATCTGCTCATTCTCGTAAAGAACTTCGTTCTTGTCGTAGGTCTGACCTGACATAAAGCCTGTGTCGCCTGCGTCCTCAACCTTAACCTTACGCATCATCTGACGAACGATAACCTCAATGTGCTTATCGTTGATTTCAACACCCTGTAAACGGTAGGTACTCTGTACTTCCGAAATAAGGTAGTTCATGACTGCCTCGGGTCCGAGAATATCAAGTATATCGTGCGGATTAACAGCACCGTCGGTAATCTTGTCACCCTTTTTGATGTGGTCGCCGTCAAATACCTTTACACGGAAACCGAAAGGAATGAGGTAAGCTCTTTCTTCGCCTGTTTCCTTGTTAAAGATAACAGCGTGCTTTGCGTTTTTGATTTCTTCAAAACGAACATCACCGTCGATTTCACTGATGATTGCAAGGCTCTTTGGTTTACGAGCCTCGAAAAGCTCTTCAACTCTCGGAAGACCCTGTGTGATATCTTCGGCAGATGCAACACCGCCGGTATGGAATGTTCTCATTGTAAGCTGTGTACCCGGCTCACCGATTGACTGAGCGGCAATAATACCGACAGCCTCACCGACAGTAACAGGCTGACGGTTGGCAAGGTTAGAACCGTAGCACTTACGGCAAGCGCCGTGTTTTGCACGACATTCAAGTACCGAACGAATCTTGATGTGGTCAACACCCGAATTAACGATGATGTCAGCCTCTTTGTCGCCCATCATAACATCCTTTGAAACAAGAACATTACCGTTAGAATCGCAGAAGTCATCAAGGAGATATCTTCCGATAAGACGCTCGTGGAGTCCTTCGATAACATTCGATTCGCCTGCTTTGATGTCAAAGATTTCAAGACCCTCTGTAGTACCGCAGTCCTCTTCACGGATAATAACTTCCTGTGATACATCAACAAGACGACGGGTAAGGTAACCTGAGTCGGCTGTACGAAGAGCTGTATCGGCAAGACCTTTACGAGCACCACGAGATGAAATAAAGTACTCCAAGATGTTAAGGCCTTCACGGTAGTTAGCTCTGATAGGAATTTCGATTGTTTTACCTGATGTATTGGCGATAAGGCCACGCATACCTGCAAGCTGTCTGATCTGGCTCATACTACCACGGGCACCTGAGTCAGCCATCATGAAGATTGGGTTGTAGCGGTCAAGGTTTTTCTGGAGGGCATCGGTTACATCATTAGTAGCCTTTTCCCAGATACGAAGAACTTCTTCGTAACGCTCCTCGTTTGAACGAAGACCCATCATAAACTCATCACGAATAACATCAACTTCCTTCTCTGCCTCGGCAATAATCGCCTTCTTCTGAGGAGGAATAACTGCGTCACAAACGGCAACGGTAATAGCACCCTTTGTAGAATACTTATAGCCCTGTGCCTTAATGTGGTCAAGAACAACGCTTGTTCTTACCGGACCGTGAATTTTAATACATTTATCAATAATCTTCTTAAGACCCGATTTACCAACGAGGAAGTCAACCTCAAACTTGAATCTGTTTTCGGGGATACTTCTGTCGATAAAGCCGAGATCCTGAGGAATAGGATTGTTAAAGATAATCTTACCGATTGTTGTGTCTACAATACCGGATTCGATTTTTCCGTCAATTTCAAGCTCACGGCGAACCTTGATTTTTGAGTGAAGCTCAATGACGCCTGTCTGATAAGCCATCATAACCTCATCAACATCACGGAATACCTTTCCTTCGCCTCTCTCACCGTCCTTATCAAGTGTAAGGTAGTAAGAACCGAGGATCATATCCTGTGTAGGAACTGTAACAGGCTGACCGTCAGAAGGCTTGAGAAGGTTGCCTGCTGCGAGCATAAGGAATCTTGCTTCTGCCTGTGCCTCTGCCGAAAGAGGTACATGGACAGCCATCTGGTCACCGTCAAAGTCAGCGTTGTATGCTGTACAAGCGAGCGGATGAAGTTTAAGAGCACGACCTTCAACAAGAACAGGCTCAAATGCCTGGATACCAAGACGGTGAAGTGTTGGAGCACGGTTGAGGAGAACAGGGTGTCCCTTGATTACAACTTCAAGTGCATCCCAAACATTGTCCTTTGCACGCTCAACAGCTTTTCTTGCTGATTTGATATTCTGCTCTGCTTTAGTTTCAACAAGGCGTTTCATAACGAACGGCTTGAAGAGTTCAAGTGCCATTTCCTTAGGAAGACCGCACTGATACATTTTGAGTTCAGGTCCTACAACGATAACCGAACGGCCTGAGTAGTCAACACGCTTACCGAGAAGGTTCTGACGGAAACGGCCCTGCTTACCTTTAAGCATATCCGAAAGTGACTTGAGGGCACGGTTGTTAGGTCCTGTAACCGGTCTGCCTCGTCTGCCGTTGTCGATGAGTGCGTCAACGGATTCCTGAAGCATTCTCTTCTCGTTGCGGATGATGATTTCAGGTGCGTTAAGCTCAAGGAGCTTTTTAAGTCTGTTGTTACGGTTGATAACTCGGCGATAGAGGTCGTTAAGGTCACTTGTTGCAAAACGACCGCCGTCAAGCTGAACCATAGGACGGATATCCGGCGGAATTACCGGAACAACATCGAGAATCATCCACTCGGGACGGTTGCCCGACATTCTGAAGCTTTCAACAACATCAAGTCTTTTAAGGAGTCTAACTCTCTTCTGTCCCGATGCAGTTTCGAGTTCTTCTTTAAGTGAAGCGGAAAGAGCATCAAGGTCAATCTCGGCAAGGAGCTTTTTGATTGCCTCGGCACCCATACCTGCTTCAAAGTCGTTTTCATACTTCTCACGCATATCATTGTACTCACCCTCGGTAAGGCACTGATACTTTGCAAGGTCACGGCAGTCGCCGGGATCTGTTACGATGTACTGTGAGAAATAGAGTACATTCTCCAAAAGCTTGGGAGAAATATCAAGCATAAGGGCAATTCTTGAAGGAATTCCCTTGAAATACCAAATGTGCGACACGGGAGCGGCAAGCTCAATGTGTCCCATACGCTCTCTTCTGACCTTTGAACGGGTTACTTCAACACCGCAACGGTCACAGATTTTACCCTTAAAACGGATTCTCTTGTATTTACCGCAGTGACATTCCCAGTCCTTTGTCGGTCCGAAAATGCGTTCGCAGAACAAGCCGTCTCTTTCAGGCTTGAGAGTACGATAGTTAATTGTCTCGGGCTTTTTAACTTCGCCGTAAGACCATTCTCTCATCTGCTCAGGAGAAGCAAGTCCGATTTTAATTGAGTCAAAAACATTATTATCTATCATTGCATTTCCTCCTTACATATCGTCACTGCCAAAGTCATCGCTGAAATCATCCGATGTGTAGCTGTCCTCTTCAACATCGGCAAGTGAATCGTCAAACATATTGCCTTCTTCGCCGCCCTCGTCAAGAGTGTAGCCGTCCATTGATGTCATTACATGGTCTTCTTCAAATTCCGGATTTGTTGCATCAACAATATCCTCGTCCTCATCAAACTTCTGCTTAATGTCAATTTCCTCACCGTCAGAGTTAAGAACACGAACATCAAGTGAAAGTGACTGAAGTTCCTTAATAAGAACTCTGAATGACTCAGGAATACCCGGAGCAGGAATATTCTGACCTTTAACGATAGCCTCATAGGTCTTAACACGGCCGACAACATCGTCCGACTTAACTGTAAGAATTTCCTGAAGTGTATAAGCAGCGCCGTAAGCCTCAAGTGCCCAAACTTCCATCTCACCGAAACGCTGACCGCCGAACTGGGCTTTACCGCCGAGTGGCTGCTGTGTAACGAGAGAGTAAGGACCTGTGCTTCTTGCGTGGATTTTTTCATCAACGAGGTGATGGAGCTTGAGGTAGTACATATAACCTACTGTTACAGGGTTATCAAAACGCTCGCCTGTACGGCCGTCAACAAGCCATGTCTTACCGTCCTCGCTGTAACCTGCGTCTTTAAGACACTGGAAAATGTCCTGCTCATGAGCACCGTCAAATACAGGTGTCATAATCTTCCAGCCAAGTGCCTTTGCGGCATAACCGAGGTGAACCTCAAGAACCTGACCGATGTTCATACGAGAAGGTACGCCCAACGGGTTAAGTACGATGTCAAGCGGAGTACCGTCAGGAAGGAACGGCATATCTTCCATTGGGAGAATTCTTGAAATAACACCCTTGTTACCGTGACGACCTGCCATCTTATCGCCTACGCTGATTTTTCTCTTGAGTGCAAGGTAAACTCTTACAACCTTGTTTACACCGGGCTGGAGTTCGTTTCTGCTGTCTGCACGGGTAAACACCTTAACATCAACAACAGTACCGCATTCACCGTGAGGCACACGGAGAGATGTATCTCTGACTTCTCTTGCCTTTTCACCGAAGATTGCACGAAGGAGTCTTTCCTCGGCTGTAAGCTCTGTTTCACCCTTTGGAGTTACTTTACCGACAAGGATATCGCCTGCTTTAACCTCAGAACCGATCTGAATGATACCGTCCTCGTCAAGATACTTGAGAACATCTTCACCTACATTCGGGATATCTCTTGTAATCTCTTCGGGTCCGAGCTTTGTATCTCTTGCCTCTGTGTCATATTCTTCAATGTGAATTGATGTATAAACATCATCACGAACGATTTTTTCGTTGATAAGAACAGCATCCTCGTAGTTGTAACCTTCCCATGTCATAAAGCCGATGAGAGCGTTCTTACCGAGAGCAACTTCACCGTTTTCGGTAGCCGGACCGTCTGCGAGAACTTCACCCTTCTTAACTCTCTGTCCTCTTGACACGATAGGACGCTGGTTGATACATGTACCCTGGTTAGAGCGGAGGAACTTGATAACCTCAAAGTCCTGAACTCTGCCCGAGTCATACTGTACACGAATGTTACGGGCGTCAACGCTCATAACGACACCGTCTTCCTCAGCGAGGATACAAACGCCTGAGTCTGTACCTGCCTTGTACTCCATACCTGTACCGACGATAGGAGCTTCACTGCGGAGAAGCGGAACTGCCTGACGCTGCATGTTCGCACCCATGAGAGCACGGTTTGCATCATCGTTTTCAAGGAACGGAATCATAGCCGTAGCAACAGATACAACCATCTTAGGAGATACATCCATGAAGTCGAATCTTTCGGGAGAATACTCTACGAACTCGTCACGGTAACGACCTACGACTCTTGAATGAACAAATCTGCCGTTTTCATCAAGCGGTTCGTTAGCCTGTGCAACAGCGTAGTTATCCTCAACATCGGCTGTCATATAAACAACCTCGTCGGTTACAACGCCTGTTTCCTTGTCAATTTTACGATAAGGAGCTTCGATAAAGCCGTACTTGTTGATACGGGCAAATGAAGCAAGATATGAGATAAGACCGATGTTAGGACCTTCAGGAGTTTCGATAGGACACATTCGGCCATAGTGTGTGTAGTGTACGTCACGAACCTCAAATCCTGCACGATCTCTTGAAAGACCGCCCGGACCGAGGGCTGAAAGACGACGCTTGTGGGTAAGCTCTGCAAGTGGGTTACCCTGATCCATGAACTGTGAAAGCGGTGAAGAACCGAAGAATTCTTTAATTGCCGCTGTTACGGGACGGATATTGATGAGTGAGTTAGGTGAAAGCGACTCCATATCCTGTGACTGGGTTGTCATTCTCTCTCTTACTACTCTTTCAAGACGGGAGAAACCGATTCTGAACTGGTTCTGAAGAAGTTCGCCTACGCAGCGGATTCTTCTGTTGCCGAGGTGGTCGATATCATCTGTATTACCGACACCGTGAGCAACACAGTTGAGGTAGTTGATTGTTGCAAAGATATCGTCAACCGTGATGTGGTTAGGAACAAGCTCATCTGCACGGCTTCTGAGCATTTCCTTGAGGTCATCCTCATTCTCACAGGAATCAAGAATTTCGCAAAGAACATCAAAACGAACATGTTCTTTGATGTCGCACTCTGCTTCTGCGTCAAAATCAACATAGCAAGCAATGTCAACCATACCGTTTGAAATAACCTTAACGATTGTTTCATCGGCAGCCTTTACATAGGCAATCTTAACACCTGCGTTTTCGATTTCAAAAGCCTTTTCCTTTGTGATTTTTTCATCACGAAGAGCCATAACCTCGCCTGTGCGTGGGTTGGCAATCGGCTCTGCAAGAATCTGACCTTCAAGACGGTTTGCAATACCGAGCTTTTTGTTGTATTTATATCTGCCTACTCTTGACATATCATAACGGCCGGGGTCAAAGAACAGGTTGTTTATGTGTGTCTGCGCACTGTCAACTGTCGGAGGCTCAGACGGGCGGAGCTTTTTGTAAACCTCGATAAGACCTTCTTCAACATTTGAAGCGGCATCCTTTTCGATAGTAGCTCTCATTCTTTCATCGTCACCGAAATAGTCGAGAATTTCGGCATCCGTGCCAAGACCGAGTGCTCTGATAAATGATGTAACGGGAAGCTTACGGTTCTTATCAATACGAACATAAAAAACATCGTTTACATCGGTTTCATACTCAAGCCATGCACCACGATTCGGGATAACTGTTGTTGAATACAGTTCCTTACCGGTTTTATCGTGATCCATTTTATAGTAAACGCCCGGGCTTCTTACAAGCTGTGAAACGATAACACGCTCAGCACCGTTGATAACGAATGTGCCGCTTGCGGTCATCAGCGGGAAATCGCCCATAAATACATTGCTCTCTTTGATTTCACCCGTTGACTTGTTCAAAAGTCTTGCGGTTACTCTGAGAGCAGCTGAATATGTTGCATCACGAACCTTACACTCAATTACGCTGTAGTTCGGGTGATCAACATCAAGTGTGTAGTCGATAAAATCGAGAACAAGGTTGTCCTGATAATCGGTAATGCCCGAAACATCTTTAAATACTTCTTTAAGACCTTCGTCAAGCAACCATTTGTATGACGCTTTCTGAATGTCGATAAGATTAGGCATATCAATTACTTCATCGATTTTACCAAAACTCATTCTTTCGGTGTTGCCAAGCTTTACGGGTTTGACATTAACCATAGGCGTATCACTCCTTAAAAAATCTATGAAACGGGGCAAGCGGTACTGAAAATCTGCTCATAAAAAGCTCTTGACACAAAAGGATTTTTGTGATAATATCCCCTTGTCGGATAAAGTTTTTTGCGGATTTTCCCGACCTCTTCGGTACATATCCCCATTATGGTACATTTTATTATTCTATATTGAAATAATCAATAAGTCAAGTGAATTTTCGGATTTTTTTCGGATTTTACTGACTTTTTTATATTTTTACAGGTTTTATTTCCCGAAAAGAATTATTTTTCTTTTCGGGCTATTTTTTACACCTCAATGCAACACCCGACACGGTGTATGGTTTTACAAGTAGGGGCGTTCATCGGACGCCCGCAAGTAACAGAACATACATTATGATAAATACAAAGTGTATAGATGTCGCAAAGTCATTGTTCAACTGTAGCGGCGAACACGGTTCGCCAATTGATTTGTGTGCAAACACAAATCAAGCAAAACCAATTTTTTTGGTAAATAGCAAATATAAATTTCATATAACAAACGATTTGTATTAAGTCGAACCGATTTTACAATCGTTTCGATTGGCGAACACTGTTCGCCGCTACAGTATAACAATTGCTTTGTGGGATTTATCAAATTCGTTTTAACATATATTTTCTACCATTACCTGCGGGCGTCCAATGAACGCCCCTACATTTAAACAACAGCTTTTACACAAACAAAAACAGTCGGGAAGACATTGCTTTGCATTTTGCAAACTGTCTTCCCGACATTCATTTTCAATTTTCAATTTTTAATTTTTAATTACTTGCCCTTCCCCATATCATCATATCTGTCCAGAAACGAAACTTTATTATCGCCCTGTTTATATGAAATAATCGTATCGAGGTTGACATTTTCAACGCTGTGGAAAATGTTACTTTCAATCTGTGGATTGATTTTCTTCAGATTTACGATAAGCTGTTTTATTTCCTGTCGTTTTGAGCCTGTGTTGCTGTTCGGGGAACAGGTTGTGCAGGTGTCCGTAAAACGGCACGCACATTGAATGAAATTCAGCTTGTTGTAATCTCGCCAATGCTTGATTTCAGCCTCACGAACGAGGTAGAGAGGGCGGATAAGTTCCATTCCCTCATAGTTTGTGCTGTGGAGCTTCGGCATCATCGTCTGAACCTGACCGCCGTAGAGCATACCCATAAGAATAGTTTCTATAACATCGTCATAGTGATGACCGAGTGCAATTTTGTTACAGCCGAGCTGCTTTGCCTTTTTGTAGAGATAACCTCTCCTCATTCTTGCGCAAAGGTAGCAGGGATATTTGTCAACATTATAAACAGAATTAAAAATATCTGTTTCAAAAACAGTTATCGGAATGTTCAGCCTGCGGGCGTTGCTCTCGATTACATCACGATTTTCAACGCTGTAGCCCGGGTCCATTACAAGAAAAACAAGCTCAAACGGAAATTTATTGTGTCTTTTCAACTCCTGAAAAAGCTTTGCCATCAGCATTGAATCCTTACCGCCCGAAATGCAGACGGCAATTTTATCGTTCGGCTCAACAAGCTTGTACTCGATTATCGCCGCAGTAAATCTGCTCCAAATCGTCTTGCTGAACTTTTTGCGGATGCTCTTTTCAACATCGGTTGCATAGTCCTCATTCTCGAATTGACTTCTCAACCAACTGTAATAACCGCCCTCAAGATTCACGGCATTGAATCCGTCATCACGAAGATTTTCTGCAAGCTCGTCACTTATCTGACCGCTTTTGCAACAGAGGACAACAAGCTTGTCTTTTGGCAAAAGTGAATTGTCCCCTTTTATTTTTGCAAGCGGAATATTCTTTGCTCCGTCAATGTGGCCGTATTCAAACGAAATTTCATCTCGGATATCGACAAGAGTATATTCCTCGTCAAGCTTTCTCACCTGTTCTATTGTAATCTGATTGTTTTCCGATTTAAACATTCATAACCCTTCAATCTCTGTTTTTGCTGTTTTTTATTGCAACAATTGTTATATCGTCAAATTGCTCCGCATTTTCGGTAAAGTCAGTCAAAGTGTCATAAACTCCGTCACACACACCTTTTGCAGTCTGTTCGGCATTTTGACAGGCAGACACAAGTCTTTCATTGCCGAAAAATTCATTATCCGCATTTGTTGCCTCATTCACACCGTCGGTGTAAAGGCAGATTATATCTCCGTTTCCAAATTCAGCGCTGTTCACAACATACCTTGCATCATCAAACACACCGAGCATTATACACGGCTTACATTCTAAAAATTTCGCCTTGCCGTTGCTCACCGTAACAGGCTTGTTATGACCTGCATTTATGTACAAAAAGCTGTCGCTGTTTTTGTCAAAAATCACGGCGAATGCAGTTACAAACATTCCCTCGGGATTTGACGAACAGAGTTCCCTGTTGATTTCTTCAAATGCCCTGTCGGGTTCTGCATTTTCGGTCATTTTTTCGTGGATAAGAGTTTTTGCAAAAGCCATAAACATTGCCGCCGCAACACCCTTGCCCGACACATCACCGACTACTGCACATATTCTGCCGTCAGGCAATGCAAAGCAATCGTAAAAATCGCCGCCTACCTGTCTTGCAGACTCCATTCTTGCCGAAACATCAAAGCAATCGGCAAAGGCAACATTCTTTTCTCTCGCAATTATTCCGTACTGAATCCGCCTTGCAACCTCAAGCTCGGTTTCATTTTTAGCCTTTTCACTAGCAAGGGCGGAATTTTTTTCAACATAAGTTTCTACATCGTGAGCCATATCGTTGAAATAATCAGCCAAAAGCTGAATTTCATCGTCAGAGCCGAGTTTTATCGGCACAAACGCTTTCTTTGTATTTGTGCCGTCAGCCTTGTCGGAAAAGTATCCTCGAATTTTTTCAAAAATCAAAAGTATCGGATTATACATCTTTTTTCTGACAAACCGCATTACAAGCAAGAATACAATTGCCAGCACAACAAACAACGCAAGAACTCGCATTGCAGTATAGAAAATGATTTCCGTATAAATCTGCGTCAGCGAATAGTCCGCACCGATTAATGCAACAGGCTTGCCGTCATTGCCTTGAACTGCTGAAAATGCCGTGTAAAAACTGCCGAAGCTGTCGTTCTGATATTCGTAAGCCGTGACAAGGTTAGGATTTTCCCACGCCTCTTTTTCAGCGTCCCACAAGCTGTGGTCAACCTCTGCACCTGCACTTCTCACATTTAAAACATTCTCGTTTTCGCTGTTATCATCGGCAACAGTCATAACATATGTAACCTTGTTTTCGTCAAAATTCGGAATGTAAATGTACATATATTCAAGGTGATTCGTCTGACAAATCCACCTCAAGGTCTTAACGGCTTTCCGATATTCTTCGGAATCGGGATTATCAAGCAATGCGTTTATATCGCAGCGTTCAAAAGTTTCTGTTGCAACCTTTAACGCACTTTCGGTCAGCTGTCGTGTAAACCGCCTTGTGCGCTGAATGTTTTCAATGCAATTGAGCGTACCCGAAACAATCACCGCCAAAATAAACAGCGCAAGTATGTGAAAGAAAAGCCTTTTGAAAATCGACTTTTTGACTTTTATTTTGCCGATTGGTTTTTCGGATTTTTTCATTAACAGTCACCGCTTTCTTTCCACACACTTTTTCATCTTGTATTTTAACACGAATGTATGATAAATGCAAAACATAATAAATGTCATAAAGTAATTGTCAACCCGTAGCGGCGGTCAGTGACCGCCATTTG
>ULSZ01030793.1_pt1 | contig 15272 bp, 10 predicted proteins | sample 1957151 | NCBI WGS metagenome assembly ULSZ01 (sample SAMEA4835721, study PRJEB28245) | human gut metagenome | biome: gut microbiome; material: fecal sample | place: Denmark | collected 2008
CATTGCGCGAACGTTTTCGCGGGCAATAACCTTGTTGCCGATTGCTGCCTGTACCGGAATTTCAAACATCTGACGCGGAATCAGGCTGCGCAGCTTTTCAACCAGCTGACGGCCGCGAACGGTAGCAAATTCCTTATGCACAATCGCAGAAAGCGCATCGACAGGCTCGCCGTTCAGCAGGATATCTACCTTCACCAGATCGGAATAACGATAGCCGGACAGCTCGTAGTCCAAAGAAGCATAACCGCGGGTAGCGGATTTCAGACGGTCAAAATAGTCAAAGATAATCTCGCTCAGCGGTAATGCGTAGTGAATCATTACGCGGGTATCATCAAGATAGGTCATGTTATCGTATTCACCGCGTTTTTCCTGGCTCAGCTCCATAACAGCGCCTACATAATCCTTCGGCACAATGATGGTTGCATTAACGAAAGGCTCCTCAACATGGTCGATAACAGTCGGGTCCGGGAACAGAGACGGGTTATCTACCATTTCAACGTCGCCGTTGGTGCGGAACACCTCATAAATAACGTTCGGTGCGGTAGTAATCAGGCTCAGATTATATTCACGCTCCAGGCGCTCCTTGATAACATCCATATGCAGCAGGCCCAAAAAGCCGCAGCGGAAGCCAAAGCCCAGCGCGGTAGATGTCTCCGGCTCAAATACAAGAGAAGCATCGTTCAGCTGCAGCTTTTCCAAAGCATCACGCAGGTTATCGTAATCGGAATTCTCTACCGGATACAGACCGCAGTATACCATCGGTGTAGCCTTGCGGTAACCCGGCAACGCTTTTTCGGCAGGATTATCGGCATCGGTTACGGTATCGCCTACGCGTGCATCCTTAACATTTTTGATGCTGGCAGCAAAGAAGCCTACCTGGCCCTCCTCCAGCTCATCAACATTGACAATGCCGGGTTTGAAGTAACCAACCTCGGTAACATCAAATTCCGCACCGGTTGCCATCATGCGAATCTTCATGCCCTTGCGCAGACGGCCCTGCATAAGACGAACATATAAAACTACGCCCTTGTAAGCGTCAAATTTGGAGTCAAATACCAAGGCCTTCAGCGGCGCTTCCGCATCGCCCTGCGGTGCCGGCACGCGCGCTACGATTGCTTCCAGCACGTCCTCGATGCCAATGCCTGTTTTGGCACTGCACAAAACTGCGTCGGAAGCATCAATACCGATAACGTCCTCGATTTCCCTTTTTACATGCTCCGGGTCCGCACTCGGCAAATCAATCTTATTGATAACCGGAATAATCTCCAGATCGTTATCCAGCGCCAGATACACGTTAGCCAGTGTCTGCGCTTCAATGCCCTGAGTAGCGTCGATAACCAGCAGTGCGCCCTCGCACGCTGCCAATGCACGCGAAACCTCGTAGGTAAAGTCTACGTGGCCCGGGGTGTCGATAAAGTTCAGCATATACTCCTCGCCGTTGCGCGCCTTGTAAATGCTGCGCACAGCCTGCGCCTTGATGGTGATGCCGCGTTCACGCTCCAAATCCATGGAATCGAGAATCTGCTCCTCCATCTCACGCTTGCTCAGCGTTCCTGTATATTCAATCAATCTATCCGCCAGGGTAGACTTGCCATGATCTATATGGGCGATAATAGAAAAGTTGCGAATGTGATTTTGTTCAATCATAAATTACTCTTCCTGCTCCTTCATTAAAATGTATTATTTCAGGCCAATATTGGCTTGAGCCTGTTTTATTAGTACTAATTATTATACCATTATACGGCAAAGCCTGTAAACTAAAAAGAGAGACAGCTCGGCGCCATCTCTCCTCGTACTGCGTTTTATTTCAGTTTAGTGTCCTCAAATTCAACGCACTTGTAGTAATTGTCAATTTTATAATTTAGCTTATCGAGCGTTTCCTGCATCTGCGCCATGCGCTCAAGCAGCTTGGCACGCTCCTCGATTAAAATTTCCTTGCGTGCGGCCCGCGTTTTGTCGCCCTGCTGAAACAGTGCCACATATTCAATCAGGCTTTCTACCGAAATGCCTGCTGTGCGCATGCATTTGGCAAAGTTTACCCAGTTGCAGTCCGTTTCGGTGTAGTCGCGAATACCGCTTTCATTACGGTTGACAGCCGGAATCAAGCCGATGCGCTCATAATAACGCAGCGTGTCCGCTGTAATGTCATACATTTTGCTTACTTCGTTTATTTTCATCCCGCTTACCTCCTGCCAAGATTGTTTTCCTGCTTTCTGCTTATATTTTAGCATTTGGAGTCAGCTCCAGGTCAAGCGTCCGCAAAATATTTTTTACAGGAACAGGCAGGCATATTTGTGATTTTCTCTTGCATAATGCTCGCATTCGTGGTAGAATAATGCAGTACAAGAAAATTCAGGAGGTGAAATTCGTTGCCGAACATTAAATCTTCCATCCGCAGTGTAAAGACCGACGCAGAACGTCGTGCTAAAAACGCTCCGATTAAAGCAGCTCTCCGCAATGCTTCCCGCAAAGTAGAGGCTCTGGCTAAAACCGGCGCTAAAGAAGACGCTCAAGCTACTATGGCTACTGCTTCCGGTTTGCTCGATAAAGCAGCTCGCAAAGGCATTATCCATAAGAATGCTGCAGCTCGCAAAAAATCCAGACTTGCAAAGAGAATCAACGCTATGGCTTAATTCTTACAAGCTGACCTGCTCTGAAAAGAGCAGGTTTTTTGCATTTCAGGGATAATTTTTTTGCAGGCAGGCCATCCCCAAGGTCATGCCCAAAAACAAATTCTTTTTCATATGTATATCCCTCCCTTGATTGCGGAACGAATATATCTCCCATATAAGGGGAGGTGGCTGCGAGCACCGGCGAGCAGACGGAAGGGTTGTTACCGCTTACGAAGCAGCAAAAGCTGGGTTCCTCAGCATCATTATAGCGTAAAACAACAAAAGCATCCCCACACTTTTACTGCAAAAAGTGTAGGGATGCTTAATTTTTTTGTTAGCAGCAGTTATTTCACTGCCTAAGCCTTACTCCCGGCAAACACCGCAACGACGGCAGCCGTCAAAGCACATCGGCGTAAATTTGCCGCTTTCGCTGCGCTGCAGCTCGGCCGCAAGATACTCCTGCGTCACACCCATGTCCAGATGCTGCCACGGCAGCGGCTGGCCTACCTGCAGCTCGCGCTCCGCCAGCTCCTCGGCATCCAGGCCCTCCTCCTTCAGCACCTGCTTCAGGCTGCGGCCTTCCACATGTGCCTTCAGCAGCGCTTCGCCGATACGTCTGCTGCCGCGCGCCAGCACGGACTGCACCACGGTTTCCTTCAGCGATTCGGTAATCAGCTTGATACGCTTTTCCTTCTTAAGACCGTCGCCCAAAATTTTAAAGCGCTTCTTCAGCGTGCGCACATTGCACAGCGGCGCCCATTGGTACGGCGTAAAGGGCTTAGGCACAAAGCCGTTGACCGAAATAACCAGCTCGCCCTTGTTGCCCACAGCATCCATCTTGGCACGCACGCGTTTAATCATCTCCACCGTTTCAACGATATCCTCGTCCTCTTCTCCCGGCAGACCGATCATATAATACAGCTTGATGTTGCGCATTCCGGCAGCAGCCGCCAATTCGATAGAATTATAAACGTGCTCCTCCGTAATGCCCTTGTTAATCGCAGCGCGCATCCGCTCGCTGCCTGCCTCCGGCGCTACGGTCATCGTGCGCTGTCCGCTCTGCGCCAGTGCATGCGCAATCTGCTCCGTAAGCATATCGGCACGCATGCTGGCCACGGAAAACGGTATCTTATGCTCCACCAAGTATTCCGTCAGCTCCGCCATCTGCGGATGGTCGGAAACGGCAGCGCCCATCAGGCCCACCTTTTTCGTGCGCTCGGGACGCTTGGCGATATCTGCCAAAATATTTTCCAGCTTACGCGGACGCGGCTTGCGGAAGCAGTAGCCTGCCATGCAGAAGCGGCAGTGACGGCCGCAGCCACGCGCCACCTCGACGATAAACATATCCTCAAATTCCGTTCCGCTCGTAACGATAGCAGAGGTGTGCGGATAAGCGTCGATATCACGCGCCCACTGGCGCGCTACCTTCGCAGGCGCACCTTCCTGCGGCAGCAGGGCGGTAAACTCGCCCTCATCATCGTACTGCGCCGTATAAAGGCTGGGAACATAAACGCCCGGCACCTGCGCCAACGCTGCCAAGCGCTCTTGCTTGCTTTCCTCCCGGTAGATGGTATCCAGCACATGCTGCACTGTTTCCTCGCCCTCGCCGATAACAAAGGCGTCAGCCACAGCAGCCAAAGGCTCGGGATTAAAGGTAGCACAGGGACCGCCAATAATCACCAAAGGCTCGCGCTGATTGCGCTCCGCCGCCCGCAGACGGATATTGCCCAAATCCAGCACCGTCAGCAGATTATCATAGTCCATTTCAAAGGACAGCATGACGAAGATAACGTCAAAATCTGCCAGCGGACGCTGGTTTTCCAAGCTCAGCAACGGTGTTTTGCTTTTGATATGCTCCTGCTGCAAGCGTTTATCCGGCAAAAAGAAGCGCTCGCAGGCACTGTCGCCGCGCTCGTTAATCATCTGATACAAAATGTGCATTCCCAGGTTCGACATACCCAGATGGTAGACGTTGGGGTAAATAAACGCTACCGGATGGCGTAAGCCCGGCGGATACACCTGCGCGCCGGTTTCATTTTCTCTTGTTTCTTTAATGTAGTTTTTGATTATCCAGGACAAAGCATTTCCTCTCCGAGTATCTATAATGTATTAAGAAAATATCAGCGCAAAATTACGCTGATATCCTCTTGTATTTTACTGATGTTTTTCTGCTAATTTGCGTTCAAACAAATCGATAACTGTTTTCAAAACCTTTAAGCGGGCATAATATTTATTGTTGCCCTCAACCACGGTCCACGGTGCATACGAGGTGTCGGTGCGCACCAGCATTTCGTTGACTGCCGCTTCGTAGGCATCCCATTTATCACGGTTACGCCAGTCCTCGTCCGTAATCTTCCACTGCTTATTGGGGTCAGCCTGACGATCATTGAAGCGTCGCAGCTGCTCATCCTTGTCAATCTGCAGCCAGAATTTGGCGATGGCGATACCGTGCTCGCTCCACTGCGCCTCCATATCCTTGATTTCATCGTAGGCGCGCTGCCATTCCTGCGGCTTGGCAAAACCTTCGATGCGCTCTACCATGACACGTCCGTACCAGGTGCGGTCAAAAATCGCTATGGTACCAGGCTGCGGCAATCTGGTCCAGAAGCGCCACTGATAATGGAACTGCTTTTCAACCACGTTCGGCGCCGCAATAGGATGCACATGAAAGCCCAACGGGTCCAGTGCCGCCGTCAGTCTGCGGATAGCGCCGCCCTTACCGGCAGCGTCCCAGCCCTCAAAGCCAATGACAACAGGAATCTGCGCCTTGAACATTTCAATCTGCAGCTGTGTCAGCTTTTTCTGGTACTTGTCCAGCTTTTCCTTATACTCTTCCTTGGTAAGCTCCTTGCTTGCATTAATCGTGCTCAGCACATCGTAGGTAGCCGCAGTGCGCTTGTCGGCAGCAGGCTCGGCAGGCATCTGCACAGCCTTTTCGATAGCATCGGCAATCGTGCCGAATACCTCCAGACGCGCGCTGCGCGGATCATCGTCGGCAATCAGGTGCCAAGGAGCGTTTACCGTATCGGTAGCCTCCAGCATTTTTTCGTAATGCGGCAAAAATTTATCGTAATCTTCGCTTTCATCAATCGCAGGATTCAGGTCACGCCACGCCTTGCCCAGTGTTTTGGCATTCTTGGCGATATTTTTCTTTTGCTGCTCCGGTGACAGATGCAGGAAAAATTTGAGCACAAGATAATTATCGTCCGTAAGCATTTTTTCAAAGTTGTTGATATGCTCAAAGGAAACAGCAGGATACTTGGTGTTATCCTCTTTATCCGCCAGCTCGTTGGCATTTTTCAGATAATACCAGCTGCGGTGATAAACGGCAATATGTCCCAATGCCGGCAAGCGCTTCCAGAAGGCACTGAAAAACGGCTGCTCCTGAATTACGCCGCGCAAACGCACGCTGGAATAAACATTAAAGCCACGGGCATCCATCTGCTGCATCATTTCGTTAATCAGCGCACTGCGGCGTGCACCGCGCCAGCCCTCAAACACGATGATAATCGGTCTTTTGGCGTCGCGGGCCAGGCGCTGCGCCTTTCCCAGGCGTTCACCCAGCACTTCCATCTGCCTATTGTATTCTTCCTTGGACACTTTTTTACTCAAATCCAGCTTTTCCAGCATTCTCCAACATCTCCTTACTGTGTGCGAGAATCTTTAAATCAGCGCTCCTCGTAGGGGTTAAGAGCGCGCGGTTTTCCTAATACCTCTGCCATAATAATGCCGTTGACCAGCGCCGCATGCTTCAGCTTGACGCGCTTTTTGGGCGCAGGCTGCGCCTGCTGTGCGTAGTGCGCATTAAACGCCGCTGCGGCAGCGTTCATCTTTGCTTCGTCGTAGCTGTAATCACCGCGGGGATCGTAATAAACCTTCCCCCTGTCATGCACTAAGTCTTCGTTTTCACGGTGAATTCTGCCGGTATGGTCATGCAGTGCTTCGCCGTCACGGTGAACTCTGCTGCCATCATCACGGCGCACACGCGTTCCGTCATGCACTACGCCTTGGCTGCTTTGACGCTTGCGTGCCTGCGCCTCCTCCGTCGTCTTTTTCAGACGGCGTTCAAACTCGGCGGCAAGGTCCTTAGGCTTAGCCTGCGTTTGCTGCTCTGCCTGCGTCGGCTCCGCCGTTTCCTGCGGCGGCTCCTGCTGCCTGCGGCGGCGGTTGCGCCTGTCCAAAAATACGTTGGCCAGCATTACGAGGACAAAAAGCAGGGGGATTAAATCACTGTCAAATAAACCGCACATAAGCTGCACCTCGCTTATTTACTGCCCTCAGGCTTTTCCTCGCCCTCCGGGCTTACCTCGGCAATCGTGCGGCGCATCTGCGTATCTGCCTGAATATTGTTCAGGCGGTAATAATCCATTACGCCCAAGCGGCCGTTGGCCAGTGCTTCTGCCATCGCTGTCGGGACCTTAGCCTGTGCTTCCACAACCTTCGCCTGCATTTCCTGCGTATAGGCCTTCATTTCCTGCTCCTTGGCAACAGCCATCGCACGGCGTTCCTCAGCACGTGCCTGAGCAATGCGCTTATCTGCCTCCGCCTGGTCTGTCATCAGAGCAGCGCCGATGTTACGGCCTACATCTACGTCCGCAATATCAATGGAAAGAATTTCAAAGGCAGTGCCTGCATCCAAGCCTTTATCCAAAACTGTTTTGGAAATATAATCGGGGTTTTCCAGTACCTTGCTGTGGTCGGCGCTGGAGCCTACGTTTGTTACAATGCCTTCGCCGACACGCGCAATAATCGTTGCTTCGCCGGCACCGCCTACCAGGCGGTCAATGTTGGCACGCACTGTTACGCGTGCCTTTACCTTCAGCTCAATGCCGTCCTTGGCAACAGCACTTACTACCGGAGTTTCGATAACCTCGGGGTTAACGCTCATCTGCACAGCCTCCAGCACGTTGCGTCCAGCAAGGTCAATGGCACAGCCACGCTCAAAGCTCAGCTCAATCTGCGCTCTGTGGGCAGCAATCAAAGCATCGATAACGCGGTCAACGTTACCGCCTGCCAGATAATGCGCCTCCAGCTGGTTAACATTAACGTCAAGACCTGCCTTATTCGCCTTAATCAGCGGCAACACAATCTGCGACGCGGGCACACGGCGCAGGCGCATACCGATGAGGTTGAAGATGCCTACATTAACGCCGGCGGCAATGGCCGAAATCCACAGGCCCAACGGCACAAAGTTAAGAAAAATAGCGATACCGGCAATAGCAATGATTACTGCAAAGCCACTGCCGAAAATCATACTGAATAATAAATCCATAACGTCACTCCTTCGTTTGTTCTACAAAAATTTTACTGCCCTCCACCCGCACAATAATCACGGGAGCAGACTTTTCGATATAATCTCCCTGACTGCTTACGTCAAGACGCTTGCCGTCCACCAGAATAGTGCCTGCAGGACGCAGCGTGGTCAAGGCTGTGCCTCTTTTGCCCACCAGCATGCTCCAGTCGTTGCCGCCGGTGTAGCCTTCGCTGTTTTTTTGGCGCGTCCACAGCACAAAGGGATTATACTTGCTTTCCTTGGGCAGATACACGCACAGCAGCGTAATTACCAGCACCAAAAACAGATACACTGCCAACAGCACCAGCGCCGCCCAGGCATTGCCGCCCAAAACGTAAAAGCCGCCGACTGTCAGGCACACCATGCCGCTGACACCGAAAATTCCGAAGCCCGGCACAACAAATTCTATCAGCAGCAGGACAAGGCCCGCTAGCATAAAATAATATTCCAATGGCATGACTGCACCTCCTCAACGCTTGTACAATTATAGTATAACAGAGTAAAAGCATGAAGTAAATTTAAAGTTTGGGATGCAAAAAGGCTGCGGACAATCTTCAAACAAAATCACCGGCGTGATTTGACGCTTACGTAATATCGCTTACGTAATATCAACTTCTTTCATAACTGAAAGAAGTTGCAAGAAAGGTTCGCGCTTTCTGGAAAGCGCGGCAAAGCAAAAAAATTTTCGAGAAAAAGTTTTACCAAAAAGCTTTAAATAAGCTAAATCGCTTTGCTGGAAATAGCTATTTTTTCGTAGTCCTGCCGAACGGTATACGCGGTAGTGTTTACAAATCTGTGGTTAGCTTATGCCCAAACTGGCGTGACTAAGGTTGGGGTTAACTGTAAGCTGAAATGCCTAAGGTTTGCATGAGCAGCTACGAGGTATCCAAGTATTTCGCTGTAAGACGCTAATAAAAATATATCAAAAAAGACCTTAGCATCAGCTTTTGCCGCTGCCAAGGTCTTGATTTTTATTTAGCTTCAGTTTTCCGCCAGCACCTGCCGCAAAAGCTCCAGCGCGCTCGCTTCGCTCGCTTTGTTCGTGCCCAGCTCACCGCGGAAGGCACGCGCGAGGATGGATTTCTTCATCAGGTCGATGCTTGCCAGCGCCTGCTCCGTTGCCTGCTGTGCTTTGCGCTCGCGCGCCAGCAGGTCGTCGATGAGGCGCACGATTTCGTGCTGCTCGGGGAGAGTGGGGAGAGGAATTAAAACTTCTTTTATATCACGTAAATGCAGATTAGGAACACCTATACCAGTTAGATGTTGTGCAAATTGTTCTTTACACAAAGGACTATTCACCACTTTTAACAAATAAAGCGGACAAATAATGCTCTTTTCTGGTCTTAAAACGGCCAACGTAACATATATATCAAAAATGTCATCAGTTTCTACAATCGCAGCTACACCAGTCGTACCATTTTTTGCCAATAAAACATCATCAACTTGAGGAGCTAATCGTTTATATAATTCCTCATGCAGCTCAGGAACTATATATTTAATATTATCCCAACAAATTTTTTCTGCTGTTATATCTTTTGCAGAAAGGAATTTTACTCCTTTCTCTGAATCACAATAAACCGGTGTTTTATGCGTTCCATCTGTTATTTTCATACTGCAAACATCTTGCAAAGTTTTCTCTTCCCAACTTTCATCGCTCACGCCGTTTTCCAAACGCCACTGCTTTGTCAGCTCGCCCGTAAACGCCTCGTGCAAAATTGCTGCCTTGCGCACGGCAAAGCTGTCGGCAACCTCCTGCAGTCGCTCCTTTGCTTCGTCTAGCTTGGCGAAAAGCTCTTCGATGCGCTCAACAATGCGTTGCTGTTCAGAGAGCGGAGGGAGAGGGAAAGCACAGCTTTCCATTTTACTCTTATTAACAATAGCTATAGTAGTTGCAGAAGCCATCGAAAGCAAATTCTGAACAAAATTCTCCGTACAGAGATAATAATACAAGCATAAGCTGTTAATTTTAGGTATAGCAGAATTTATTTGTTGATTGGTAGTGCCTTCACACATCAAATAACCACACTTACCAATACTGCCAATACAACAAACTGCTGTTGAGTTTTTAGGTATGATTCGGGAAACTTTTTTGCCTTCTTCACTTAAATACTCAGAAGCATCATATGTTAATCTTCCTTGATCTAAATCACTAGGTTTATAAAAAGGAAAGTTTCCACCATAATACTCAGGTTGCTTTTTGCTAGGCGTTCCACCAGTAACAATTTCAGCTATTGCTCCAAGCCTTACCCACACCCAATTCTCCGGCACCTCATAAGGCTGTTCCTCCGCAGGCACCAGCGCCTGCTGCAAGCGTTCTTCTATTGTCAATGCTGTCTTTTTCTTTGGCATTGCCAGCTCTCCTTTATAAGCAAACATGCTATTGCTTTAATGTATAATTTATGATAAAATGTTTTTGACAACCGTGTTGCAGGGTGGTGTTGCCTTCATTCTCTACGAATGGAGGTGATGTCTATGGTATATTTCAGCTTTCAGGATTTAATGTCCTTTGGAGTTTTTATCGTAGCATTACTTACGTTCATTTTTAAGAACAAAAAGTAATAAAAAAGTTACGGACATAGAAAAACCGCCCCAAGACTTTGACGAGTACGGAGCGGATTTTTCTTAACCTACTAGGCAACCCACCTCTGTGGGCGGTTGTCTTTTCTATATCTAATATACCACACAATCCATAGCTTTGCAAGTTTTGAATTGTGCTCACTAAAAAGAAAACCACTCCTACACTTTGCGGGGTAAGAAGTGGCTTTCTAAAAACTTTTTGTCTTTTCTAGTTTAGTATACCACAGAAGCCTTATCTTTGCAAGTTTTGGATTGTGCAGAATGTAGTGAAAGGCTCCCCTCGGGGGGAGCTGGCGCCCGCAGGGCGACTGAGAGGGGTCTGCTGTCTTTATGCTTTCTGATAGTGAACCCCTCTCCGTCATCGCTACGCGATGCCACCTCTCCCCAAGGAGAGGCTCTTCTCTTTCTTCCTTCATCCTTCAATCTCTACCTTTATCTTTGCAAGCTCCTCAGCTCCTGCGCCACACTCTGCAGCAAATCCACAGCCTCCGCCAGCTTTTCCGCAGCCTCTGCCGCACTTTCCGCCGGGTCCGGCAAATCCTCGTAATCCAGCACGCTGTCATCCTTAATCAAGCCAAGGTCCAGACTATTGCCCTTCTGCGCAATTTCCTCACGCGTAAAGCACTGCCAGCGCTCGTCTGCCACCTTGCTTCTGTCCTCTGCCGTGTAGGCAGCCTCAAAGCCGGCAAAGTCACTCGCCTTCAGCGGGTTCGTCTTGCCGAAGGATGGCATGTTGGTGCGCAAATCATAAAACCACACGGCCTTGGTGCTGTCCTTATCCGTTTTTTCGCGTGTAAAGAAGAGTACATTGGTCTTGACACCCTGCGCGTAAAAAATACCTGTCGGCAAGCGCAGAATAGTGTGCAGATTGCACTTATCCATTAAGTCGACACGAATCCTTTCGCCGTCACCGTCGGCAAAAAGCACATTGTCCGGCAGCACTACGGCAGCGCGCGCCTTGCCGTCAGCCTTCAAGCTGCGGTAAATGTGCTGCAAAAAGTTCAGCTGCTTGTTGCTCGTCGGATAAGTAAAGTCGTCGCGCGTTGCGCGCTCGCCGCCTTTTTTCGTACCGAAGGGCGGGTTTGTCAGCACCACGTCATAGCCCTGCATTTCCTTGCCCACGTTGGAAAGCGTATCACCCAAAATAATTTTGCTCTGGATGTCATGCAGCATGGCGTTCATCAGCGCCAAGCGGTGCGTATCATGCACCAGCTCGCAGCCGGTGAAGGCCTGCGTATATTCAAACTCCGCCGTTTCCTCATCCAAATCAAAGAAATCGTTCGTCTGCTCACGCACAAAATTGCTTGCCGCAATCATAAAGCCGAAGGTGCCGCAGGCAGGATCGTTGCAGCGCTCGCCGGCCTTGGGTGCCACCAGGCGCGTCATAACGTCAATCAGCACGCGCGGCGTAAAATACTGTCCTGCGCCGCTCTTCTTTTCGTTAGCGTTCTTTTCCAGCAGTCCCTCGTAAAGATTACCAAGGCCCTCCTCCTTCGCGCTGAACCAGTCCAGCTCGTCAATCGTCCTGATAATCTTTTCCAGATTCTTCGGCTCGTCGATGTTCGTTGCCGCGCCCTTGTAAATCTCCTGAATACGTCCCGTGCATCGCTCGCCCAGGTAATCAAGCAGCTCCTTGTAAAAGCTCTTCAGCTCCAATCCCTTGCGCGCCAGCAAATCATCCCAGCGATAGCCCTCCGGGATATTTTCCTCGCTGCCAGTTTCCTTGGCCATTTTCAAAAATAAAATATATGTCAGCTCCGTAACGTACTGATGATAAGTAATGCCGTCATCTCGCAGCACGTTACACAAATTCCAGAGCTTTGCTACAATCTCCTGTGTATTCACGCAGTTTTGCCTCCATCTTCATATAAATAACCATTGAATTCGCTCACGATATTATCCAAATCGTCGGCGAATATTTTTTGTGCCCGTACATAACCGCCCAAGCGCTGCAATCGCTTGTCCTCCTTAAAGGCCTCCACGCTCAAAATATCCTGCTGCTGCATATAGCTGCGGATAATATCCAGCCACTTCTGTTGGGCAGGCGTAAACTTGTGGTTTTTGTTGAGCTTGTCAAAGGCACGGCTCATCTGTGAATTCTTGCTCACCAGCTCCGTTCCCAGCATATAGCGCCTGATAAGGCTGATAATACCTGCCACCATCGTGCTGTTCGTGTATTCCGAATAGGCATCGTTCAGCTGCAGCGCCGTAAAGCCGTTGGCATCCAGCGTCAGCAGCAGCTCCTTCAGCTGCGCCTTCGTCAAATCCTTCGGACGGGTGCAAATGATATGCAGGGCAGCAATTTCGTTGGCGTGGCTCTTTAAGTACGCCGCAAAATCGTTCAAGTAATCACCGGGCTTGGTCTTGTGCGCACCGTAACCGCGCGTATGGCCTGTAAGCTCATCCTTGCCGTCATAAATCATGCCGCCCATATTGCCGCCGGCCCGATATTTTTCCAGCTGCTCCAGCGCCTCCTTATGCTGCAGCAAAAGCTCCTTGGCCTTGGCCGCATCAGCCTGCTGCAGCTCGCCGGCAAAGGCAAGCACATCCTTGCCCGTCGCCAGTACAAACTCCTTCTTCGTCTGCTCGTCCAGCCTGTTCACCTTGCGGCGTAGCTTTAAGGCCACCTGCTTGGCAATATCGGTAATCGCCTCCGCTGCCTCCGCTTCTTCAAGCTGCTTAAGCAAATCCTGCACGGAAATTTGCGGATTGGCAACCGCAGGCATCGTCACCACCGGCTGCAGGCTGTTATATACGCCCACCGGATCATAAATCTCAAAATGATCCTTGCCGATTTTATCGCAGCGGCGCGTCGCACGTCCCAGCATCTGCTCGAACAGGATACGCGATTTCACGCAGCGCATAAACACCAGAGTGGTAATCTCCGGCACGTCGATGCCGGTAGTCAGCAAATCCACCGTCACCACAATGCTCGGGAAGCGTTCATTCTTAAAGCGCTTGATTTTTTCCTGAATCTTTTTCTGGTCACCGTTAGCCACGCTGCCGGTAATCTTCATAATCGCATCGCTGTCCAGATTATCCTTGGCATAAAGCTCCTGCAGTATGCTCACAATCATATCGGCATGCGTATCGGTAGCAGCGTAAATCAGCGTTTTGCCGTAGGTTTCCGGCGCGTCGGGATAAAGATTTTTGGCAATCTCCGCCAGCACCGCCCTGTTGAATTCCGGCACGATAACCTTGCGGTTGAACTGGTCGACGTCAAAATCGACATCATCATCCAAATAAGCCGTATCAAGCTCGCCTGTTTGCTTGTTGATATATTTAACAGTATCGCCCCTTTTGAGCTGAATTCCCTGCTCGCTGAGCTTAGTTGTCAGCTGATGCGGTGCGTCATGGTCAATCAGATAACCATCCAGCACAGCCTCGCGATAGGTGTAGGTATAAACAGGCTCGCCGAAAATTTCCGTTGTCTGCAGGGCAGGCGTTGCGGTGAGCGCAATTTTTACCGCGTTAAAATAATCCAGCACATAGCGGTACTTGCTCTGGTAATCGCGCTGGTCGCGATAAAGCTGCTCCGCCTCCGCCATTTCCTTATCCAGAATATAACCGCGGTGTGCCTCGTCGATAATAATCAAATCGTAATCGCTGACTGCGGGAATACGGTCCTCGCTTTCGGCGTACATAATGCGCTTCATCATCCCCTGTACGGTAGCAACGTGCACGGCAGTTTCCGCATCAATCAGCTTATCGGTAAGCTCCTTGATATTGTAAATCTGGTCCAGCGTCTGCAGGCTTTCCAGCTTAACCTCTTTAAAGACATCCTGCGCCTGCACGCCCAAGGCGTTGCGGTCAACAAGGAATAAAATACGCTTAAAGCGCTTTGCCTTCAAAAAGCGGTAAATCATGCCCAAAACCGTGCGCGTTTTGCCGGTGCCCGTGGCCATCGCCAGCAGCGCCGTCCGCTTGCCGCAGCGCACTGCATTATCCACCGCCTGCACAGCCTTCAGCTGATAATCGCGCAGATGCAGGCCGTTTTCATCCTGCAAAAAATCATACGGCAAAGCATCTAAGGCAGCGTTGCCCTCCGCGGTATTTTCCTGCAGCATTTCTTTTAAACCTAAGGGAGAAGGCCAGCCTGCCATAGCCCGCGGCATATTGCCGCTTTGGCGTAAATCCGCAAACCAGATGCCGGATTTTATCTGCAGCTGCTGCACATAAGGCCTGCCGTTGGCAGCAAAAACAAAGGGCACCTTAAAATCCTGCCACTGTCCCAGTAAATATTCCACATCGCATTTTCTCACAGCGCGCGCGTAATCCTTGCATTGGTAGCTGATGACGCTGGAAATATCCGTGTCCCACTTTTTCGCTTCGATAATGCCCACAAGCTCCGTGCCGATAAAGAGCGCGTAATCGGCGTAGCCCTTTTCCTCGTTACCGGGCACCTTGTCCGTAGGCCATTCGGCAATCGCCAGATTGCGTCCCTTCACAGGACGGCAGCCCTTGCTGTAACGCAAAACAGTGGTGTCGGCCTCCCAGCCAACCTGACGCAGCTGCTCGTCAATCAGGCAGCGTGTTTCCGCTTCCGTCTTCAGTCGTCTGTTGGCAGCCTGCAGATTCGCTTTTCTGCGCTCCTGCTGCGGCACCGGTACAGCCTGCTGCGCCTTCTCGTTATCCTGCTTGCGCAGGCGCGCTTCCTCCGCCTTGTCCTTGGCAGTTTCAACAAAGGCTGCCTCCGACTGCTCCGTCGGCAAATGATATTCCTGATGCTGATAGGTATAATCGCCGTACACCTGCATGAACCATTCGCAAAGACTGTACGCCTGCGGCAG
>ULSZ01008699.1_pt1 | contig 15230 bp, 11 predicted proteins | sample 1957151 | NCBI WGS metagenome assembly ULSZ01 (sample SAMEA4835721, study PRJEB28245) | human gut metagenome | biome: gut microbiome; material: fecal sample | place: Denmark | collected 2008
TGGGCATATCCAGGCAGGAGACGAAGAACTTCTCGTTAGGTATCAGCTCGCAGTAGTCAAAGTACTGCTCCATGCGGTTCATGGTCGTGCAGCACTCCTGCCCCAGGAGCGCCGAGATGAAGTTGTACCCGCCTTCAAACGCCCTCTCGAGTATGCTCTTGGAGTACGGACACGAACGGTTGGTCATGTAATACGTGGCCATGTCCGGGCTGAAGCAGCCCGGCGCGCGCAGCCTCACGCCGAAGCAGCCTTCCACGTCCAGCAGCACCTCCGGCACGTGCGAGCAGTTGTACGCCAGCGCCAGTCTCCCCTCAGAGCAGGCACGTTTGACCAGGTCATTGTTAGCCGAACGCAAGAGTTCCTCGAATTCGATCATGTGCTTTAAGTCTCGCAAAGCTTACCCCCCTTTGTTTAATCAGGCTTTGGTCTAATCAAGACCCCTATAAATAGCAAAAAAGCCCGGCGAGCAAGCGCCAGCCATATTCTGCAACGCCACCCATCCGGACACTTAACTGCCGATTTCCTGACAATCTTATTGTCAACATTATACTGCCGGCGGCAGCGATAGTCAACAGAAATTGTGAATAATTTGCGAATCATGTGCCGGGCGACCCCTTCCTATCCGCCCGGGGCGCTCGCCTCCGAGCGGAAAAGGCTGAAACATACGCCCCGTTCTTTCGTCTATATAGAAAAGCCAAAGGGAGGGCTGCATATGAAAAAACTGTTATCGGCCGCGCTCGGCCTCGCGCTCGTGCTGGCGCTGGCGCTGGTACCGGCCTTTGCGGACGGCGGAGCCGCGGTATCGGACATGTCCGGCCTGGAGGCGGCCATAGAGGCCGCGCAGCCGGGCGACGTCATAACGCTCGCGCCGGGCACTTACACGCCGCGCGGCGGGGCGCTGACAATAGACAAGGCCGTCAGCCTGGCAGGCGGCGGCACCGGCACGGCGGAGTTCAACGGCGCAATAGTCTACGACCTCAAGGACGCCATACGCGGCTCGCGCGTCGAGCTGCGAAACCTGAGCATAAACGCCGTGACCGGGCGGGACTGCGGCGCCGCGATAGTCTCCGGGCGCGGCTGGGTGCTCGCGCTGGAGAATTGCAGCTTCAACGGCTGGAAGTACGGCGCGGCGATCTACCCCGACTGCCGCAGCTGCACCCTGGACGTCAGCGGAGGGAGCTTCAACTGCTTCTGCGCCGTGAGCATCTCCGACCACGGCGGCAACGGCGTGCAGCGCTTCGAGCCGGCGGGCAGCGGACTTTTCGAGTACCACAAGTATAACGGCGACAAGGCCGCATATTTCTATGACTACGACCCCATGAACGCGGACTACGCCGCCGCGGACTACACGCCCGGCGGCAGCGTGAGCGCCGCCTGGCCGGTGTCGGCGAGGATAGGCGACAGGTTCTACGGGAGCCTTGACGCGGCGCTCAAGGCCGCCGGAAGCGGCGACACGGTCTACGCGCTGACCGGCTCCGAGAGCGGCGCGGGAACCACGGTCACGGTCAAGGCCGGCGTCACGCTGGAGATACGCGAGGGCGTCAGCGTGTTTGAGGGCGTGGTCAACAACGGCACGGTGAAAAACGGCGGCGTCATACGCGGCGGCATAGGCGGCGAGGGCGAGGTGCTCACGCTGGTGCGCGCCGAGCCGGAGCCGGCGTCGCTGGACGTGTCCGTCACGGACAAGTCCGGGCGCGCATACGAGGGCGAGCCGGGCACGAAGGACTTCTACCTCCCCGCCGGGGACTACACCTTTGCCTTTGCGGGCGAGGGCTATTACAGCACGGCGGTCAATGTGTCCGTCACGCCGGAGCGCTACCAGATAGTGCGCCAGAGCGTCGACCCCAAGCTGAGCTTTTCCGACGTGGACAGCTCCGACTGGTTCTATGAGTACGTGTTCACCGCCTACTCCAAGGGGCTGATGCAGGGCATCACCGAGACCAGCTTCGCCCCCGGCGGCACGGTCACCAGAGCTATGGCCGCAACCATCATCTACCGCCTGGCGGGCGAGCCGGCGATGCCGGACAGCGACTGGGGCTATCCCTACGCAGACGTCGAGGGCTCCGCGTGGTACGCCAAGGCCGTGTACTGGGCGAGGCAGAACAACATTGTAAACGGCACCGGCGAGGACACCTTCTCCCCCGATGCGCCCGTGACGCGCGAGCAGCTGGCCGCGATGCTGTACCGCTACGCGGCCTTCGCCGGACAGAGCACGGCCGCGTCCGGCGGCCTCGGCGGCTTCACCGACGCCTCGGCCATAAGCTCCTGGGCGCGCGAGGCCGCGGCCTGGGTCAGCGAGCGCGGCATAATCACCGGCACGGACGGGAACCGCTTCGACCCCCAGGGTCAGGCCACCCGCGCCCAGCTGGCCGCGATGCTCTGCCGCATGACAGAAGCTTGAGACTGTTAAAAAAGGCCTCGACGGCCTTTTTTAACAAGCTGACGCAAAAGGCGCCCCATCCGGGGCGCCTTTTGCGTCAAATACCTCGTAGAGTTTCGCGCCCTATGGGCGCGAAAGGGACTGAGATCATTTTCGGCGGCGGCGTGTACGTCGCCGAAAATACTTTGGGTTCCCAATGAGTGTGATTCGCACTCATTGGGAGAGGAGGAGCAGCGAAATGACTGAGCTCTCGGCTTTAGCCGGGAGCGAAGGATATGCAGCTTGCGACGACGAAGCGAGCGTCGAATTGTCCGCCAAAGGCGGTCAACCGAGGCGCAGAGCGAAGCGCAGGTCTCCATCGGCCGCTCGCGGCCGGGGGACCTTATTGTAAAAAAAGGCCGTCGAGGCCTTTTTTTACAGACTGACGTCTATTCCTATGCCCTCGGCGACGAAGCGGGCGTAGCCGACCGTGCCGTCGGGGGTGAGGTGTATGCCGTCGTCGCTGCGAATCCAGCTGCTGTGCTCCTCTGCGACCTCTGTCCAGTTCAGGACGTGCAGGTTGTCGTACTCCTCGGCAAGGGCGTAGATGAGGTCGTTGGTCTCGTCCTGCCATTCGAGATAGCGGCCGTAGCAGGTGACCCAGTAGATGGTCCTGTCCTCGCCCAGAAAGTCCAGCACGCGCTCGCCCTCCTCAATCGGGAAGGGGCTGTTGGAGCCGAGGCCGATGACGACGGTGTCGTATATCTCACCGGCGGCCTCCATGTCGTAGAGTATGTCCATGGCCTCCACCAGCTGCCTGCCCTGCTTGGCGTTCACAACGCAGTTGGGTATGTACTCGTACAGGGCGTTTTCCGCGGCGACCATGATGGAGTCGCCTATGAGCGTCACGCGCTCGGGCGCGGGGGGCTTGGTGTCCTCCGGCGTCGGCTGCGCGCTCGGCTGAGGCACAGGAGTGGCGGGCTGAACGCTGGGCACGATGATGCCGGGCAGATCGTCCGACGGCTCGGCGTCGCGCCCGGTGACTATCAGCACTACGGCGAGGACTATTATGACCGCGACCAGTCCTACCAGCGCGGCGGGTTTCCAACCAAATTTTTTCATGCGCAATCCTCCATGGCACAACATAGTACCACTTTTCCCGCGCAAAAGCAAATCGTAATTTGTCGAAAAAATGGCCGGCTCACACAAAGTGAGCCGGCCGCTGTTCAAGTGCTGCCCGGGGCTGCGCCCCTATCGATCATATCCTGTACTCCATGCAGAAGCGCATCAGCATGGCGGCGAGCTGGGCGCGGGTGGCCTGACCCTGCGGGGACAGGTAGCCGGTGCCGGTGCCGTCCATGATGCCCTCGCCGCAGGCCCACTGCAGGGCGCTGAAGGCGTACTCGCTGATGCGGTTGGCATCATAGTAGCTGAGGATATTGGTGTTCGCGCCTGCGCTCGTGTTGTAGTGACGGTACTGCGCGTAGCGGTACAGCATCGTCGCCAGCTGCTCGCGGGTCACGGCGGTGTTGGGCGCGAAGGTCGTCGTGGTCATGCCGTTGACGATGTCGTTGGCCTCGGCCCAGATGACGGCGTCGGCGTACCAGGCGCCGTTGGACACGTCATAGAACGGGCTGGAGCCGCGCACCGTCGGGCTGCCGGCCATGCGGTAGAGTATCTGCACGACCATGGCGCGGGTGGTGGTGGCGTCAGGGGCGAACTGCGTGGACGTCACGCCGTCCATGATGTCGCGCCAGTAGACAAAGCTGACCGCGTCGTAGAACCACTGGCCGCGCGACACGTCGGTGAACGGCATCGTCGTGCGGACGAACTCGGCGTCGACCGTCACGCGCACGCCGGGCATGGCGAAGCGGAAGACGTTGCCGCGCACGTGCTCGACCTTGACGGTGTTGCCGCTCGGCCTGGTGACGGTCAGGTCGGAGAGCCTGTAACCGGCGTCGGGGTTAACAGTTATGTAAACCCATTCGCCCTCCTCGGCATACCTCGTGTCCACGCTCACCGTACCATGCTCAGTGTTGGCGATGTAGACACGGTATTCGGGATGCTCGTCAAGCTGGACTCGTATAGTCCTTGCTGTACCACTCACAGTAACATCGCCGTACTCGCTGTCATATCCGCCATAAGAAACAACATATCTGTATGTGCCGTTAGGAACAAGATAGCTGTTGCCCTCTCTGTTGACAGGACGAAGTTCATCGTGCCAGTAGTAGTACAGTTCTATGTCCGCACCAGCTGGCGCGACGGTAAAGCTCAACGAAGTGAGCACCGGGTGGTTTTCCGTAATACCGCTGACCGTACCATAATTGATTATAATGCCATTGTTAGTGAGAGAATAGCCACTCGGGATAGTGAGTGCAGCGCCACCACGGATAACAAGCTTTTCGCCGCTGCCAAGAGCGGCATTTGTGGTCATCGTATAGTCGTCGATTAGCTCAATAGTTTTGCCAGCCGTGTTGTCACCAAGCGCACTCTCAAGCGTTTCGTAAGTAGTATCTCCGACAACTGCAATGACCTTCACGGGCTCAGGTTCCGGGGCTACAGGCGGTTTTTCATCAGGCGGCTGAGGATAATCATCGTCGCCTTCTTCGCCGGGTTCCGGTTCTTCGGGGGCATTGTCAGTATAGTAAACCACACCGTCCTTCTCATATGAAACAAGGCCAAGTGTGTTGGAAACTATGGCTCTGCATGTAGCGTCCTTTATGGGCACCTCAGAGGTAAGCTCTGTGCCGACAACAGACACCATGCTCATATTTGTACCTGTGATTTCGATGGCTACGCTCTCGTCAACTATACGGCAACCCTGAAGCACTACAGACGCATCTATAACGTTGAGTGTTCCAACTATGTTGAGGTTAGTAAATACAACGCTGCTGTTCTTAACGGTAACATCGCCGGTAATAGTTTTTCCGCCGCCATCAAGAGTGAATGGCTGCGGCGCAATTTCTCCGTAGATTATATCGACGCTACCGCTGATATCTCCCTCAAGCGTGACAGTACCGTTGGACTCTACGTTCTTTATTGCATCTTTCAGCGCATCAAGGTCATCAATCTTTTTTTCTTCCACAGGCTCCGCGGGAGTTTCATCCGCTGTGGGCTTAGCATTCTCTTGTTCGGTAGGCACATTAGTTTCAGTTTCACCAACTGTATCCGTTGCCGCCGGTGTTTCCTCCGCCGGCTCCTCCGCGAATGCCATGGGCATCATGCCTACGAACAGGCAGAGCACCAACAGGACTGCCAATAGCTTTTTCATTTTTTAGTACCTCCTTATTAATTGTTGTCCCGGATGTGGGACGTGTGATATGCGGTTTTATTCCAGCAGCACAGGCCGCGAGCATACATATTGTTGCACCTCCCATTACGGTGTTGTAACATGCCGGTATTTGTCGTTTTTGACAAATTTTAAGTCGGCTTTAAGTTCCGTTTTTACGATTCTACCACAGGGAACCAAATATGGCAACTGTTTTATTCGCCCGCATATTGCAAAAACCCGCCTGTCAGGCCAAAAACGGCCAAACAAGCGGGTTTTCCGTATATTACAGTTGTGTTACATGGGACTCTTACATACCGAGGCCGTAGACCGTGCAGCTGTCGCTGACGCCGTAGACGGTGACCGTGATGGTGACGGTGCCGTTGCCCAGCTGGGTCAGGGTGCAGCTTGTGCCGTTCTCGCTGGGGGTCACGCTTATGACGCTCGGGTCGCTGCTTGTCCACTCGATGGCGCCGGTGATGTCCACCGTGGCCGGGAACACCTGCACGCTGACAGTCTGCGTGTTGCCCTCAGCGTTGTATATCGGGTTCATGGCGAACTCCTCTCCGGCCGCTTCGCTGCCGACAAACATGGTCACGCTGGTCACCTGCGGGGTGGGCGTGGGCTGGGGCGTGCTGGTCGGGATATACGGCGTGGATGTCACGGGCGGCTCGGATATCGGGGGCACGGTGGTAGCAGGGCCGCCGTTCACGGAGCCGTTGAGGCTTATGCTGACAAGCACGACCACCGCGAGGATGACTGCAAGCAGAAGTATGCCGCCGAACACGAGCTGCCAGCGGGAATTGCTGGCCGCGCGCTCGCCCGCCGGGGTGGACGGGTCGCTGCTGGCGCTGGTGGCCGGGACGCGGTCGCTCTGTTTGACGCGGCGGGTGCCGCAGTAGGGGCAGCGTCCGCGCAGCCCTGAGTATTGGCGGCCGCAGCGGCGGCAGGTTACACGTGGAATGAAACCCATTAGAGTCCCTCCGTTCATGGGATGAGTAAAGTCGAGCTGACGCACACGCTATGCGTGTGCATAGAAAGCTAACATAATATTACTCTTTTTCGTTCAATTCGTCAACTCAATTTTCGCCTGACGGCCCGTTTTTGCGTCGACAAACACGTTAACTCCCCCACCGGCGGCGTTCTGGCAGGCAAATTCCCAGCACAAAGTCTCCACTCCGCCGTCGGAGCGTGTGAGCGCCAGGCGTGCGCCGAGTATGCTCAGAGACTCCGGCACGGCGGACTTCGCCGTCTCCATGTCCACGTCCGCCGTCATGGCCGCGCGCGGGGCGTGGTACATGATATAGTTGTGCGCGTTCCACGTGCAGACCTCGCCCGTGGCGGAGTCCACGGACACCTCCACGGTGTCCGGCAGCAGCGCCACGCCGTCCACCACCGGCGCGAAGGTGAAGCCGTAAAGCCCCGTCTGCTCGCGCATCTCCACGCGGGTGAACTCCCCGCCGAACGCGCCGCCGAGCATCTCCAGCGCCAGCGCCTCGGCGTCCTCCGCGGCGGTCTGCGCCCCGCCGAGCGTACACGCGCCGCTCACGGTCTCCACAACGCCGCCCTGTTCGGTGACCGTGATATACCGCTGCTGCCCGTTTTCAAGCTCCTGCGTGAAGGCGTACACGCCGTAAGCGCCCTCGCTGCGCCCGGCGTCAGCCAGCTCGGACTCGTCCACGCCCAGGAACTCCGCCGCGATGCGCCGGGCGTCCAGCTCGCTTACGGCCTTCCTGTCCTTGATATACGCCGCTTCCGGGCTCATGACCGACTTGGAATAGCGCCCGGCGTACTCCAGCTCCGGGAAGTCGTCCAGCGCGGCGTCCAGGGCTGAGAGCTCATAGCCCACCGTGCCGGACACGGCGGCGTCGCCCGTAGCGCCGTACTCGTCCATCGTCAGCTCGCCCGCGTCCAGCGCGTCGAATATCCCTCCCGCCTGGACGGATATCTCCCTGACTGCCTCGCCGAGCGCCGTGAGGTTCTCCAGCTCCTGCGCGGTGAGCATACGCCCCTCCGCCGCCTGCGCGGCCAGGTACAGCGCGTAGTCGCCCGCGCCGTTGAGGTACTGCGAGAGCGCCTCCAGCTCCTGCGTGGAATACGGCAGGCTCGAGAGCGCCGTGACGGCGCTGGCGGCGTTCGCCGCCGCCTTGGCGCAGAGCGTGCTGACCAGGGCGCTGTCCGTGGCGTAGCGGCTCTCGCTCATCGCCTCGTTCAGCTCCGACAGCGCGCCGGTGAACTCGCCCATCGCGCTGCCGCCGTAGGCCGAGGTCACGCGCCCTGCGTTCTCCAGCCGTGAGTCCAGCGTCCAGGCGTAGGCTCCCACGCCGATAATAAGCGCGGCCATCGCGGCAAATATGCCTATGGCAACCGATTTTTTCACGAAAAAATACACCTCCGGTGTTAGTCTGTCCACCGGAGGTGCAAAAATCTTTGACAAAATTTTAAGCTGCGCGCCTCAGCCGAGCTTGGCGAGCGCTACGTCTATCCTGCGCAGAGCCTCCTCGCGGCCGAGGATGCGGGTTATCTCCACGGCTCCGCCGGGGGTGACCTGCGTGCCGGAGACGGCGATGCGCTCCGGCCACATGACGGCGGCGTTCTTGACGCCCTCGGCCTCGGCGATGGCCTTCATGGCCTCGAGTATGGCCTCGTCGTTCCACTCGCAGCTCTCCAGCGCGGCGCGGCAGAGGGCGAGGAACCTGGCGCTGCTCTCAAGCGTGCTCTTGCTCTTTTTGTTGACGAACAGCTCCGTGCCGTACTCGGGCAGCTCGTCGAAGAAGCCGAGCTTGCCGGGGATGTCCGTGAGCACCTCGGTGCGCTGCTGCAAGAGCGCGGCGATGTCGGCGGGGTCAATGGCCGGGTTCTTGACGGTCTGGCGGATGTACGGCTCGGCCACGGCGGCGAACTCCTCGCCGCTCATGGCGCGGATGTACTCGGCGTTGAACCAGCGGAGCTTTTCGATGTCGAAGATGGCCGGGCTCTTGCTCAGGCCCTTGGTGTCGAAGACCTCCTCCAGCTCTTTGAGCGTGTATATCTCGCGCTCGCCGCGCGGCGACCAGCCGAGCAGCGCGACGTAGTTCACGATGGCGCTGGTGAGGAAGCCCTGCTCCTTCAGGTCCTCATAGCTGGGGTCGCCGTGGCGCTTGCTCATCTTGTTGTGCGCGTCGCGCATGACGGGCGAGCAGTGGATGTAGGTCGGCACGTCCCAGCCGAAGCCCTCGTAGAGCAGGTTGTACTTCGGCGCGCTGGACAGGTACTCCGTGCCGCGCACGACGTGGGTTATGCCCATCAGGTGATCGTCTATGACGTTGGCGAAGTTGTAGGTCGGCAGGCCGTCGCTCTTGATCAGCACCTGGTCGTCAAGGTCGGCGTTCGGCGCGGTGATGTCGCCGAATATCTCGTCGTGGAAGGTGGTGGAGCCCTCCTCGGGTATGCGCTGGCGTATGACAAAGCTCTCGCCCGCGGCGGCGCGCGCGTCGCTCTCCTCCCTGCTCAGGCTGCGGCAGGGGTCGGCGGTCTTTTCAAAGCTGCCCTCGCTCTCCTCGTGCTCGGTGTGGGAGCAGAAGCAGCGGTAGGCGTGTCCGCGCTCCATGAGCAGCTCGGCGTACTCCATGTAGAGCCCGCGCCGCTCGGTCTGGACGTAGGGGCCGACCGGACCTCCGACGTCGGGACCCTCGTCGTGGCTGAGGCCGCACTCGGCCAGAGTGCGGTAGATGACGTCCACCGCGCCCTCGACCAGGCGTCCCTGGTCGGTGTCCTCGATGCGCAGTATGAACTTGCCCTTGTTCGCGCGGGCAATCAGGTAGGTGTACAGCGCGGTGCGCAGGTTGCCGACGTGCATGTATCCCGTGGGGCTGGGCGCGAAGCGCGTGCGCACCTCGCCGCGCGGTATGCGCGACTCCATATCTTCAAACCATTTTGCGTCCTTCAATGCTATCCCTCTCGACAAAGTATTGCCTTTTGGCTCCCACTATATTATATTTTAGGCACCGCTTTGTCAAGTTCCATTGCATTCGGCGCGCATATGTGTTAGAATACCCCCAGATATGCCCTAGTCCGGGACGTGGACTTATCTTATGCTGAAGCTTAGGAGGTATGAGAAATGATTTCTGAGAGAATGGCCAAAATGGCCGCGGGCGGCAGCGCCATCCGCGCCATGTTTGAGGAAGGCAAGCGCCTCGCCAGGGAATACGGCGCAGAGAACGTCTTTGACTTCTCCATCGGCAACCCCTACTTTGCTCCCCCCGAGGCCGTAAAGAACGCCATAGTAGATATCATCACCAACGACGACCCCATGTACGTCCACGGCTATCCGGCCAACGCCGGCTACCCCGAGGTCCGCAAGGCCGTGGCAGACTCGCTCAACGCGCGCTTCGGCACCGCCTATGACGAGAACAACATCATCATGACCGTCGGCGCGGCGGGCGGACTGTGCGTCACCATGACCACCCTGCTCAACCCCGGCGACGAGGTAATCTGCATCAGCCCGTACTTCTTTGAGTACAACAACTACATCACCACCCCCGGCGGTAAGGTCGTGGTCGTCCCCGCCAGCGAGAGCGAGGGCTTCGTCCCCGACGTGGACGCCATCGCCAAGGCCGTCACCCCCAAGACCAAGGCCATAATCCTGAACAACCCCAACAACCCCACCGGCGTCGTCTACCCCGCCGAGCTGCTCAAGAAGCTCAGCGACGTCCTGCTTGAAAAGGGCAGGGAGTTCGGCACCGTCATCTATGTCGTGTCCGACGAGCCCTACCGCGAGCTGGTGTACGACGGAGTGGAAGTCCCCTGGATGCCCAACTGCATGGCCAACTGCATCGTCGGCTACTCCTGGTCCAAGAGCCTGAGCCTCCCCGGCGAGCGCATCGGCTATCTTGTCATCCCCGGCGACATCGCCGAGGGCAAGCTGATATTCGACGCCTCCGTGGTCGCCAACCGTATGCTCGGCTTTGTCAACGCCCCCAGCCTGATGCAGCTGACCGTCGCGCGCTGCCTGAACGAGAGCACCGCCATAGACAAGTACGACGCCAACCGCAAGCTGCTCTACAACGGCCTGCACGAGCTGGGCTTTGAGTGCGCCTACCCCGCCGGCGCCTTCTACATGTGGGTCAAGACCCCGATAGACGAATCGGAGTTCGTCGCCAAGGCCAAGAGCTACAACATACTGCTCGTCCCCGGCAGCAACTTCGGTACCCCCGGCTATGTCCGCCTGGCCTACTGCGTCAGCGGCGACATGATAAAGCGCAGCCTGGGCGCCTTCGCCAAGCTCGCCGCCGACTGCGGCCTCGGCAAATAACAAGCTATTTCACAACCGACAGGGCGGGCGGCCGCCCGCCCTCTCGCCCCCGGCGGGAACCGTAATCACGTTTAAAGAGGATGTTCGTCATGGAAGAAAAGAAAGTAGCAGAGAAAAAAATAATGTTCTCGGGCATACAGCCGTCCGGTGACCTGACCCTCGGCTCCTACATGGGCGCCATAAAGAACTGGGTCGACATGATAGACGACTACGAGGCCTATTACTGCATCGTGGACATGCACGCCATAACCGTGCGCCAGGTGCCCGCCGACCTGCGCCGCCGCACTATGGAGCAGCTTGCACAGTACATCGCCTGCGGCCTCGACCCCGACAAGGTCACGCTCTTTGTGCAGAGCCACAACCCCTGCCACGCGGAGCTCGGCTGGGTGCTCAACTGCTACACCATGTTCGGCGAGCTCAGCCGCATGACGCAGTTCAAGGACAAGAGCGCCAAGCACGCCGACAACATAAACGGCGGCCTGTTCACCTACCCCGCGCTCATGGCGGCCGACATCCTGCTCTACCAGGCCGACTTCGTCCCCGTCGGCGACGACCAGAAGCAGCACGTCGAGCTGACGCGCGACGTGGCCATACGCTTCAACAACGTCTACGGCGAGACCTTCAAGGTGCCCGAGGCGTACATCCCCCGCGTGGGCGCGCGCATCATGAGCCTGCAGGACCCGACCAGCAAGATGAGCAAGTCCGAGAAGGATCCCAACGGCTGCGTGCACCTGCTGGAGAAGCCGGAGGACATCATGCGCAAGTTCAAGCGCGCCGTCACCGACTCCGACACCAGCGAGAACTGCGTGCGCTTTGACCCGGCCAACAAGCCCGGCGTGTCCAACCTCATGCAGATCTACTCCTCCTGCACCGGCGAGAGCTTCGAGCAGATCGAGGCCGACTTCACCGGCAAGGGCTACGGCGCGTTCAAGACCGCCGTCGGCGAAGCCGTGGTCGAGATGCTCCGTCCCATCCAGGAGGAGTCTCACCGCATACTCAAGGACAAGGCCTACCTCGAGAGCGTGTACCGCATGGGCGCCGAGAAGGCCTACGGCGTGGCCTGGAAGACCCTGCGCAAGGTCTACAAGAAGCTCGGCTTCGTGGCCAGATAACCTGCGGCGGAGCGCGGCTCTGCCGTTTCCGGGAGCTTCCCTTTCCCGCCGAAAGGGGAGCTCCCGCGGCGCCGATGCACCCCGCCGTGCCGGACGCCGTAAAAAAGACCTCTTTAGGAGTGTTATTCAGATATGCTGCTCAATCTGGAGCTGTGGGTGAGGATACTGCTCGCCGTCGCCATAGCTTTCGCCATAAGCTTTGCGGCCACGCCGGTGGTCAAGGCCTTTGCAACAAAAATGGGCGCCATAGACGTCCCTGACGGGAAGCGCCGTGTACACGACCACCCCATCCCCCGCATGGGAGGGCTGGCCATATTCCTGGGCTTCCTGCTCAGCGTAGTGCTGTTTTCGGACATCACCAGGCAGGTGCGCGGCATCCTGCTCGGCTCGGTGATGATAGTCGCCTGCGGCGCTATCGACGACGTTGTCAATCTGCGCGCATGGATAAAGCTGCTGGTGCAGATAGCCGCGGCGGTCATCGCCGTCGCGCACGACGTGGTCATCGAGTTCTTCTCAAACCCCAATATTTTTTCCGACAACGAGCTGCTGTTCCTCGGCTGGCTGGCCATACCGGTGACGGTACTCTGGATCGTCGGCATCACGAACAGCGTCAACCTGATAGACGGGCTGGACGGCCTGGCCGTCGGCGTGAGCACCATCGCCAGCACGACCATGTTCGTCGTCGCCCTGCTGGTGAGCGAGGGCGACGTCGCCCTGCTGCTGGCCGCGCTCATGGGCGCCTGCCTGGGCTTCATGCCCTACAACCTCAACCCCGCGCGCATCTTCATGGGCGACACCGGTTCGCTGCTGCTGGGCTACGTGCTGAGCACGGTGTCCGTCGTGGGCATGTTCAAGACCTATGCGCTGGTCACGTTCGTAGTGCCCATACTCGCCCTGTTCCTGCCCCTTTTCGACACGGTGTGCGCCTTTTTCCGCCGCATACTGCGCGGGCAGAGCCCCATGCACCCCGACCGCGGCCACCTGCACCACAGGCTGATAGACATGGGTCTGAGCCAGAAGCAGGCCGTGGCGATACTCTACTCGCTGTCCGCGATACTCGGCCTGTGCGCCGTGGTGCTCGCCACGGACGGCGCCGTGCGCACCTGGCTGATAGTCGTGGCCGCGCTGGCCGCCGTCGCCATCGGCATCTACATCGAGCGCACATTGCGCGGGCACAAGTACCATCCGCCCGTCGACCCCAACCTGGACGGCGTGGAGGAGAGCCACGGGCTGCACCACCACAAGGAGAAGCACAATGACGAAGCTTAAAGTCATGAGCATATTCGGCACGCGCCCGGAGGCGATAAAGATGGCGCCCCTGGTGCTGGAGCTCGCCCGCCGCGAGGGCATAGACAGCCAGGTGTGCGTCACGGCTCAGCACCGCGAGATGCTCGACGGCGTGCTGGACGCCTTCGGCATACGCCCGGACTATGACCTTAACGTCATGCAGAACGGGCAGACTCTCGCCGGGATAACCGCGCGCGTGCTGGACGGGCTGGGCGGCGTGTTCGAGTCCGCCAAGCCCGACCTCGTGCTTGTCCACGGGGACACGACGACCACCTTTGCCGCCGCGCTGGCGGCCTTCTACGCCAAGATCAGCTGCGGCCACGTCGAAGCCGGGCTTCGCACGTTTGACCGCTGGTCGCCGTGGCCGGAGGAGATGAACCGCCGCCTCGCCGGCCAGCTGTGCACGCTGCACTTCGCGCCCACCGCGCGCAACGCCGAGAACCTGCGCCGCGAAGGCGTGGAGGGCGGCGTTTTTGTCACCGGCAACACGGTCATAGACGCCCTGGCCTACACCGCCCACGGCGAGGGCTTCGCCTCAGACGAGCTGAACGCGCTGGACTTCACCGGCCGGCGCATAGTGACCCTCACCTGCCACAGGCGCGAGAACTACGGCGAGCCGATGCGGAACATCTTCTCCGCCGTGCGCGCGCTCGCGCTGGAGAACCCGGACATACTCGTGGTCTACCCCGTGCACCTCAGCCCCGTCGTGCGCGAGGCCGCGCGCGAGCGGCTGGGCGGCGTCGGGAACATCGCGCTCATTGAGCCGCTCTCCGCCGTGGACATGCACCGGCTGATGGCCAGGAGCTACATGGTCATGACCGACTCCGGCGGACTTCAGGAGGAGGCTCCCGCGCTGGGCAAACCCGTGCTGGTGCTGCGCAGCGAGACCGAGCGTCCAGAGGCCGTCGAGGCCGGCACCGTCAAGGTCGCCGGAACGGACAGAGATACCGTCCTCCGCCTCGCCACGGAGCTTTTGAACGACGCGGACGAGTACCGGCGCATGGCTCAGGCCGTCAACCCCTACGGCGACGGCAGGGCGTCCGGGCGAATAGCGGACGCGATCGAGTACGTGTACAAGCTGAGGGACGAGCCCCCCGAGGAGTTCAGGCCGGTATGAAGAAGCGCACCAGACTTCTCATAATACTGCTGCTGGCTCTGACCGCGGCAGTCATAATCTACGCGCTGTTTTTCATGGGTCAGGGCGTGGAGACCAGCCACGTCGCCCTCCCCACCCCGGGCGAGAGCGGCGGAGTCGAGGCCACGCCCGCGCCCGGCTACGACCTGGCCGAGCTGACGACTGAAAACGTCCAGTCCGTGCTGGCCGAGCTGAACCGGGCGGAGAGCTATTCCTGCACCGTGACCATCGAGGACTTCTGGGACGGCGGCAGCTCCACGAGCGAGCTGCAGGTCTGGGTCAGCGGCGGCAGAACGCGCATACGCTCCGCCATAGGCGGCAGCACCCGCAACGTGCTGGTGTCCGACGGTATGCTGTATATCTGGAGCGACTCCATCTCCGGCGTATACGCCGAGCCGTACTCCGGCGGCGCCGACGCCTGGATGCGCTCCATCACCTATGAGGACGTGCTGGATGTCCCCGTCGAAAACATACTTTCGGCCGGGTACCAGCAGTACAGCGGCATAGACTGCATACACTGCCGCTACACAGACCCCGAAACCGGATATATCAACGTGATATACGTCGCCGTCGGCAGCGGCCTACTGATGGGTGCGGAGACATACGACGGCAGCCTCATCTACCGCATGGACGCCACCACCTTCGAGCTTGGCAGCCCAGACGAGAGCCTGTTTGAGGCCCCGGAGAGCTAAAACAGCAGCAGCGCGGCGAGCACGACAAGCAGATGCTTGTCGCCGTTTTCGCGGTACATGAGGTACACGATGGCCAGGAGCAGC
>ULSZ01040610.1_pt1 | contig 15052 bp, 14 predicted proteins | sample 1957151 | NCBI WGS metagenome assembly ULSZ01 (sample SAMEA4835721, study PRJEB28245) | human gut metagenome | biome: gut microbiome; material: fecal sample | place: Denmark | collected 2008
GCGGAGCCTGACCACGCCGGTCAGGCTCCGCTTTCGCATATCAGACCGTCCGCGCGGCCGGAAATGTATAAAAAAACTCACAAAATTTAAAAAGTGTATGATATAAGTCAAAAATGAACTGCTGCTTCATTAAAAAATCTTGCCAAAGGATATAGTATATATGTGATTTATAAGGTCAATACTGCCTCAAAATACTTGATTTAAGGAAGAATTTTGCTACAATGGAACTCGATATGAAAGCCCTTGGGCGCAACATTCGCTACTATCGCAAGCGCAAAGGCTGGAAGCAAAGGCAGCTGGCCGAAATCATAGACGTGACCGACGAGTACATCAGCCATGTGGAAAACGCGCACGTGCGCCCCAGTCTGGACAAGGCGGTGGCGATAGCAAACGCGCTTGGGATAGACATGAACACGCTCCTTGAGGACTCTCTTTCCGGCGCCAGGCGCGAAATTCTCAACCAGAGGCTGAACGAGCTCACCGAGGGCATGGAGCCGGACAAGCTGGCGCTGGTCGCCGATTTTTGCCGTACCCTGGAGAATTACGAAATAGAAAAGCAGCAGAGGGGTGATGCCGATTGACCAGCAATATGGATGAACAGATAGACGAGCTCTACAAGTCCATGCACAAGACGATGGAGGGCGTCGCCTATCGGTTGTTGGGAGACATCACCACGGCCGAGGACGCCGTCCACGAGACCTTCGCGGCGCTGATGTTCAACTGGGACACGCTCTCGAGCCACCCGAACCTACGCGGATGGCTGATCGTGGCGCTGAGGCGGGTCATAAGCAACGAGCAGCGCAAGCTGGACTCGCAGACCGTGCCGCTGGACGAGGCCTACGCGCTGTGCGCAAAGGACGCGCCGGAGCCGCTGGAGAACCTGCTCCCCTCCGGATTGTCCGGCGAAGACAAGCAAATACTGATTTGGAGGCTGGAGGAACAGCTCAGCTTCCGTGACATTTCCGACCTGCTGGGCATAACGGAGTCCGGCTGCAGGAGCCGCTTTTCGAGGGCACTAAAGCGCTGCAAGGAGCTCCTGTCTGGTCGGAATTAAATTTTTTTAAAAATTTTTCTAAACCCTGAAACGAAATGCGCTTCTCGTTACATATATAAGTGAAGGGAGAAAGGAGGCTATCATGGTTCATCCTTCAAATGACCATCCGGACTTGCATGAAGGCATCCCCACCCGAGAGCAGTTGGACGCAATGTCCACGGCCGAGCTGCTCGAGGCGCTGGAGCAGACCCTTTTTTCCATGACAGAGGAGAACTATGACGGCGAGCTTTTGGACGCCTATCTGGACGAGCTGGATCGCAAGTCGCCCATGCCCGAGCACCCCGCCACGGATGAGTCATACGAGCGCTTTAAAGCCCGCGTGGGCAAAATGAACGCGGCAATAAACCCCCTCGAGAGCGCTCCGGCAGCATCCGCCAAGCCCAAGCCACGGCACACGGCGCTGCGCACTGCGCTGGTCGCCGTCATTGCCGCTGCGTGCCTGCTCTCCTGCATGGTCGTGGTTCAGGCCGCCGGCCTGGACGTGTTCGGCTCCATCGCCCGCTGGACGGACAGCCTGTTCGGCTTCGGCGCCATAGGCGAGCCGGCAGCCTCGCCCAGCCCCACCGGCACGCAGGAGGTCACCGTCGAATACATCGAGACCCTCCTCCCCACCGTCCCCGACGGGTTCGTCATGGGGGAACCGGAGGTGTTTGAGGATTATGCCACAGATAGCTTTGAATACTGGGTAACTTATTCCAACGGTGAAGAATATATATCTTTCAGCGCCGTCGAACAATACGATGATAACATTTCAAAATATCAAAAAGATTACGAAGACGTTAGTATTATCGATATAAATGGCCAGATATTTTACACTTTTATGAATAATGGATATGCTTCTGCCGCATGGAGAATATCTAATTTAGAATGTTATATTAGCACAAATCTCACCTTAAATGAACTAACAAATATTATACTGATTTCATACGAGGAAACGTAAATATGAAGATAAGAAGATTCTTAGCTTTTACACTTATTCTTGCAACGCTTATAGCTTTGCCAGCTTTAGCTGTAGAAGACCGAGCCAGCGATCAAATTGGAAGACACGATATCAAAGTAACTCCGATGCCAGGACAAATCGTGATTAAAGCGTCAATCTATGGGACTGGACCCATGAACAAGCTTGGTTGCGAAAGTATATACTTATTCGAGCAATACGGCTCAGCCTGGATATCGAATGAATGGCTACTTGAAGACGATTACAACATGTACAACACCAATTCTGCTGGTCACGCTGCCAACTATTTCTTCGACAGCGAGCCTGGTGTCAGATATAAGGTTGTCATCACAATGTTCGCTGAGAACGATGAGGGGCGCGACACGATTGAGGAGACTTTCTACGTGACCGGCAAGTAAACTGCCCCCAAATACTGCGCTCGCCGGGGCTTGGCGATTTTGCACATCAGCCCCGGCGATTTTTGACTAAAACGACGAATTAAAACCTTTCTTCAATTTTGCGGGACAAAATCCCGCGCTGAACACATATAGTTATGTACGGGCATTGTACGCTCCGCGCAAAGACCAAAAATATTTTTGATTTCGGTCGAAAAACGGCGCTTTTGCGGAAGCGTGCTACATGGTTGCGTGCTTCATTGTTAGATAAGATTTCCATACAAATTTGAAACATGGAGGTCTTATCAATGAAACAGTACAAGAGTCTCGTACGTACATGCCTGGCGGAATGGGCGCTGTCCTACCGCAAGCGGCGCAGCCTGACGCAGGAGCAAATGGCCGAACAGCTGCGCATCACCAGCCGCGCCTACGGCGACCTTGAGCGGGGCAGATATTGCTTCTCCGCCATCGCCCTGCTCATGTTTCTGTCCATACTCAGCGCCGAGGAGCGCAACGCGTTCTTCATCGACTTCCGCTCCCGGCTAAGCAAGCTTGAACAATCCGAGGCCGTATGAGCCCCGGTTCCACCCCTCCAATAATCTCACCCCGCACAGGGCGCGTTTAAATCCCCGCGCGCCCGAAAAGTCCCTCCCGGCCACCCCCGGGAGGGATGATTTTTGTACATGGTATACAGAATCACCGCGTATTATTTGTGCATTATGTCCTATTTACAAATCCCGCGTCCGGGTGCTATGCTAAATGCGTGAAACCGATGACTGAGAGGAGTACCCGCGACACGAAGTCTTCAGAGAGCGGCGCGTATGCTGAAAGCGCTGCGGCGGACGGCTCGGGGAATGGACTCAGGAGGGGAGCGAAGCTAACTCCCGGGATGGCGCCCGTTACAGCGCCGGCCGTGTGATGGCACGGAACGAGTGGGCTGCAAGCCAATTTGGGTGGCACCGCAGGATAAAGTTTATTCCTGTCCCAAAGACCTATACAGGTCTTTGGGACTTTTTTTATTTTCCCTGGCCGAAAACGGCTGCGCCGTTTTCGTGCCAACAGTCCCCCGGCTGAAGCCGATGGTGACCGGCGCTGCGTTCAGCGCACTCCCACCAGTGTGCGCACTGATGGGAGCACGTTCTCTCCGCGAGAGGTATTTTTGACGAGGCGGAGCCCCGCCAAAAATGATCTCAATTATTCGCGGCAGGCCGCGAACTCTGCGAGGCCGCATAACCTGTAGATACATCCGCACTGCGGGGTAGCTATATCGATGAAATGCGTGCATTTCATCGAAATATAATCAGGAGGTTGTCATCATGACCGAGAAGAAGATCCCTTACAAAATCTATCTTGAAGAAAGCGAGATGCCCCGGACGTGGTACAACGTCCGCGCCGATATGCCCATAAAGCCCGCGCCGCTGCTCAACCCCGCCACGGGCAAGCCCTGCACCGCCGAGGAGCTTGGCGCCGTGTTCTGCGACGAGCTGGTGAAGCAGGAGCTGGACGACACCACCCGAGAGATCCCCATCCCGCAGGAGATACGGGACTTCTACAAGATGTACCGCCCCAGCCCGCTGGTCAGGGCGTACTGCCTGGAGGAAAAGCTCCAGACCCCGGCGAAGATATACTACAAGTTCGAGGGCAACAACACCTCCGGCTCGCACAAGCTCAACAGCGCTATAGCCCAGGCCTACTACGCCAAGAACCAGGGGCTCAAGGGCGTCACCACCGAGACCGGCGCCGGACAGTGGGGCACCGCCCTCTCCATGGCCTGCGCCTACCTGGGTCTGGACTGCAAGGTCTACATGGTCAAGGTTAGCTATGAGCAGAAGCCCTTCCGCCGCGAGGTCATGCGCACCTACGGCGCATCCGTAACCCCCAGCCCGAGCATGAGCACCGAGGTAGGCCGCAGGATACTCGCGGAGAACCCCGACACCACCGGCTCGCTGGGCTGCGCCATCAGCGAGGCCGTCGAGGACGCCACCACGCACGAGGGCTACCGCTACGTGCTGGGCAGCGTGCTCAACCAGGTGCTGCTGCACCAGAGCGTCATAGGCGTCGAGACCAAGATAGCCATGGACAAATACGGCATCGTCCCCGACATAATCATCGGCTGCGCCGGCGGCGGCAGCAACCTCGGCGGCCTGATAAGCCCCTTCATGGGCGAGAAGCTGCGCGGCGAACGCGACTATCAGTTCATCGCCGTCGAGCCGGCAAGCTGCCCGAGCCTCACCCGCGGCGTGTTCGCCTACGACTTCTGCGACACCGGCAAGGTCTGCCCGCTGGCCAAGATGTACACGCTGGGCAGCGGCTTCATCCCCTCCGCCAACCACGCCGGCGGCCTGCGCTATCACGGCATGAGCCCCGTGCTCAGCGAGCTGTACCACGAGGGTCTGATGGAAGCCCGCGCCGTGGAGCAGAGCAAGGTCTTCGAGGCCGCCGAGTACTTTGCCCGCGTTGAGGGCATCCTCCCCGCCCCCGAGAGCAGCCACGCCATCCGCGTCGCCATCGACGAGGCCGTGAAGTGCCGCGAGACCGGCGAGGAGAAGACCATACTTTTCGGCCTGACCGGCACCGGCTACTTCGACATGGTCGCCTATGAGAAGTACAACGACGGAGTCATGAGCGACTACATCCCCTCCGACGCCGAGCTCCAGGCGAGCTTCGATAAGCTCCCCAAAATCTGATAGCCTCCACACTCTCCACACTCCTGTCCGCCCTGCCGCCCGGCTCACGCCGGGGCGGCAGGGCATTTTTTCTCCGTCCGCGCGGCGCGCGCTTCGCGGGCACGAGAGCCGGCTGCAACAAAGATTGCGTTTACACCCCGGCGCCCCGAATGTTATATTCAGAGCGAAAGGGGGCGCAGAACATGACTTTTTCCGAGAAGCTTATAACCCTCCGCGCGGGGAGGGGCTGGTCGCAGGAGCAGCTGGCTCAGACGCTGGACGTCACCCGCCAGGCCGTCGGCCGCTGGGAGCGCGGCGAGTGTCTGCCCGACGCTCCGGGGCTTACCAGGCTCGCGCGCGTATTCGACGTCGACCCCGAGTGGCTGCTCGACGACACCGCCTCCGGCGAGCCGAAACCCCGCTCCGCCCGACGCGTCAAACTCGCGTGGTTCGACTTGGCTATGCTAGCCCTCGCAGCCGCGTCGCTCGTAGCCATGCTGTGCGGGCTGAATGTTGAAACGGCCGACCGGATATTTCAGCAGTCTTTACGTTACCCCGCCTGGACCTGGTGCGCGCTGCTCGCGAGATGCCTGGTGTGGTTTGGCGGAGGCTGGGCTGCCGTCGCGCTTGTATATAGCTTTTTCGCCTGTCCGCTGGCGTTGAAGCCGGGCATAAAGCGCTTGCTCCTCGCTTTGGGCGCTGCGCTGCTCGCGCTGTATCTGGTCTGCATTTTTGTGACGTGGGGACAAGCGCTCCGGTGGGTCGACCTCGACATATCGGTTCGGACTTTTCTCAGGCTCGTCGATCACCCTGAGCTCTGCGCCATACCGGGAGCGTTATTCAGCAATTGTGTGAAAAGGAAAGAAAAACAGCCCGCGGCTCGTTAGTTGAGCCGCGAAGTGACCCCAAAAAGTTAGACAATATTTCTAAGATAAAATCGTTCAAGAGGCTGAAAGGGCTTTTAGTCTGTGAAGAGCAGGCTGCAAGCCCTTCAGCTTTGCCTTGATTTTGCGATTGTTGTAATATTCAAGATAGTCTACCAGTTCCCGTTTGCAGTGTTCCATGGACTGAAATTCTTGGAGGTAAAGCAATTCACTTTTAAGCAGGCCAAAGAAATTCTCCGTGACTGCATTATCCTGGCAATTACACTTGCGGCTCATGCTCTGCCGTAGGCCTTTTTCGACTCCGAACTACACCAAACCGGCGTTTAACTTCGCTGTAACTCATCTTCTCCTCCAGTTGAGTTTCTACAACTTTTTTGAATTCGGCCGTGTATCTCTTGTTTGGCATCCCTTTCGGCATAGTAAAGCACCCCATCTGTTATTCAGTATACCATACTGTCTAACAAATGGGGTGCAATTCAGAGACGCCGGCAAACGGAGTGCTTTTGCTTTTTCAGTTCCTGAGCCGCCGCAGCAGGCGGCCGATTACGCTCTCGCGTTCCGGAGCCGGTTCCGGCTCCGTCGCGGCGTCGATGGCGCGCTCCATTTGCAGCTGCTGCGCGTCGAAGCGCTCCTCGCCGCCGTGCACGGGCGAGTAGCTGCCGTCGGCGTGCAGCTCCCTGGCCTTGACGTTGTCCATGAGGCAGAGATCCATGATGCCGTTGAGCTTGGCGCGCACGGCGCTGTCGTAGATGGGGCAGGCCGTCTCCACGCGGCGCTGGGTGTTGCGGGTCATGAAGTCCGCCGAGGAGATGTACATGCGCTCGTCCTCGCCCTCGCCGAAGCAGTAGATGCGCGAGTGCTCCAGGAATCGGCCTACGATGCTGACGATGTGTATGTTCTCCGTCTCGCCGGGGATGCCCGGCAGGATGCAGCATATACCGCGCACGACCATGTCTATGCGCACGCCGGCGCGGGAGGCCTTGCGCAGCCTCTCGATTATGTCCATGTCGGTCAGAGAGTTTATCTTGAAGCGCATACGCCCGGCGGAGCCCTTGGCTATCTCGCCGTCCATAAGCCGCAGCACCTCACGCTTGAGCGAGTACGGGGAGACGAGCAGGTGCCTGTACTCGCCGTCCAGCTCGCCTATGGACATGTTCTTGAAGAACTCCACGGCGTCCTGACCTATGTCCCGGTTGGCCGTGAGCAGGGACACGTCCGTGTACTGCTCGGCGGTCTTTTCGTTGTAGTTGCCGGTGCCTACCTGGGTGATATAGCGTATCTCGCCGCGCTCGCGCCGGGTGATGAGGCAGATCTTGGAGTGTATCTTGTAGCTTTCAAAGCCGTAGAACACGTTGCAGCCGGCGTCCTCCAGCCGCTCCGACCAGTCTATGTTGTTCTGCTCGTCGAACCGGGCGCGCAGCTCTATGAACACGGTGACGTCCTTGCCGTTTTCCGCGGCGGCGCACAGGTACTCCACCAGCTTGGCCTTGCGCGCCAGGCGGTAGATGGTGATTTTTATAGATATGACGTCCGGGTCCTCGCTCGCCTCCTTCAACAGGGTCAAAAACGGGGACATGCTCTCAAACGGGAAGCTCAGCAGCTTATCCGAGCGCGAGATCTGGCGTATCATGCTCTCGCCGGTGCGTATCTGCGCGTTGCGGCAGGGCTTGAACTCCGGGTAGGTCAGCGCCCGGCGCAGCTCCGGGTCGGCGAGCTTGCCGGCCAGGGAGAAGGCGTAGTCCAGCCGCAGCGGCGCACTGGTGAAGAACACCTGCTCGTCGGTCACGGGCAGCCGCTTTTTGAGGTACTCGAGGAAGTCGCCGCTTATCCGCTCGCTCAGCTCCAGGCGCACGGGAGCCAGGCGGGTGCGCTGGCGCAGCGCCTTGCGCATCTTTTTGCGGAAGTCGTCGTTTTCGTCCATGTCGAAGGCCTCGTCCTCCGGGTTTATGTCCGCGTTGCGCGTCACACGGAAGACGCACTTGGCGCGCACGTCGTAGTTGGCGAAGATGTCCCCGGCGTGGTGGAGCAGCAGCTCCTCCATGTGGATGTAGCGCAGCCCCTCGTCGCAGGGCAGGAACAGCACTCCGGGCAGAGCCTCCGGCATCGGTATGACGCCGAAGACGTCGCGTGAGCGGTACTTGACCCACGCCCCGATGTGCAGCACGTTGTTCTTCAGGTGCGGGAAGGGGTGGTGCGTGTCGACTATCTGCGGGGAGATGATCGGCTCCACCTCGCTGTGGAAATAGCGCTGGCAGTACTTCTTCTCACTGCCCGAAAGCTCCTTCCACTCCAGGCGGCAGATGTCATAGCGGCGCAGCAGCCGCTCCAAGCCCAGGCAGACGGCCTCGCGCTCGCGGTACAGCGGGCGGACGGCGTCGTATATGGCGTGCAGCTGCTCCTCCGGCGTCATGCCGGAGCGGGAGTCGCGCCGGCCGGGCTCCACGCCCATGAGGTCGAACAGGCTGCCGACGCGTATCATGAAGAACTCGTCGAGGTTGCTGGTGAAGATGCTGGCGAACTTCAGCCGCTCGAGCAGAGGGACGCTCTCGTCCGCGGCCTCGGCCAGGACGCGCTCGTTGAACGCCAGCCAGCTCAGCTCGCGGTTTTGCGTGTATATGTGTGCGCTCATACGCGGATACCTCTCGATTCAAGTATGCTGAGCATATATCCCTCGCGCACGCCGTACTTGCTGGTGACCACGGTGCGCGAGCCGTACAGCTCCGCCGCCGCGCTCAGCAGTGCGATGCCGGGGAGCATGGTGTGTATGCGCTCGGGCGCGATCTTGAGTATGCGCCGCGTGAGCTTTTTGGGGTTGTCCTGCGCCTGCCGGAGCACCTTGGAGAAGAACTGCGTGTCATAGCCCTCCGCGCCCGGCTCGCCGACCATGCCGCGGTAGAGCGCCAGCGCGCCGCGCGCCGTGCCGCCCACGCCGCACATCGGCTGCGCGGAGTAGCCCTGAGAGTCGGGCAGCACGCCCGCGAGCGCCTTCCTGGCCTCGGCCTTCATGGCCGCCAGCTCGCCCGCCGTGGGTATGATGCCGCCGACGCACTTGTTGAAAAGGCTCAGCGAGCCGAGCGGTACGCTCCTCGCCGCGGCCGCGCGGCCGCCCTTGAAAAACACCAGCTCCGTGCTGCCGCCGCCGACGTCCACCAGCAAGCCCTCCTCGCCGGGCATGGAGCGCACGGCGCCGTGGTAGTCGAGCATGGCCTCCTCGTAGCCGGAGAGCACGCGGATGTCAAAGCCCGTGGCCTCCTTCACGCGGCGGAGAACCTCCTCGCGGTTCGTGACGTTCCTCAGCGAGGCCGTGGCGAACGGGAAGACCTCGCAGCCGGGCAGCAGCTCCACCGCGTCGCGGAACTTGCCCATGACGTCCACCAGCCGCTCTATGCCCTCGTCGGAGAGCGCGCCGTCCTTGCCGATATATGCCGCCAGGCCGGCGGTGTACTTGTTGTTCAAAATGGCCGTGATCCCCTCCGCGTCCACGCGGTAGACCACCAGCCGTATCGTGTTGGAGCCTATGTCGATTACGCTGTACAATACGATCCCTCTCTTACACATTGACATACATAATTATTATACCACCCGCGCCGCGGATAACGCCACGGGAATAAGGTCAAGAGCGTGTAAAATATATGTTAAATCCGGGCTTGGCTTGACATGTGTGCGGGAGGCGGGTATAATCTGTATTAAATGACTTAATACAGTTGACGGAGGTGAAGGGTGTGCCCTACTACGAGGACGACTACTACCGCGACGACTATTACGCCCCGCCGAGGCGCTACCGCCGCAGGCGGCGCAGGCGCGGCCGCGTGGGACTTGTGATATTCGCGCTTATACTGCTGCTGGCGCTGTTCTTTGTCTGGCGACTGACCGACGGGCTGACCACCTTCGCCGGGCCGGACATGAAAAACGTCCAGAACGAGCTGAGCTATTCGCTCAACACGCTCGCGGGCGAGATAAGGCCGGAGATGGCCGTCAACGAGTGCGGCACCGACTACGTGGCGCAGCTGGAGTCGCTGGCCAGCGAGGAGGAAGACCTCGCCGAGCGGCTGCGCTTCATCGCCGACCACATAGAGATATATACCGAGGAGGCCGTCAAGACCGCGCTGCAGGGCGGGGAAAAGCTGGACTTCGCGCTGCTGATGCCGTTCAGGCAGGCGGACGACAGCGGACTGAACGCCGTCATAACCGTGGACGAGGGCGAGATACCCTACCTCATCCAGTACGACACCCGCTGGGGCTACCACGCCTACGGCAGCTCGGTTATGGGGATAACGGCCTGCGGCCCGACCTGCCTCTCGATGGTGGTCATAGGGCTGACGGGCAACACCTCGGCCACGCCGGCGCGCATTGCCGACTATGCCGAGAGCGCGGGGCACTACGTATCCGGCGCGGGCACGGCCTGGTCGCTGTTCACGCAGGGGGCGGGCGACTTCGGCGTGAAGTGCGAGACGATAAGCACCGAAGAGGAGACCATGCGCTCCCGCCTGGAGAACGGCGAGATAATCATCGCCAGTATGCTCCCCGGCGACTTCACCACCAGCGGCCACTTCATCGTGATATACGACCGCGGTCTTTTCGGCTTCAACGTCTACGACCCCAACAGCGTGGAGCTGAGCCGCAAGACCTGGAGCTTTGAGAAGCTCTCCGGGCAGATAGCCCAGCTCTGGAGCTTCAGCGCCGCCTCCGCCTCCGGCGGGGACAGCCTGGCCGGCAGCACCTGGTACGCGGACTGCGAGGAGTTCATCACGCTCCGCTCCGCGCCCAGCACCTCCGCCGACGCGGTGACCACCATCCCCAAGGGCGCGCAGATGACCTACATAAGCGCCTCGGGCGAGTTTGTCTACGTCGAGTACCAGGGTCAGCGCGGATACGTGCTCGCGAGCTACATCGCGCGCGCGGACAGCTCCGGGGTCGTGGCCGACCCGGCGGCCTACGGCGGGGAGTGGGTGGCCGACTGCGACGAATACGTCACGCTCCGCTCGGCGCCGGACGCCGGGGCGGGCGAAATGAACAGAATACCGCGCGGAGCGTCCGTCGACCTTCTGGGTTGGCAGGGCGCCTTCGCGCTGGTCGAGTACGGAGGCGAGCGCGGCTGGGCGCTCGCCACTTATTTATCCCGGCCGGGGGAGGACTTCGGCCTGAGCGCCGTGCGGGGCACGGCGGACTACGGCTGCGACGAGCTGCAAAGCGACCTCTACGCCCTCGCCGCCGAGTTCCCCGGCGCGCTGAGCGTCAGCGAGATAGGGCGCAGCGTGGACGGGCGGAGCATCCTCGCGGCGGCGGCCGGTGCCGAGGGCGCGGAGTACGAGGTCATAATCCAGGCGGGGATACACGGCCGGGAGATGCTCTCCTCGATGCTGGCCGCGGCGCAGCTGGAGCACCTGCTGCGCGCCGGAGTGCCGGAGGGCGTGCGCTTCCACTTCATAGCGATGGTCAACCCCGACGGCGTGGAGATAAGCCGCACGCGCACCCTGTCGGAGGCTCAGCGCGAGATCTACGCCGCCGACCTGGCCGCGGGATATACGAACCTCGACGAGGGCGATTACGCCGCGCAGTGGAAGGCCAACGCCGCGGGCGTGGACATAAACCGCAACTTCTCCGCCGGCTGGGCGGAGCTGGACGGCCGCAGCGCCCCCTCGAGCGAGCTGTACGGCGGCGCGCAGCCGGAGGATCAGCCCGAGAGCCGTGCGCTGGCCGAATACACGCGCCGAGTGCAGCCGGACGCAACGGTCAGCCTGCACACCTCCGGCGGCGTAATCTACGCCGAGTACGCGGACGCGGCGGTGAACGGCGAGTCGCGCTCCCTGGCGGCGGCTGTCTGCGCCCTGACGGGCTACACCATCTCCGACACGGCCGGGCTGGACGCCGGAGGGTACAAGGACTATGTCCAGGAGGCGCTGGGCGCGCCCGGGGTGACGGTGGAGCTGGGCTTCGGCGCAAATCCGCAGACGGAGCGCGCCGTGGACAGCACCCTGGCGAGGGGGCTGGACATCCCGCGCACGGCGGCCGAATGGCTGAGGCAAAGGGGCGCTTGACAAATCCGCACACGGGTGAGATAATAAATTGTAACAACGGGGAGCCGAACGGCTGAGAGGAGGCATTGGCCTCGACCCGCAGACCTGATTTGGATAATGCCAACGTAGGGAAATATTGCAGCATACGCCGCGAAAACGCCTTATTTGGCTTTTTCCGGCGTTTTTTTGCATGTCCAGGAGGTAATGTCATGAAGATAATGCCCGGTGAGCTGAAGCTCTACGCCGTCACCGACCGCGCCTGGGCGCGGGACTCGGACGGGGTCATACGCCAGGTCGAGGCGGCCGTCAAGGGCGGGGCGACCTTCGTACAGGTGCGGGAAAAGAACCTGCCGCCCAGGGAGTTCCTAAGCGAAGCCCGCTGGATAGTCGAGCTCTGCCACAAGAACCACGTGCGCTGCGTGATAAACGACAACGTGGACGTCGCGCTGCTGTCCGGCGCGGACGGCGTGCACGTCGGCCAGGACGACATGGCCTGCGAGAAGGCGCGCGCCATGCTCGGCGCGGGGCGCATCATAGGCGTCTCGGCGCACAATGTGGAGCAGGCGCTCGCCGCCGAGCGCGCGGGCGCGGACTACCTCGGCTCCGGCGCGGCCTTTGCCACCAGCACTAAGGACGTCTCCGGCCAGTACGTCACGCCCGAGGGCTTCGCCGAGATAACCGGCGCCGTGAAGATACCCGTCGTGGCCATAGGCGGCATAACCAAGGACAATATCTCCGAGCTGTACGGCCGCGGCCTGGCCGGAGTGGCGGTGGTCAGCGCCCTGTTCGCCCAGCCGGACGTGGAAGCCGCCGCGCGCGAGATGCGCCAGCTGTGCGAGCGGCTGTGAGCGCAGTTTGAATGTGCGCACGCGCGAAGCTGCCATGCGGCGGCCTTCGCGATGCAAAGCGGCCTGTTGGGGGCACCACCTCAGACCGCTATATAAAACGCAATGCTGAGGAAGGAGAAGTATTATGAGAACAGCATTGACGATCGCTGGAAGCGACTCCAGCGGAGGCGCCGGGATCCAGGCTGACATCAAGACCATGACGCTCAACGGCGTGTTTGCCATGAGCGCCATCACGGCCTTGACTGCCCAGAACACTCTCGGCGTCACAGACATACTCGAGGCCACGCCCGAGTTCCTTGCAGAGGAGCTGGACGCCGTGTTTACGGACATCTTCCCCGACGCGGTGAAGATAGGCATGGTCTCGTCCGGCGGACTCATCGAAGTGATAGCGGAGCGGCTGAGCCGCTATCAGGCGCGGCACATAGTCGTCGACCCGGTGATGGTGGCGACCAGCGGCTCGCGCCTGCTGCGCGACGACGCGGTGGGGGCGCTGGAGACAAAGCTCCTGCCCATCGCCGAGGTGGTCACGCCCAACATACCGGAGGCCGAGATCCTCGCCGGCATGACCATCAGCTCGCCCGAGGACATGGAGCGGGCCGCGCGGACGATTTCCGAGCGCTTTTCCTGCGCCGTGCTCTGCAAGGGCGGCCACGACCTCAACGACGCCAACGACCTGCTGTGGGCGGACGGCGAGGCGCAGTGGTTCATGGGCAAGCGCATAGACAACCCCAACACCCACGGCACCGGCTGCACGCTATCCAGCGCCATAGCGGCCAACCTCGCCAAGGGCTTCAACCTCCACGACAGCGTAGAGCGCGCCAAGGCCTACATATCCGGCGCGCTGTCGGCCATGCTCGACCTCGGCCACGGTCGGGGACCTATGAACCACGCCTTTGACCTCAAGGGCGAATACGCCGCGGAGGTGCGATAAAATGAAGAAAACGACAGCTTTCCAGAACTCTCTCATCTGGTTCGGCGCGGCGGTCTCGCTGGCCGAGATACTCACCGGCACCTACTTCGCGCCCCTGGGCATGGGCAAGGGCCTGCTGGCCATAATAGTCGGCCACGTCATAGGCTGCGTGCTGTTCTTCCTCGCAGGGCTCATAGGCGGCCGCGAGCGCAAGAGCGCCATGGAGACCACGAAGATGAGCTTCGGCTACCGCGGCGGCCTGCTCTTTGCACTGCTGAACGTGCTGCAGCTTGTCGGCTGGACGGGCATCATGATCTACGACGGCGCAGTCGCCACCAACGGCATATTCGAGGTGGGCGTCTGGGTCTGGAGCATCGTCATAGGCGTGCTGATAATCATATGGATAGCCATAGGCATTACGAACCTCGGCCTGCTCAACAAGATAACGATGGCGCTGCTCTTTGTGCTCACGGTCGTGCTCTGCGTGGTCATCTTCCGCGGAGGCAACCCCGGAGCCACCGCCACCGAGACCATGTCCTTCGGCGCGGCGGTGGAGCTCGCCGTCAGTATGCCGCTGAGCTGGCTGCCCGTCATAAGCGACTACACGCGCGAGAGCGAAAAGCCGTTTCGCTCCACCCTCGCCAGCACCGTGACCTACGGCCTCGTGAGCTGCTGGATGTACGTCATCGGCATGGGCGCGGCCATCTTCACCGGCGAGAGCGACATCGCCCAGATCATGCTCCGCGCCGGGCTCGGCATCCCCGCGCTGCTGATACTCGTGCTCTCCACGGTCACCACGACCTTCCTCGACGCCTTCAGCGCGGGCGTCTCCTGCGAGAGCCTCTCCAAAAAGCTCAACGGCAGGACTGTGGGCATAATCGTCACCGTCATAGGCACGATAGGCGCCTGCCTCTTCAACATGGACGACATCACGAACTTCCTCTATCTCATAGGCAGCGTGTTCGCGCCCATGATAGCCGTGCAGCTCACCACGTACTTCATACTGAAAAAGGACAGCTTCAAGGAGGCCTTCGACTGGCCGAACCTCATCGTCTGGCTGCTGGGCTTCATCGCCTACCGCCTGCTGATGAACGTGGATCTGCCCGTGGGCAACACCCTGCCCGCCGTGGTCATCACGATGGTGCTCTGCTACATCGTCAACAAACTGGTACCGTCCAAGGCCTGAGCGCGGTTCGGGCGCAAAAGGAGCGCCGGCGGCTTGACAAATCACGCCGCCGGTGCGATAATATTGCCATATCAGGGGAGCCAAACGGCTGAGAGGAGGCGCAGGCCTCGACCCTAGACCTGATTCGGATAATGCCGACGTAGGGAGGATAAGCG
>ULSZ01026802.1_pt1 | contig 15045 bp, 11 predicted proteins | sample 1957151 | NCBI WGS metagenome assembly ULSZ01 (sample SAMEA4835721, study PRJEB28245) | human gut metagenome | biome: gut microbiome; material: fecal sample | place: Denmark | collected 2008
CTCACCTCTAACAATGGTGACATTACCATGGATGCAGGCGGAAGCATTACAACTAATAGCATAGTAAATGCGTTTAACAACGTAATTGCGAACGCTAACGGCGATATCAACACTAAAGGCGATGTTACTGCAACAAACGGTAATGCAGTGCTCAACTCTAAAGGTGGCAGCGTAAATACCCAGAACGTAACTGCTGATCAGGCAGTAGATATCAATGCAGCGCAAGATATTACTGCAGACGGAAATCTCACCTCTAACAATGGTGACATTACTCTGGATGCAGGCGGCAGCATTACGACGAATAGCACAGTAGATGCTAATAACAACGTAATTGCGAACGCTAACGGCGATATCAACACCAAAGGCGATGTTACTGCAACAAACGGTAATGCAGTGCTCAACTCTAAAGGTGGCAGCGTAAATACCCAGAACGTAACTGCTGGTCAGGTAGTAGATATCGATGCAGCGAATAATATCACTGCCAATGGTAGCCTCACTTCTACTAATGCTAACGTAGATTTGAACGCAGGCGGCAGCATTACGACCAACGGTCAAGTTACTGCACAGAAGAATGTTGATTACAATGCTAAAGGTAGCATTACTACCGGCGGTATTATCAACAGTACAACTGGCAATATCAACCTGCAGACAGATGCTGCTCAGGGCGATATCATCTTCGGCGGTGACGTAACTGCCGAGCATGGCAACATCAATATCGACGTATTGCAGAACGGTAATGTAACTGATGACGATAACAAATTTACCGCTCTTGGCGACAAGGGTGATATTAACAGAGGTAACTTCGCACTGCACATCAAGGGTGCCGGAGATGTTGATCTGCATGAGATTTACACTACAAACAATGCGTTTATCGACGTTGACAACGGCAATCTCACACTGGCAAAAATTAACGGCGATCTGGTAGCTTTGCGCCTGCATACGGAAGGCAAGCAGATGAAGGTTAGCAAAATTATTGCCGGCACTAAGCTTATTGCACAGAGCAGCGACATCAATATCGATAAGATTCAGCAGCGTCTGGACGCTGACGGCCTTCTGACTATAGTTCCAGATAGCGCACAGCCCAATCAGCCTATTGACAACCTAAATATTGGTGAGATAATTACTAATAAGGGTGTCCGCTTTGATCATCTGTGGCTGAATAACGGCTCTATTAACGTAAGCGATGGCATATTCAATATCGATAAGCTGGTAGTCAATAATGTTGCTCATTTCAGCAATAAGCATATGAAGACTGCTGTATGGGGTGCACCGCCGCAACGTGACGATAGCGACAGCATTTATTGGAACAACATTGCAGTGAATAACCCCGCTAACAATTTAGCTGAATGGCAGCAGGAGGGTATAAAACCGTATAAATGGATGTACCTGCACTTCGCAGAACAGCCGAACATTCAGTACAGCAACGGCATACTGCTTTACCTGCGTAATTACTATTATGTTTATAACCAACACTATAGCGCTGTAGACTATATGCTGTATCAGCTCAATGAGAACAAAGCGGAGGAATATGATATTAACTATGCACCTGGCGTAGTACAATACTTCCGCTATGACCTGTATGACCTGGATGAAGACGATAACAAGAGTGAACCCGCAAAAATCACTGTAGAAGCATAGGAGGAAACGCTGATGAACAAAAAGGCAGAGGCTTTTATCAAATATCTGGATAATAACAAGATTACCTGCTTTGCCATTGAACAGATTAGCGAGGATAAGCTGAACACAGTGGTCTTCCGTTCTCACATTGTTGTTGAAGGCCAGCGTCTGCCGACGCTGGTCATCCTGGACAGCAGTATTTATGGTATGCTTCGCGTGCAGCTGGCAGCAAATGCTGTCAACGAGAGCAACGAAGTGGCTATTCTGAGGGAAATCAACAAGGTGAACCGTCAATATAAGGTGTTCAAATATTATCTTACAGATGACGGTTCACTCTACCTGGACAGCTGCCTGCTCTGCCAAAATGGCAGGCTAGAGGGCGACATGATTTATACCGTGCTGGATGTAATCATCAAGCATCTGGAAAAGGAATATAAAAGAATAATGCAGCTCATCTGGCAGGCCAATTAGCCTGCCGGATGCAGCAAAATTTTGTATATCAAAGGGGTGTTGTCGATGATTACTAATAAAACAAGCTTGCTACTGGTTACGCTTTTGCTGGGATGCAGTGCCGCTGCTTTCGCAGCGCCTACACCTTCGCAGGAAGCAGAATTCAATAAAAGCGGCTTGAATAACGCCGGTGTGGCAGCCAACAGAACTATAGAGTATATGGAGCGCCAGCGTGTTGCCAGACAGATTGCTGAGGACAAGGCTAAGGCTAGCAGCAAGGTAGAGCAGGGGAGCCAAAAGCCTGATGCAGAGCAGCAGGCTGCAGTGACCTTTAAGCTGGAAAAGCTGGAGCTTGATGAATCCACTGTATTGGAGCAGGCAGAGCTGCAGAAGCTGACGGACGAATATATCGGTAAAGAGGTTGGCGTCAAGGATTTGTACGAGCTGGTGAATAAAATCAACAAGCTGTATCTTGATAATGGTTACTTTACCTGTCGTGCAATTTTGCCGGCACAGACGATCAAAAACGGTACGGTAAAAATTGAGCTTATCGAAGGCAAAACGAATGCTGTTGAGGTGCAGGGCAACAAGTATACCAAAAGCAAATACATCAGCAAGCGTATGAGCCTGAAGCAGGGCGAGGTTGCCAACATCAACAAGCTGAATGACGATTTACTGCGCTTTAACGCTGCCAATGACGTGCAGCTGCGCATTTCTCTGCAGGCTGGCAGCGAGCCGGGAACTACGGATTACGTCATCAGCGCTTATGAACCGCAAAACATTACCTGGACTGTTTACAGTGACAACGCAGGCAGTGATACGAGCGGCGAATACCGTGGCGGCCTGTTCTTTACGGACAGAAGCCTGACAGGTGTGCGTGACGCGCTGACGCTGAACACGATGCTGAGCGATGGCACCAAATCCTTCGGCCTTGGCTACAGCAGGCCCTTAGGACATAGCGGTACTAAGCTGAACATACAGTATAGCACTAACAGTGTTCACATTACTGACGGAATACTGGAGCCTTTGAATGTACGTGGTCATGCTTACGCGATGAACGTTGGTCTGAGCCAACTGTTGGTAGCGACGGAAAAGATCCGTACTGAGGCAACACTTGATTACGGTCAGCAAAATTCTAAGACTGATTTCAGCGGCCAACATTGGCTAGATGATATTATTAAAGGCGTTACGGCAGGATATTCCGTAACTAATTACGGCGCAAGCTCTGTTATTTACCAAAAGCACAGCTTTAACGCTGGTACGCATACCGATATTGCCGATAATGACAAGGATTTTTCCCTGTACCAGCTTAACGGCCTGTACCAGAAAATGTATCAGCATGGGCAGCTTTTAAGCCTGCGCCTGGACGCACAGCGTGGCTTCAACAATTATCTGCCTTCCGCCCGCCAGTTCTACATTGGCGGCATGTACAGCGTACGCGGCTACAAAGAAAGCCTGCTTGGCGGCGACAGTGGCTACAGTATGGGCCTGGAATATTCCGTGCCTGTAACTAAGGACAAAAAGACCAGTGCCTTCGCCTTTATGGATCATGGACAGGTCTTTGGCGACAGTGCCTTTGACAGCCATGTACTGACAAGCTGTGGCCTGGGCGTGCGCAGCAACATCACCAAGCACATCGGTGCTGTGGTAACATTGGGCGTGCCTTTGATTAAGGAAATCAATAATACTGATGTAGATTCAACTCGCATCCATTTCATGGTAAGCGGTCAATTCTAAAAAAATCTTGTGTAATAATAGGACTAGGGAAACCCGGTCCTATTATTTTTTTCCTGTATATATGTAGGAAAAAGAAGCTTTGCCTGTAGCTGATATCCTATTATATGAAAAAAATTTCGATAACTGATGACAATTACCACAATTCAAGCTATAATAAGTATATAAACAAAAAATTATTTTATGAGGTGACATACAATGCAATTTCCGATAGTTTTAGGTGTTTCTGCACGTCACGCACATCTGTGCCGTGAGCATATGGATATTTTATTTGGTGAAGGCAGCGAGCTGCACGTTAAAAAGCCGATTGGCCAGCCCGGTCAGTTTGCTTCTGAAGAACAGATTACCATGGTAACTCCCAAGGATTCCATGAAGCTGCGCATCATCGGTCCTCTGCGTCCGGAAACTCAGATTGAGCTTTCTCTGACTGACGCACGCAAGGTTGGCCTTGATGCTCCTATCCGCAACAGCGGCGACATCGCAGGCAGCGCTGGCGCTAAGCTCATCGGTCCGAAGGGCGAGCTGGAGCTGGAGGAGGGTATTATCATCGCTGCGCGCCACGTGCATCTGTACCCCGAAACCGCTGAAAAATATGGCCTGAAGGATGGCGATATCGTTGATATTACTACAGAGGGCGAGCGTTCTGTAACACTGCATAATGTTCTGGTACGTGCGGGCGTAAAGCATGCTGACGAGGTTCATATTGACACTGACGAAGCTAATGCCTGCAACTTGGGCAGCGGCGTGATGGTTAACATCGTCTACAATAAATAATTCCACCGTTTTTCCAACAAAAGGATGGTGAGTATATGAAAAAAATTACAGCCTTGGCAGCAGCGCTTGTTTTGTGTGCTGCTCATGCTTCGGCTTACGAAAACAGCTATGCAGGCTACAGTGTTAAGGACGGACAGCCTTACTATAAGCTGGAAGCGAAGAAGGTTTATGCGTATACCAATATCAGCAGCAAAAAGGCTTATCAGAACGAAGAGGATTTAAAAAATACCGCAGTTAATATTGTTAACTATTACACAGCAGAGGATATGGAGCAGATTTTAGGCGAAAAATTCTCTACTGCTTATTTTGATGCGGAATATGAGAAGCTGGCACTTTTGGAGCGCTCACAGCTTAATCCGAAAACCGTGCCTGCGCCGTTACTGGAGCTTGAAAAATATGCAGAGCACGACAGCAATGGTAATGTAACTATCCAAAGCAAGGTGCTCAAGGAGAAGCTGGACCAGCTTACTCCTGTAATCAAGGTAGGCAAGATTGCCGGTAAAAAGGCAATTACCATTTCTTATATCTATAAGCAATCTGATGTACTGTTTAAAATTGATATCAGCATGGCTTCTGCCAATGACAGACTTTATCTGCTGTCGACGGTGAACAGTGATCAGGATGTATACGCTCCGAAGAAGGACGAAAAAGCTGCTGACGCTGATACAGATGCTGATATCGATGATATTGAAGATATCGATACTGATGAAGCAGAAGCAGCCAAAACAAAGCCTCAGGACGTAGCTTCTATAAAGGAAGCAGTAGAAAAGGCTATGCAGGTAGAAAATGTTGCTTTGCGCGACATTCCTGCAGAAACAATGCAGCGCTTTGATAAAGCACACACTGATCTGCTGAAGGGCTTTAAGGCTTTTGCTCCGACAAGCACGCCGAAGGCCATCAGCTTTACTGATACTGCAGTCGGCAAAAGTGTGCAGCTGCCGGATGACTGGTTCTACGGCCAGCTGAACCTGCGATATAAGAATAAAGGCACCTTTTATCTGACTATGGCTTCTTCTATGAAGCAAATGCAGGACGTTGCCGCAAATACGGATTATGACAATATCTATTCTGTATTTGCTATTCCGGCATCTGATCCTGAATACCAGCAAAAATTCATGGATCTTTACACCAGCGGCATGCGCAATGTTCTGGAGCATTGGAATCATCTGCTTGTTACCGTCAGCGTAGATAATATTAATGACGCTGATGCTAAAGAGCTTTTAGCAACGCCTGTTGCCAACAGACTTGCTGTGGAAAGCATTATTAATGATGGTCTGCAGCGCATGAAGGGTTTCAGCAACGAATACTTTGCTTTGAAGGATTATAAGACAAATTTTGACTTCACCCAGGAAAAAGCTCTTATCGGCATCAATGCTGATACCGATTTGCTGAAGGATTTTGCTTATAACAACAAAATTTTACTGAGCTGCAACCAAAAAGCTGCTACAGCGATGCTTTTTATCAAAAAAACTGACGTTGAAACGGAAAAAAGCCTTGAACAGCAAGTAAACGAATGGCACTTTTAACTACACAGGTGCAATGAATTGCAGTGCATGAAAATCTCACGTCTGAGAAAAGGAAAATTTAACATAATATACATTATCGGACGTAAAATATTATTTTGCAGTCTTTGTGGTAAAAAGGCAGCATTATAGACATGTTTATTTCCCAACTGAGGAAAATGCTGAAAAAAGCGTCAGACAATGAGAATTCTTCGCTTTTTGCTCCTCCCCCGGAGGTTTTAAGAAGTTTTTAGCATTTTTTATGTTAAATTAGCCACCGCGCGCACTGCTGTTTGACGAAATTACTTTTATCTGTTATAATTTGTATAAGGTTAACTATAAACACATGATTGGAGGGTCTAAAATGGGTAGAAGAAAAGCACTCCCGCCGGACTTTGATGGCAACTATACCGAAGATATGTTGTCTGAACGCCAACGCAACATTTTGAAATTCGTCCGTACTTTTATTAATCATAAGGGCTATCCGCCTGCTGTACGCGAAATCGGTGCAGCAGTAGGTTTATCCTCCAGTGCCAGCGTGCATAATCATCTGAAGAAGCTGCAGGAGTATGGCTTCATTCAGCGTGATGCTGCTAAGCCGCGTGCTCTGGAGCTGATGAGCGAAAGCGATGCCTGGAGAAACAAGCTCCTTGTTCCGGTACCGCTGGTTGGCAAGGTTACTGCAGGTGTTCCTATTCTTGCTGTCGAGAACATTGAAGAGACCTATCCTATTCCTCGTGATCTGATTGGCTGCGACGATGATGTTTTCATGCTTTCCGTATGCGGTGACAGCATGATTAACGCAGGTATTCTGGATCACGACTACATTATTGCTCGTAAACAGAACTTTGCTAATAACGGTGATATTGTTGTTGCCTTGATTGATGGCGAGGAAACTACCGTTAAGCGTTACTTCCGCGAACTGCGCAGTGTACGCCTGCAACCGGAAAACGATAAGTATCAGCCGATTGTCGGTTCTGACAACATTAAGGTGCTTGGTAAGGTTATTTCTGTATTCCGTATGCTCTAATAACCTGACTGTAAAATGCATGTAAAATGATGTCACTTTAGCGTTAAATACAAAAAACAGCTCTTTACAGAGCTGTTTTTTTGTTATATATTATAGTTATGAATGTGTGTAAACGATTTTCACAAGGAGATGACGCATATGTTACATCCATCTACTGATATTATCATGAACGCCCAGCAATTCTTTGCTGCGGACCAGAGCGAAGCTAATCTGGTGAAGCTGTTGCATGCAGTCAGCGTAATGCTGCAGGAAGGTGCCGAGGTGCTCATTCCTACTGCTGCCGATGCTCCGGAGGGACAGCTGCTGCTGCAGACGCAGACTACGGACAGCGGCTTGGAATATATGACTGCTTACAGCAGCAAAGAGGCCTACGAGCAGGGTGAGCCTTGCAATGTTATCAGCCGCCCTTTGGTCAACTACTTTGAAGCTATCCTGCAAATGGATGGCATTGCGGGCATTATCTTTAACCCTGCTTCCCCTGCTCCCTTCAATATTCAAAACCGGATGATCAAGGAGCTGCTGACTGATGCTCAAAAGAACAAGGCGCAGAACGCTATTTCCGTTTGGCGTGGAGATATTACTACTTTGGACTGTGACGCGATTGTTAATGCTGCCAACAGAACGCTTTTAGGCGGCGGTGGTGTTGACGGTGCTATTCACAGCGCTGCAGGACCGCAGCTTTTGGAGGAATGCAAAACCTTAGGCGGCTGCACAACCGGCGCTGCCAAGATTACTTATGGCTATAACCTGCCTGCAAGCTACATTATTCATACCGTAGGCCCTATTTATAACGGTAAGATTGAACAAAGACTGGAGCTGGCCGACTGCTACAAGAACAGTCTGGACCTGGCACGCAAGCATCATTTGCACAGCATTGCTTTCCCGGCGATTTCTACCGGTGCTTATGCTTATCCTGTAGATGAAGCTGCCCGTATCGCTCTGTTGACCTGCACCGAATGGATTAACGCTAACGCCGACTATGGCATGAGCGTTGTGCTTACCTGCTTCAACAGCGGCGTTTATAACGCTTATCAGGAGCTGGTAAAAAAGGCGCAGAACGGCGAGTTAGATTAACCTTATAGCACTTTTATGTACGACAAAACCCGTGACTTCCTTCGGAGGTCACGGGTTTTTATTAACCTTAGCGTAAATTTACTAGCGTACAGATTTACGCATTGATGATATTGTTGAACAAAGATTTATTGGCTTCAATAGGCTGCTTGCCGCCGACTACGCAGATCAGGCCGTCGCTGAGCATGTCCTCTACTACCTTAGCCAGTGCTTGCAGGTCTGCATTGCTTACATTGAGGATTTCGCTGCGGATGCGTTGGCGCAGCTCAACGGGAACGTGCTTCAGATATTGCGCGGTTGCCTTGTCAAGACGCATGCTGTTGGTCAGGGGCTTATCCATCGTGCTGATGGTACCGATAACGTACTTGTTCAGCTCGCGTTCGGGGAATTCTTCGTTTCTCAGCCATTCTGCCAGACCTTGGTAAGCCTCCAGAGTTTTCGGCAGCTGCGGGTCGCGGTAGGATGCAAACACGCCTACGCCGTTCAGCTCAAAGCGTGCGGTAACACCGTAAGCGCCGCCCTGAATACGGATTTTGGTCCAGAGATATTCATAGCTCAGAATGGTTTCCAGTACAGCCATCGCGCCCACGTATTTGTGACCGTGCTTAGCAAAGTTGCCGCCTGCAGCAACGTATTGTACCTTACCTGCGGTAGCAATAGCCTCGTTAACGGTGCCTACGGGCAGAACCTCAGCCTTCTCCCCTGCTTCTGCCTCAGACAGCTTGCTGATGAAATCAAGGCACTGTTGTCTTACTGTTGCCTGCTCTTTTACGTCACAGCTATAGCTGAGCAGGAAACGGTTCTTCTGGAAGAAGCGTTTGATTAGCAGGCGCAACTGCTCCAGTACCTGCGGTGCCAGCTCGTCGAAGTTATCGGTCAGCTTTTTGAGGAACTGGTAATAGCTGAATTCATCCTGCTCGTTGACGCGTGCGCCGGCAGAGCAATAGGAGAACAGTCTTGTGATAGCAACGGTCTGACCGCGGTTGAAGAAATTGTCATCCCAATCGGTTTTCAGCTCGGATACCAGCTCGCGGAAGCGCTCCAGATCGTTCATCTTGCTTTCCAAAGCAATGGCCTGCAGGATATCCAGCATTTTCGGCAGGTTATCGGTGAGGCATTTGCCTTTGGTGGAGAAGTAAATTTTATAATCATCCGTAGATTCTGCTTCGGTGAAGGCGCGTACGGCGAACGCAATGCCACCGGTATACATGATGGCGTTGGTTGCCAGCTCCTGATAACTGTAGCGCTCGGTGTTGAACTTGCCCATGATATCTGTGAGCAGATAGCACAGAGGCAGCTTTTCGGCTTCCATATCGGTAATATCAAAATAGAAGCTGGTATAAGCAATTTTATTGGTGTTGCGCGGAAGATACAGCAAATGGCTTGCGCCCAGCTCTTCCTCCTGCGTTTCAATTTTCTCTACATCCTGCCTGATGTCGCTGCGCTTCAGTACAGGGATGGTTGCGCGTGCTTCCTCACTGTCGGGAGTAGCCTGCAGACGGTGCAGCTCGGCGCATTCGTCGATATGCTGCTGCAGCTCCTCCTGGCTCATGGTTGCCTTGATAGCGCTCATCTTGGCAGCAGCGGCCTCCTGGTCTGCCTCCTCCTTGCCGGGCTGCGGCAGCAGGGTTACCAGCACCTTATGGGTGTTGTCCAGCAGATAGTTTTCAATAATGCTTTCGTAATAGTTGGTTTTCAGGCCATCGCGCAGAGCTGCCAGATATTTGTTGTAACAGAGGCCCTCAATCGGATTGCCGTCGTACAGCCAGTTATCCATAACGCCGATGCCCAGAATCAGTCCCTTGGGATAACCGCCGAAATCTGCCTCGCGCAGCTTGAATTCCATGGAGTTGATGTTAGCCTCCAACAGCTTTTTATCAATGCCGTTGATGGTGATGTCCTGCAATGTTTTATAAATAACGCTAATAAATTTATCGCGCAGCTCCTTCTCACTGCCGCTGGCACGGATAGAGAATACCGGCTGATACATGCTGGAGGTATAGCCGCCGTTGATAATCTGGCCTACGCCTGCATCCATCAGCGCACGGCGCAGTGCGGAGGATTCGCTGTCCAGCAATGTGCTTTTCAGCAGGCTCAGAGCCATGCTGGTCTGCAGGTCGGTTGCCTTGCCTGTTACGATAGAAAGCTCGTGATATGTTTTGGCAGTGCAGTCCTCCTCTGCCCCAACCGGATAAAATGCTTCGATATCCGCAGTACGCGGCAAGGACTGCTGTTCTGCGATAGCGGAATCAACAGTACCGGTTTTCTCGAAGCTGCTCAGATATTCGCTGTCGAGATATTCCAAAGTAGCGTCGATATCCATATCACCGTATAAATAGATATAGCTGTTTTCCGGGCTGTAATAGGTTTTGTGGAACTGCTCGAATTTTTCCTGAGTCAGCTGCGGAATAGCGTCCGGATAGCCGCCGGATTCAAAGCGGTAACAGTTGTCGGGGAACAGAGCCTTCATTGCTTCGTTTTCCAGATAAGCGTCCGGCGAAGAATATACACCCTTCATTTCGTTATAAACAACCCCGTTGTAGCTCAGCTCGCCGTCAAGGCTGTCCAGATTATAATGCCAGCCCTCCTGACGCAGGGTGTATTTGTTTTGGTAGAAGGAAGGATAGAACACAGCGTCCAGATATACGTCCATCAGGTTATGGAAGTCCTTATCGTTGCGGCTGGCAACGGGATACATGGTCTTATCCGAGAAGGTCATAGCGTTCAAAAAGGTGTTCAGAGAACCCTTGACGAGGTCTACGAAGGGCTCCTTTAAGGGATATTTGCGGGAGCCGCAGAGAGAGGAATGCTCCAGAATATGTGCCACACCTGTATCATCTGCAGGCGGAGTTCTGAAGGAAATAGAAAAAACCTTGTTATCGTCATCGTTAGCAAGGTACAACAGGCGTGCGCCGCTCTTGATATGCTCCAGGATATATGCCTGGGAGCTGATTTCATCTACAAATTGTGCTTGTAAAACCTTAAAGCCGTGGTATACGGCATTTATTGCTAAAGTCATTGTTGCCTCCTAAAAATTTACACTATGGTATTTATTATAACATATTTGCATATCTATTGTCTGAAATTCTTGTAAAAACAGTTAGCTGTTGCTAAAAAAGATTATCTCCTTGCCAAAAGCGCTGTTCTTGCCTATAATAATTAGTAGAATAGTCAGAATCTGGAGGGAGTATTCATGGAAGAAGCACGCTTTACACTGCGCATTCATCCTATTATTATGAATAAGATGAAGCATTTGGCAAAGATAAATGGTCGTTCAGTAAATAAGGAAATCGAACAGATTTTGAAATGGGTTATTGATGATTATGAGCGCCAATACGGCAAAATTGAGCTGACCAAGGCGGAAATGCCAGGCTTCAGCACAGGCGCAACGGTTAAGGAAGCGCCGGAGCAGCCTATGGAAATGCTCTTCGGTTTGGATAATAAAAGCAAAAAATAATATGTAGGCTCCCCTGCCCTACGCTATACAAATAATTAAGGCACTACTGCGCTCACAGTAGTGCCTTTAGTGTTTATGTTTATTTTGCTATTGCGTGCTCCTTCAGCTCCAGCTTTTGCTTTTCTTCTACCTCTTTTATGCGGCAGCTGGCGAAAATAGAACCGGAAACGTTATGCCATACGCTGAAGATAGCGCCCGGAAGCGTGGCCAACGGATTAGCTGCGAAGTTTGCGGTCGCCAGAGCAAGCGCCAGACCGCTGTTTTGCATTGCAACTTCGATAGCAATAGAAGTTTCCTTAGCGTAGGATACCTTCATCAGACGCGCCATGCCCAGGCCCAGTGCCATACCGATGCCGTTGTGCAGGACAACTGCCAGCATTACGATCAGGCCGCAGCTCATCAGCTTAGCAGCGTTGACAGCAACGATACCATCGATAATGGTTACAATCGCAACTACGGAAACCAGCGGCAGAATACCGCCCAGTTTGACGATGGTTTCGTGGAAAAGGCTGTTTAAGATGATACCTGCAAGCACAGGCAGCAGCACAATCTTCACTACGGAAAGTACCATAGCCATAAAGCTTACCTCAACCCAGGAACCTGCCAGCATGTACACCAGCACAGGTGTTACCAACGGTGCAATCAGAGTCGAAGTGATGGTCATGCCAACGGATAAGGGAACGTCACCCTTAGCGATGTAGGCAATAACGTTGCTGGCAGTACCGCCGGGGCAGCAGCCTACGAGGATAACGCCCAGAGCGATATCAGTATCAAGATTCATCACTACAGCCAGAAAATAGGCTGCCAGGGGCATGATGGTGTATTGCAGGATACAGCCGGAAATAACCTCCTTAGGTCTGGAAAAGACGATTTGAAAGTCCTCGCGCTTGATGGTCAGGCCCATGCCGAACATTGCCGTGCCCAGGAAGAGAGCGGTATACTGCTGAATCCACATGAATTTCTGCGGATGGGTAAAGGCAATCGCAGAGGTGATTAAAATCACGACGGCGATGTACTTGGATAACAATCCGCTTACCTTGCCAATGATGTTTAAAATGCTGTTTTGCTCGTTCATATTAAATTGCCTCCTTACATGTATGCTGCCCTGGGGCAGTCACGCTGTTAATTGCCTCGAGCAGAAGCAATTACATGGGTATTGTACCACAAAAAGGAGGAAAAATCCATGCCCGGCTTAAAGTATCAGCAGGCCTCCAGCAGGTGCGACACCTTCACCTGCAGCTTATCGGCGATGCGGAATACCAGGTCCATACTAGGGCGCGCGCTGCCATGCTCGATTTTGCTCAAATACTGCGGAGTAATGCCTATCTGCTCTGCGAGCATCCCCTGCCCCAGCTCCTGCATGATTCTGTAATAACGTATTTTTCTGCCCATTTCTACATACTTTTCGCAATACATATATCATCCACTCCTCTACTTCTTACTGATTATAGCTTACAGTATTTCCGGCATTTCTTCATGTAAAAAAAGGTGCGAAGACAGCCTTGATACTGCTTGCCAAAGTAAATACAGGCGCATTCCTGAAAAACGTGCCGGCAATCAGTGTTGTTTTTGCGTTATGCCTTAGCATAGTCTTATTATAAAAAATAGGATAGCCAGAGATTGGCTATCCTAAAAAATTTTTTGAGAAATTTTTAGATATTTTTTGCGAAAATGAATTTTGCACTTAGTTTACCGGTATCTCCTGTCTGGAAATAACCTCAATCAGCTCGCCCTGGCTTTTAAGCCAGATATCAATTCCCTTGCCGAAAACCTCCGCTTCGATAAGTGTGCCGTTTTCGCCCTCCTCTACTACCTTTGCAGTAGGCAGGCGGTCAAGGATGTACTCGTAGCTGCCACCCTTAAACAGGAAGCGCAGGCGCTGCAGATGCCCGCCGTACATAAACTGGATGCGCTTGCGGAATTCGCCCTCCTCAAAGCGTTTGGAATACGGAACGGCGAAATGCGTTTCAGTGACGGTAAAGCTGTTGATGCGGTCGATGCGGTAGATAGTCGGGAAGGGATCGTTTTCTATCTCGAATTTAAGCTTCTCTTTCTCCTTGGGCACGATGAAGCCTGCCAGATAAAAGTAGAATTCGGAGAACATGATGCCTACGGGCTGCAGTCTGCGCTGCACCAGCACGCCGTCGGTACGGCGGTAGTTGATAATTATTTCCAGATGCTCATGCACAGCGCCGCTAAGCTCCCACATCTTCTTCAGGAACTTATCCTTGTGCTGCGGTTCGACATAAAGCAGCTTTTCGTTGCCTATAAGCTCGCTCACACGCTGCTGCTCTGTTTTGGGGATACAGCAGTCAATCAGCTTATCAAGAATCGGATACAGCTCATTTTTGGTGAACGCCCTGCTCTCCAGAAGTATTTTGAGCGTGGCGAAAACCTCCTCGTTGGACAGCAGATTGCGTGAGGGCGGTACAAGCTGGTAAGCGCCGAGCTTCTGGTTGTAGACCAAATCCTGCACCAGGCCTGATGCTTCATTCTGCTCATGTAAAAAGGACCGCAGGTCTTCTATGTCGCGCTGAATAGAGCGTAAGGAGCAGCCGAAGCGTTGGGCCTCCTCCTTCTTGTAGAGCATTTTGCCGTCTACAAGACGCGAATACATATAGAGCAAACGATCCTTTGCGATGCGTAAATCTGTCATTATTAGTTCCTCCCTGGCATGAAATTTGCAAAGCGGTTGATGCAAGAAAATCTCTTTAAGCTAATTATAGCACAATCATTCTCTTAAGCAAACGTTTTGCCACCGGCTATAAGCAAATTTTACCATAGCGGGAGGACACATATTGTCTTTCTCTAAAAATATTTTTGTCTTTTTTATTTATTTTAGAGATAACAGGCTAAAAATTACGCCTGTTCAGTTTTAAGCGTGGGCAGAAAGTCGTCCAGTGCTTCCAAAGCGCGTACTGCAATCTGAGCGTTCTTTTCTCTCTTCTTGCGGATGCGTACAGTGAGCGGCGGAATGAGGCCGAAGTTGATGTTCATCGGCTGGAAGTTTTCAATCGTCGGATTGCTGATGTAGTTGGCCAGCGCTCCGTGTGCGGTTATGTCGGGGAATTCTACCTCCGGCAGCTCCAATACCGCTCTTGCAGCAGCTAAACCGGCCATCAGTCCGGAGGCTGCAGACTCAACGTAGCCTTCTACACCTGTCATCTGTCCGGCAAAGTAGAAGCGCTTGTTGCTGCGCAGGTTGAAGTGCTTATCCAGCAGCTGCGGCGAATTCAGGTAGGTGTTTTTGTGCATAACGCCGAAACGGACGAACTCTGCGTTCTCCAGACCGGGAATCATGCCGAAAACACGTCTTTGCTCCGGCCATTTGAGATGTGTCTGGAAGCCTACCAGATTATAAAGGGAGGCAGCGGCGTTATCCTGACGCAGCTGCACTACTGCGTAGGCTT
>ULSZ01043610.1_pt1 | contig 14996 bp, 10 predicted proteins | sample 1957151 | NCBI WGS metagenome assembly ULSZ01 (sample SAMEA4835721, study PRJEB28245) | human gut metagenome | biome: gut microbiome; material: fecal sample | place: Denmark | collected 2008
ACTTCAGACATTGTTTTCCCTCCCTCCGATGCAGCCGGCTATTTCCAGGCTGCTTTCAGGGCCAACATAATTGGCTTGATTATTATAGTGAACAAGCCGAATCTTGTCAAGTGTTTTTTTCGACTGTCTGTCAAAATCCAAGAAATCTTTTACTTTACGATCAGATTCACGAGCTTGTTCCTAACCAGAATGACCTTCACGATGCTCTTGCCGTCGATGGCGCGGGCGACCTTTTCGTTCTGCTTTGCCGTTTCAACGACAAAGTCCTGCTCAGAGTCGACGGGGACGTTGATCGTGCCCTTGAGCTTGCCGAGCACCTGCACGGCCATCTCGACATGGGACGCGACGGTCTTGCTCTCGTCATACTCCGGCCACGGCTGCTGCATGGCCATCGTGCCGGTCTTGGCCGCCTCGCCGGTCAGCTCCCACATCTCCTCGACCATGTGCGGTGCAAACGGGCTGAGCATGAGCATGAGCATCTTCAGATCGCCCTTCGTCAGACCGTTGGCGTAGAACTCGTTCACCATGGTCATGAGGGCGGCGATGGCGGTGTTCATTTTCAGCTCGTCGATATCCTGCGTGACCTTGCGGATGGTCTTGTGGATGATGGCTTCGTTTTTCTCGCTGAGCGCCTCGGAGTCCTTCGCCATGTCCATCAGGTTCCAGCAGCGGTCAAGGAAGCGCTTCGAGCCCTTGACAGCCTCGTCGGACCACGTCGCGACCTTTTCAAAGTCGCCGATGAACATGATATACAGACGCATGGTGTCCGCGCCGTAGGCCTTGACGACGTCGTCGGGGTTGACGACGTTGCCGAGGGACTTGGACATCTTAACTGCCGGGCGCAGCGCCTGGTTGCCGTATTTTTCGATCAGAGCCTGCTTTTCTTCCTCCGTGGAGACGTTGCCGACGTAATGCGGGTTCTGGCCGAGGATCATGCCGTGGCTCGTGCGCTTGGCATACGGCTCCTTTGTGTGGACGACGCCGATATCATAGAGGAACTTGTGCCAGAAGCGGGAATACAGCAGATGCAGCGTCGTGTGCTCCATACCGCCGTTGTACCAGTCGACGGGGCCCCAATAGGCTTCGGCCTCTTTGGAGACGGGGGCATTCGCGTCATGCGGGTCCATATAGCGCAGATAGTACCAGCTGGAGCCTGCCCACTGGGGCATGGTGTCCGTCTCGCGCTTGGCCGGGCCGCCGCAGCACGGGCAGGTGGTGTTGACCCAGTCGGTCATCTTGGACAGGGGGCTTTCGCCGTCGTCGGTCGGCTCATAGCTTTCGACCTGCGGCAGAACGACGGGCAGCTGATCCTCAGGAACCGGCACCCAGCCGCACTTCGGGCAGGAGATCATCGGGATCGGCTCACCCCAGTAGCGCTGGCGGGAGAAGACCCAGTCGCGGAGCTTATAATTGACCTTCTCATGGCCCCAGCCCTGCTCGATGGCATACTGCTTCATGGCGGGGATGGCCTCCTTGACGGTCATGCCGTTGAGGAAGCCGGAGTTGACCATGATTCCGGTATCGTCCTTGAGCGTAAACGCGCTCTTGGTGATATCGCCGCCCTTGACGACCTCGACGATGGGCAGGCCGAACTTCGTTGCAAAGTCCCAGTCTCTCTGATCGTGGCCCGGCACGCCCATGACAATGCCCGTGCCGTAGCTCATAAGAACATAATCGGAGACGAACATCGGCACGGCCTTGCCGGTCGCGGGGTTCGTGACCTCGATGCCCTCGAGGCGCACGCCGGTCTTGTCCTTGTTCAGCTCGCCGCGCTCAAAATCGGACTTGCGGGCGGCAGCCTGCTTGTATGCCTCCACGTCGGCCCAGTTGGCAATGCGGTCCTTCCACTTGTTCAGCAGCGGATGCTCCGGGGAAATGACCGTATACGTCACGCCGAAGAGCGTATCGACGCGGGTGGTATAGACAGTGATACCGTCTTCGGTGTTGGTCTTGAACGTGACCTCCGTGCCGGTGGAGCGGCCGATCCAGTTTTTCTGCTGGGTCTTGACGCGCTCGATATAATCCAGACCCTCAAGATCCAGATCGTCGGCCAGACGGTCTGCGTATTTCGTGATGCGCAGCATCCACTGGCTCTTTTCCTTGCGGACGACCGGCGCGCCGCAGCGCTCGCACACGCCCTCGACGACCTCTTCGTTGGCAAGCACGCACTTGCAGCTCGTACACCAGTTGACGGGCATGGTGGTCTTGTAGGCGAGGCCATGCTTGTACATCTGCAGGAAGATCCACTGCGTCCAGCGGTAATAATTCGGGTCGGTCGTGTCGATGACGCGGTCCCAATCAAAGCCGTAGCCGAGCATCTTGAGCTGGCGGGTGAAATTCTCGATGTTTTTCTTCGTGACGATGGCGGGATGGATGTGGTTCTTGATGGCAAAGTTTTCCGTCGGCAGGCCAAATGCATCGAAGCCGATGGGGTTCAGGACGTTATAGCCCTGCATGCGCTTTTTGCGGCAGATGATATCCATGGCTGTAAACGGACGCGGATGGCCGACATGAAGACCGGCAGCGGAGGGGTATGGGAACTCGATCAGGCCGTAAAACTTTGGCTTTTTGTCCCCAGTGACGGCGGCATAGGGCTTCTCCTGCTCCCATTTTTCCTGCCATTTCTTCTCAATGGCTGCAAAATCGTATTTCATAACAAGCTCCTTTGTCTCGTAATTTTTTTCATGATAAAACGCCCCTGACCATACGGTCAGGGGCGTAAAATACGCGGTACCACCCTGATTCAGCTGCTTTTTCAAGCAGCCCTCAAGCGGCCTTTAACGCGGCCATGCGTCCGTCCTTACTGCCTTCGGGGCGGCGGCTCAGGGGCGAGAGACGTCCGGTTGATTTTCCCGGCTCACACCAGCCGCCGGGTCCCTGAAAAAAATCGCGCGGGGCATTCCCCTTCTCTGCCTTTTACCGGGTCATTGTACGTTTTTTTGCGCCGTTTGTCAAGCGTTTTCGCCCAAAACGGCAGCCAGATTCACCTGATGTCCGTCCTGCCAGAGGCGTTCGAGGTCATAGAACTTTCTGGCCTCAGCCGTAAAGACGTGCACGACAAGGCTGCCGAAGTCCATGAGCACCCACGTGCCGCCGCGATGGCCCTCGCGGGAGAGCATCGGCTCGCCCGCCTCGTCCATCGCCTCTTCGACTGCGTCGCAGAGCGTCTTGACGTGGGTGGAGCTGGTGGCGGTGCAGATTAGAAAAAAGTCGGCGAGGGTCGAAATGTCGGTGATGCCGATGAGGCGGATGTCCTCACCCATTTTGGCGTCGAGCGCCTTTGCCGCGAGCGCGGCCACTTCTTTTGCACTGAGCATGGTTTTTATGTTCCTTTCTGATCTGTATCGGGTTCTTCCCAGACCGTACCGTCCGGGAAGGGGTCTTCTGTAGGCTCGGATGCGCCGGGTTCCTGCGCCTCATCCGGATCTTCTGGATCTCCCGGCTCTTCCGGGGCATCCTGCGGTTCGTCCGTCTGCTCCGGTTCCTCCGGCGCTTCCGGCTCCGGGTCAGGGGCTTTCTGATACGCATACGCCTGTTCGGGCGTGACGACATTCAGCGTGCCGGCGGCGATCGGCGCGTCATAGGGATTGAAGCAGGCGTTGACTGTTTCCAGCAGCCGGCCGGCGTAGAGGGGATAATAGGCCGCGCCGTTTATCATCGCGCCCTCGCCCTCTGCGGTGCAGCACTGCATGGAATCAAAATCGCAGGCCAGCAGCTCCTTGCCGAACCATACCATATTGCCGGTTGTGAGGCTCGTGGTGACATATTCGGCAAAAATGTCTGCAAACTCCCCGATTTTTGTCAGGCTGCTGACGGACAGGCACTGCTTTGCCAGCGCCTTCAAAAACTGCTGCTGTACCTGCGTGCGCTGGATATCCTGCGTGGCGTAGCCCTTGCGGAAGCGAACAAGCTCCATAGCCTTTTCGCCGTCCAGATGCTGCGGCCCCTTCTTCAGGTGGATATACAGATCCTGCGACGCATCCTCATAGTCCATGTCCTGCGGCACGTCAAAGTCGACGCCGCCGACAAGGTCAACGGTCTTCTTGAACACCTCCAGATCGACGAGCACATAGCCGTCGACCGGAAAGCCGAGCAGGCTGTGCAGGCGCGAGGCAAGCCGTTCCATGCCGTCCGCACCGCCGCCCGCGTAAACCGAGTTGATCTTCATAAGTCCCCCGCCCCCGGTCGCGACCGGGGTATCGCGCGGGATAGACAGAAGCGCGACCGTGTGCGTGTTCGCATCCAGATGGGCGACGATGATGGTGTCGGTGCGGTAGCCATCGCCGTCGGTGCCGCAGATGAGAATGTTATACACGCCGTCGCGCAGCGCCTTGGGCTGCTCGGTGGGCACGTCCTCCTCCGGCTGCTGCTCCGGCTCAAGCTCCTGCGGTGTGACTGGAACGGCGGACGGCTCCGGCGCTTCTTCCTCGGCGGGAGGCTCCGGCTCCGGCTCGGAGAGCGCCGGACGCTCCACCGGCTTCACCAGCAGCTTCCACGCCGCAAACGCGCTTCCGGCGACTGCCAGCACGATCACCGCCGCGATCAGCGCCGTGCGTGTACCGCGCGACAGCGCGGACTTTTTTGTATGCGCCGCACGGCGGCGATTGCCAAATAGCTTCATTCAGGGTTCCTTTCGGGTTTGGATGAGCCAGTCTCTGGCCGCAAGGGAATCGGCGCAGGCGGGCTGACCCTTTTGGGCAAGCTGCTCCAGCGTCATGTCGATGCCGAGCAGCACGCCCTCGTCCAGATCGCGCCAGACAGCCTCCCGCAGGCGGTCAACGCCCGGAAAATCGCGGTTCGGCTCCATATAATCCGCAATGTAGATGATTTTTTCCAGCAGGGTCATATGCGCTCTGCCGGTCGTATGATAGTCGATGGCGGAGGTGACGGCATTGTTCTCACCGAAAATACGTGCGGCAGCCGCCGCGCCGGTCTTGGCGTGGAGCAGCTTCGTCTGCGCGTATTCGAACGGCGATACCGGCAGCTTCCAATGATCGACCAGCTTTTGCTGCTGCGCAGGAGAGAGCGCCTTGGTAATATCGTGCAGGATCCCGGCACGGGCAGCGTCCGTCTCATCCGCGCCGTATTTTTTTGCCAGCAGCACGGCGGTATCGGACACGCCCTGCGCGTGGGCGCGGCGCTTTTCCTTGTGCAGAGAAAGGCTGACGCGGCGCAGATCCGCAAACGGCAGCGCGTGATATGCGCCGCCCACGCCGTAGAGCCTCTCCCGTTCGATCATGGCCAGCACGTCCGGGTGCAGGACCTCGTCCGCAATGCCGAAAAACAGGAGCCGACGGGCCTCGGTCGACGAAATTTCCAGACAGTCGTTCTGCAGAACGATGGGCCGGACGCCGAATACGGCCTCCATTTTTTCCTGCTGGGCCAGCAGCTGCGCAGAAAGCGCTGCATCGGCACGCACGCGGGCCATGCAGACGGGCACGGCCAGCGCTGCAATGGCCTCCGGCTCGCGCCACTGGAAAAAGGACAGGAACATATCGGTTCCCATCAGCAGATACAGCTCATCCTGCGGATAGCTTTCCCGCAGTTCGCGCAGCGTATCCACGGTATAGCTCGGGCCGGGCCGGTCAAGCTCGATGCGGCTGACCTCCATGCCGGTTTCTCCAGCTATGGCAAGCTGCGTGAGCGCGAGGCGCGTTTTGCCGTCCGGCGAGCCTTCGGCCACGGCCTTGTGCGGCGGGATGGCTGCGGGGATCAAGAGAATTTTGTCCAGTCCCAGCAGCTGCCGCGCCTTGCGCGCGGCGAAAATATGCCCCAGATGCGGCGGATTGAAGCTGCCGCCGTAAATGCCGATCCTTGCCATGCTGCGCCCCTCCCCTGTCGGTGTTCTTTTTTACTGCTCTTCCTTCTGCTGGCGGCTGCGCTCGATGGCGGCGGAGACTGCCTTATCGTGGAAGTACTGCTTGCGCTGCTTCCGCTGCTGCTCGGCTGCCTGCTTGCGGGCGCGAAGCCCGGCCTTGACGGGGTTATAGTTGCCGGAGACTTTTTTGGCCGGCTTTTTCGCGGCGGCCTTTTTCTTCTCCTGCTCCACCTTTTCGGACTTGCGCCAGATCACGAATTTCGTGCCGACGCAGGCGACGCCCTCGGCGCCCAGCGCCTCGCAGATGGCGTCAGAGGCTTCGCGGGCCGTGAGTCCGGAGGTTTCGAGCACGCGGCCCTTGACCAGCTCGTGGCTGTCAAGCAGGACGACAGCCTCGTCCAGCAACGTGTCGGAAATACCGCCCTTGCCGACGATGAGCGTCACGTCCAGCGGATTGGCCTGCGCGCGAAGCTCGGCGCGTTCCTTACTTGTCATCATGTTCAAATTCCTCCCGATAGATTCTGCAAAATGCCTGAAGCGCCCGCGCACGGTGGGAAATGGCGTTTTTCTCCTCAGGCGCAAGCTCGGCATAGGTCTTTTCAAGCTCCGGCAGGTAAAATACCGGGTCGTAGCCGAAGCCGCCCGTGCCCTTGGGCGCGAACAGAATTTGTCCGGGGCATTCGCCGCGCGCGACGATCCTCCGGCCGTCCGGCCAGAGGCAGGTAATGACGCAGACGAATTTCGCCGTGCGCCGCTCCGCCGGAACGTCCTTCAGATTTTCAAGCAGATAGGCAATGCGCTCCGCGTCGGAGCTTTTATGGCCGTAGCGGGCGGAGTACACGCCCGGCGCGCCGTCCAGCGCGTCCACCATGAGACCGGAATCATCGGCCAGAACGGGCATACCGCTGGCCTTCATGACGGCCTCCGCCTTCAAAAGCGAGTTTTCTTCAAACGTCGTGCCCGTCTCATCGACGTCCACGTGCAGCCCGTATTCCGATTCCAGCGCGATCTCAAAGCCGAGCTGGGACAAAATCGCGGAAAGCTCGACCAGCTTGTGCTGGTTCTGGCTGGCTAAGATCACCTTCATATCAGCGCCTCCGCAAAACTCTTCGCGTCGAAGGGCATCAGATCGTCGATCTGCTCGCCGACGCCGATGAACTTGACCGGGATATGCAGCGCCTGCGCGACCGCAATGACCACGCCGCCCTTGGCCGTGCCGTCCAGCTTCGTGAGAACCATGCCGGTAACGCCCGCACATTCCTGGAACTGCCTGGCCTGAAGCAGGCCGTTCTGGCCGGTCGTGCCGTCGAGGACGAGCAGGACCTCCTTGCTGGCGCCGGGAAGCTCACGGTCAAGAATGCGGGAGATCTTATTTAATTCGTTCATGAGGTTCTGCTTGTTGTGCAGGCGGCCTGCGGTGTCGCAGATGATGACGTCGCTGCCGCGCGCTCTTGCCGCTGCGATGGCGTCAAAAACGACGGAGGCGGGGTCCGCGCCCTCGTGCTGGCGGATGATGTCGCAGTGCGCACGCTCCGACCAGATCTCAAGCTGATCGGCTGCCGCGGCGCGGAACGTGTCGCCCGCGCACAGCAGGACCTTCTTGCCCTGATCGTGCAGCTGGTGGGCAAGCTTGCCGATGGTGGTCGTCTTGCCGACGCCGTTGACGCCGATGACGAGAATGACCGACGGCTTTGTATCCAGCTTCAGGGCCGGATCGCCGACGTTCAGCATATCGGCAAGAATGCCGCGCAGGGCAAGCTTGGCCTCGTCGACGGTCTTGATGTGCTGCTCCTTCGCGGTCTGGCGCAGACGATCCATAACGGCCTCCGTCGTGTCCATACCGAGGTCAGAGACAATGAGGCTTTCCTCAAGATCGTCATAGAACTCGTCGTCCAGCTCACTGGCGGTAAAGACACTGCTGATGGAACTGGCCGTCTTGCTCAGTCCCTGCTTGAGTTTTTCAAAAAATCCCATGTATTTGATATCCTTTCTGGATGATATTCCGGGTATTTGCGCAGTACCCTGTAGGGGCCGATGCCCACATCGGCCCGCTGGAAAGCTACAAATCTACTGCGTTTTTATCAGTTCGTAACCCCCAGCTGTTTTGCAAGCTCGTCGAGGCTCAGGCGGAGGATCTTGGACACGCCCTGCTCCTGCATGGTGACGCCGTAGAGTACGTCGGCGGCCTCCATGGTGCCGCGGCGGTGGGTGATGACGATGAACTGGGTCTTGTCGCTGAGCGTATGCAGATAATTTGCAAAACGCTCGACGTTGCGGTCGTCCAGTGCGGCGTCGATCTCGTCGAGCATGCAGAAGGGCGTAGGACGCACCTTTAAAATGGCAAAATAGAGCGCGATGGCCACAAACGCCTTTTCGCCGCCGGACAGAAGCGTGATGGTCTTGACCTGCTTTCCGGGCGGCTGGACGCGGATCTCAATGCCGCATTCGAGCGGCGCGGACTTGTCCTCCAGTATGAGCGAGGCTTTTCCTCCGCCAAACATTTCTTCGAACGTTTTGCCGAAATATTCATCAATACGGGCAAATTCCCGGACAAAAATTTCGGTCATTTCCGTCGTGATGGAGGCGACGATGTTTTCAAGCTCGGACTTCGCGTGCTGCACGTCGTCGCGCTGGGCGGCCAGATATTCATAGCGCTCGGACACGCGGGCGTATTCGTCGATCGCGCCGAGATTCGGCGTGCCGAGGGCAGAAATTTTCCGGCGCACCTCGGTAATGCGCTTGTTGGCTGCCGTGAGATTTTCAATCTCGACAGTTTCCTTTTCTGCCGTGCCGGGGGTCAGCTCATAGGAATCCCAGAGCTTATCGACGATCTGCTTTTCCTCAAGCTCGCTCGTGGCCTTTTTCTGTTCGAGACGGGCCGTTTCGCGTTCGAGCTGCAAAATGGACTGGTTTTTCTCCTGCGCCTGCTTTTCGGTCTGGCTGCGGCGGGCCTCGAGCTGGGCACGCTCGTCAACGGCCTCCTTCAGTGTCTGCCGGGCCAAATCAAGCTGTGTGCCGGAGGCCGTCAGGCCGTCCTCCTTCTCCTGAATCTGCCCTTCGAGCGCTGAGATCTGTAATTCGTATTCGTGGATCAGCCCTGTTTTCTGCGTCACGTCGCCCTGCATGGCCTCGCTGAGCGCCTGCAGCTGGGCGATGGTGTTCTCGGAGGCTGCGCGCGCCGTCTCAATGGAGGCCGCGTCCATGCGCAGGGCGGTGATCTGGTCCGTGAGCTGCTGCTGCTGCTCGGTCAGGGCGGTCTGCCTGCCGGTCAGCTCCGTCTCCCGCGCGTGCAGCGCGTCCTGCGCGGCAGTCTGCTGCTGCAGCTGGGCCTTGAGTGCTTGCAGCTTTCCCTCCTCGCCGCCGGTGCGGCTGGTCAGGTGGGCAAGTTCCTTTTCGATGTTTTCCAGATTTTCCGTGACCGCAGCAGCCAGAAGCTGCACCTGCTTGTGCTCCTCCGTGCGGCGCAGCACCTCGTCTTCCGCCTCGCGGAGCTGGCTGCGGACGGCAGTAAGCTCAAATTCGGTCTTCGCGGCGGAGGAAGCGGCCTCGGCCGTCTGCGCCTTGAGCGATTCAAGGCTTTGCGCGAGTGCGTTCCGTTCCTCGGCCAGCTTTGCAAGCGTGTTCGCGCGCGTCAGAACGCCCGCGCTCTTTGCGGCAGAGCCGCCGGTCATACTGCCGCCCGCGTTCATGACCTGCCCGTCGAGCGTGACAATGCGCACGCGGTTCGCGCAGGCACGCGCCATGCGCACGGCGTTATCCAGCGTGTCGCAGATCACGGTGCGGCCAAGGGCGTTTTCAATCACTGCGCGGTACCGCTCGTCGCATGAGACGAGGCCGGAGGCGACGGAGATAAAGCCCGGCTGGCGCTGGCAGACGGTATCCTGCAGGCTTTGCGGCTTGATCGCGGTGAGCGGAAGGAAGGTCGCGCGGCCGCCGTCGCGGCGCTTGAGCATCTGGATGGCGGTCTTGCCGTCCTCCTCGGAGGAGACGACAATGTTCTGCATGGCGGCGCCGAGCGCCGTCTCGATGGCGGTGGTATAGCGGTCTTCCACGCGGATGAGCTTGGAAACCGGGCCGTGGATGCCGCGAAGCTTTCCGGCTGCCGCGTCCTGCATGACAAGGCGGACGGCCTTGGAAAAGCCCTCGTATTCGCGCTCCATCTCACGGAGCATACGGATCTTCGAATCAAGCGTATCGAGCTGGACGCCGGCGGCGTTCAGCTGCCTTTGCAGGCCGTCGCGCTTGTCCTGACGCGCTTTCAGGCGAAGCTCATAGCCCGCGATGGTATTTTTCGCGCTCTGCGCGTCGTCCTGCGCCTGTTCAAGACTTTTTTTGCAGGCGAGCTGCTGCGCCGCGATCTGCTCCTGCCGGGCCTTTGCGGCAGTCCGGTCCTCCTCCAGCGTCTGTCTGCGGGCAAGGACCTCCTCCATGGAGGCCTCCATGGAGGCGATCTGCGCAGTCACGGAGGCGCTCTGCGACTGCAAAAGCGCCTGCTGGGCACGGAGGGAAACGAGCTGCTGTCCGGCTTCGCCGGTCTGCTCTGCGAGAGCCTGCGCCTCCTGCTGAACGGCGGCAAGGGAGTCATTTGCAGCGGCCAGCGCGCGGGTATTTTCTTCGATCTTCTGCCGCTCGGCCTCGATCTGGCCCGCAATGCCGCCGCTTCGCGTCTGCTGATCCTGCAGCTCCTGCCGGATGTGGTCGATGTTCGTCTGGTGGTGCTGGATCTCCGCGCGCAGGAGCGTAATTTCGTTCTGTGCCTGCTGGCGTTCGGCCTCCATCTGGCTGATGTGCTCGCGCTGCTGGTCGAGCTGAAGCGTCTGGTGGTTGTATTGCAGGCTGAGCTGCTCGGCCTTGCTGTAGAGCGCGGTCAGCTCGTCGTGCGCCTGTTCGAGGATGAAAGCGGCGGAGGCGTAATCCGTCTCGGCCTTGCGGGCGCTTTCGGCGATTTTTTTGAGATTTTCCAGCCAGACCGTGACCTCAAGACCCTTGAGCTCGGTGCGGAAGGTCAGATATTTCTGTGCCTTCTCCGCCTGCTCCCGCAGCGGGCCGACCTGAAGCTCCAGCTCGGAGATCTTATCGCCGATGCGCAGCAGATTGTCCTCAGTGTTGGCTAGACGGCGCTCTGTTTCCTCCTTGCGGTGGCGGAATTTGGAGATGCCTGCGGCCTCTTCAAAAATTTCACGCCGGTCGGTCGACTTGAGCGCAAGGATCTCGTCAATGCGGCCCTGTCCGATGTTGGAATAGCCCTCGCGGCCAAGGCCGGTGTCCATGAACAGCTCGTTGATGTCCTTGAGGCGGGCAAGCTGCTTATTTATATAGTATTCGCTCTCACCGGAGCGGAAATAGCGGCGGGTGATCATGACCTCGGGCGTCTCAATGCGAAGGCTGGCGTCGGAATTGTCAAGCACGAGCGTCGCCTCGGCGTAGCCGACGGCGGGGCGCTTGGCCGTGCCGCCGAAGATCACGTCCTCCATCTTCGCGCCGCGCAGCGCGCGGGTGCTCTGCTCGCCAAGCACCCAGCTGATGGCGTCGGAAATATTCGATTTTCCGCTGCCGTTCGGCCCGACGATGGCGGTGCAGTCGCTGCCGAACTGCAAAAGCGTCCTGTCCGGGAAGGACTTGAAGCCCTGGATCTCCAATGATTTCAGATACACGCGGATACCTCTCCAATTTATTCTATCTTGGTATTTTACCATTTTTCCATAGGAAATGCAATCCCGGAATCGCTTTTTGGCAAACAGCGCGGATCTGTACGCACCTGAGCGTCCCTTTGTGTCAAAGGGACGCCTTGGGCGCCGGTGTATCAAAGAAAAACCGGCAGCGCCGTTACAGGCGCTGCCGGGGGATCGTTTGCGGTTATGAGAACAGATAATGCTTGACCAGCTCCTGAAGCAGCTCGTCACGGTCGAGCTTGCAGATCAGGCTGCGGGCATTGTTGTAGTTGGTAATGTAGGTAGGATCCTCAGACAGGAGATAACCGACTATCTGATTGATGGGGTTATACCCTTTTTCGCTGAGGGCGCCATATACGGCGGTCAGAATGCTCTTCATTTCCTCACTACTGTCTTCCGGTACCACAAACTTGATGGTATTGTCATTCACGACGGTCAGCCTCCTTCTCTTGAGCTTGTGCCACTATCATAATATATTGTGCCCGGTTTGTAAATGCGTCCAACATTTCATTTGTGTTACATTTTGCCCGAAAGCACAAGATTTAGACAAAAAGCGGCAAACCGCGCAATTGGAGGCAGACGGCGCTTATTCGTAGATCGGATGCTTTCTGACAAGCTCCGCCACGGCGGCAAGCACGGCTTCGCGGTTGGCTTCATAGTCCGTCGCGATCTTGTCGATGCAGTCGGCCACGACCGGCATATCCTCCGGCGTAAAGCCGCGCGTGGTGCACGCGGGCGTACCGATGCGCACGCCGCTGGTGACGCCGGGCTTCTGCGGGTCGTTCGGGATGGCGTTTTTGTTGACGGTGATGTGCACCTCGTCAAGCTTTGTCTGCAGCTCCTTGCCAGTGATGTTCTTTTTCCGCAGATCGGCAAGCATCAGATGGTTGTCTGTGCCGCCGGTCACGAGGTCGAAGCCGTGCGCCAGCAGCGCGTCAGCCAGTGCTTTCGCGTTTTTTACGACCATTTCCGCATAGGTTCTGAATTCCGGCTGCGCCGCCTCGCGCAGGCAGACGGCCTTGCCCGCGATCACATGCATGAGCGGCCCGCCCTGCGTGCCGGGGAAGACGGCGCTGTTGAGCTTTTTGGCGAATTCCTCGTCGCGCGAGAGGATCATGCCGCCGCGCGGGCCGCGCAGCGTCTTATGCGTGGTGGTCGTGACAACGTCGGCATAGGGAATGGGGCTCATATGCTGCCCGCCTGCGACAAGACCCGCGATATGCGCCATGTCGACCATGAGCAGCGCGCCGTTTTTGTGCGCGATCTCAGCAAATGCCTTAAAATCAATGGCTCTGGGATAGGCGGACGCACCGGCCACAAGCAGCTTCGGCCGGTACCGGCGAACCATGTCCTCGACCTGATCATAGTCGATGCGGCCCGTCTCCGGGTCCACGCCGTAGCTGATGCTGTGATAGTATTTGCCGGAGAGATTGACGCGGGCGCCGTGCGTCAGATGGCCGCCGCTGGCAAGATCCATGCCCATGAGCGTATCGCCCGGCTGCAAGAGCGCGGCGTAGACCTCCAGATTGGCCTGCGCGCCGGAGTGCGGCTGCACATTTGCATAGGCCGCACCGAACAGCTTTTTCGCGCGCTCGATCGCGATCGTCTCCAGCACATCCACATAATCGCAGCCGCCGTAATAGCGCTTGCCGGGGTAGCCCTCGGCGTATTTGTTCGTCAGAACAGAGCCCATAGCCGCGATGACGGCGGGAGACGCGATATTCTCCGATGCGATCAATTCAATGTTCTGCTTCTGGCGCTGAAATTCGTTTTCGATGCAGGCCGCGACCTCGGGGTCCTGCGTCTGCAGATAGCTCATGCCGGTTTCGAGTACGTTTGCCATGACGATGTATCTCCTTATACAACGATAAAAATGAGCAGGCCGTCTCCGGTCTGCTCATTGTGGTGCCGTATTACAAAAGCTGTAGCTGCGGCTCTGTCCTTTTGCCTGAGAGATTCGGCTTGCGCCTTGCACCTTCGGCACTCAATTCAATGAGTTCTCCAGAGATTCCTTCTGTTCTCAGTCCGCATACGCGTTCTGAGGACGATCAACGGATGTCCTATATTTGATTGACGGCGTTATTATACACACCTCGCATACAAATGTCAACAGGGTGTACGCAGAAATTTCATTCCGATACCTTCGGCAGCTTTGCGATGCTTGCGGCAAGCTGCTCGTCGGTCGGGATAATATCGGTCATTTCATGATCGTTGAACTTCTGATACGCAACGAGATCGAAGTAGCCAGTGCCGGTCAGTCCGAAGACAATGGTCTTCTCCTCCCCTGTTTCCTTGCACTTAAGCGCTTCGTCGATGGCGGCGCAGATGGCGTGGCTGGATTCCGGCGCGGGGAGAATGCCCTCAGTGCGGGCGAAATACTCCGCTGCTTCAAATACACTCGTCTGCTCGACGCTGCGGGCCTCCATCAGGCCGTCGTGGTACAGCTGCGAGAGGATCGGGCTCATGCCGTGGTAGCGCAGGCCGCCCGCGTGGTTAGCCGACGGGATGAAGCCGCTGCCAAGCGTGTACATTTTTGCCAGCGGGCAGACCATGCCGGTATCGCAGAAGTCATAGGCAAACACGCCGCGCGTAAAGCTGGGGCAGGAGGCGGGTTCGACAGCGATGATGCGGTAATCCTTTTCGCCGCGCAGCTTTTCGCCCATAAACGGAGCGATCAGACCGCCGAGGTTCGAGCCGCCGCCGGCGCAGCCGATGATGATGTCGGGCGTAATGCCGTATTTATCGAGCGCGATCTTCGTTTCCAGACCGATGACCGACTGATGGAGCAGGACCTGATTCAGGACGCTGCCGAGCACATAGCGGTAGCCGGGCGTGGTCGTGGCGACCTCGACGGCCTCGCTGATAGCGCAGCCGAGAGAACCGGTCGTGTCGGGGTCCTTCGCGAGAATGGCGCGCCCGACGTTTGTGGTGTTCGACGGGCTGGGCGTGACGCTTGCGCCATAGGTGCGCATGACCTCGCGGCGGAAGGGCTTCTGCTCATACGAGCACTTGACCATGAAGACCTTCAGGTCAAGGCCCAGATACGCGCAGGCCATGGAAAGGGCCGTGCCCCACTGACCGGCGCCCGTCTCGGTCGTAACGCCCTTGAGTCCCTGCTTTTTGGCGTAATATGCCTGCGCGATGGCAGAGTTCAGCTTGTGGCTGCCGGAGGTATTGTTGCCCTCGAATTTGTAATAGATCTTCGCCGGGGTTCCGAGCTTTTCCTCGAGGCAGTACGCGCGCACCAGCGGCGACGGGCGGTACATCTTGTAGAAATCACGGATCTCCTGCGGGATGGGGATATACGGCGTGTCGTTGTCCAGCTCCTGCTCGATCAGCTCGTCACAGAAAACGGGGCGCAGATCGTCAAAGCCCATGGGCTTGCCGGTGCCGGGGTTCACGAGAGGCGCGGGCTTATTCTTCATGTCCGCGCGGACATTGTACCAATTCTGGGGCATCTCAGACTCAGACAGATAGATCTTGTAAGGAATGTTTTCGGTTTTCAT
>ULSZ01000400.1_pt1 | contig 14958 bp, 8 predicted proteins | sample 1957151 | NCBI WGS metagenome assembly ULSZ01 (sample SAMEA4835721, study PRJEB28245) | human gut metagenome | biome: gut microbiome; material: fecal sample | place: Denmark | collected 2008
TCGACTGTGTGGCGGGATTCGGCTCATCACCCGCGTTTGGCGAGTCTGCCGCCCGTTGTTCTTGCGATTCCATCACGTTCCCCTTGTACTTGGCTTTCCGCGGACAGCGTCGTTCCGCCCCAGCCATACGGCAACGAGCTGGCCGCAGGTGCCGTCTTCCTAACCTTGTACGAGTCTACACGTGCGTTGCAACCAAACATCGAACATGTCCGATTCGGTGGATAACTGTGGATAACTTCGGGTGGCCCTAGACGTCTACGAATGGTTATGGAAGACGGTAAGGCCGCGTCAGACGGACACGTCGCACAGCCGCCGCATCGCATGCCGTGCGTCGCTTTCGTCCTCGCCGCTGAACAGCACGACCAGATAGTCACCGGCACGCAGCCGCGTATCGCCATGCGGCACGATCTGCCGTTCGCCGCGACGCAGGCCAATCACCAGACAGCCGTACGGCCAGCGCACGTCACGCATCAGCTTGCCGTCCGCGGTCGCGCCCATTTCCACAGGCAGTTCCATGATGCCGTTGTCGATGCGATTGGCGATTGCCGTCGTGCCGCCTTGCGCGCGCATGTACCGTTCCAGCAGCTCGCCGTAGATCGGTTTCGTACGCAGCAGGTCGGAGACGAGCAATGCGATGAACGCGACGGCGGCGACCGGCAGCATGTGCGTCAATGTGCCGGACATTTCCACGGCCAGCAGAATCGACGTGATCGGTGTTTTCACGGACGCGGCCAGCGTGCCCGTCATCACGCATACCGAGAAAATCGCCACGGAATCGGACGGCAGGTTGCCGAACTGGTGCAACGTCTCGCCGCAGATACCGCCGGCGAGTGAGCCAACCGCGAGAATCGGCATGAAAATGCCGCCGGGAGCGCCTGAACCGAAGCTGGTGGAGGTGAACAGCACTTTCGCCACGAACAGCACGCACAGCATGCCCAAGCCGACGCGCGCATGCTCGGCCATGGCGATCAGGTTCGAGCCGCCGCCGAGCACATCAGGCAGCCAAATGCCGATTGGCAGCGCGAGTGCGATCGCGATCAAAGGGCGGCTCCATGCGGGAAGCTTGCCGTACAGCGTTTGGAAGCCGAGCAGCGAACGGTTCATCAGCGAACCAACCAAACCGGCCACCAATCCCAGCGGAATCAGCCACCCGTATTCGCCGAGCGGCAGTTGGCCGATGGTGCCGAAGTCAAGCACCGGACGCAGGCCGAAACAGTATTTCGATACGAAATCGGCGGTCAGGGACGCGGCGGTGGCGCCCATCAGAATCGCGGGCGAAAAACTGCGATGCACCCCTTCCAAAGCGAACATCATGCCGGACAGCGGTGCGCTGAACGCGGCGGACAGGCCGGCCGCGGCACCGGCGGTGACCAGATAATGCTCCTGCACGTCCTCACGTTTCTTGCCGCGCAGCCGGTGCGATAGGAACTGCGCGCCCGATGCGCCGATTTGGATGGACGGTCCTTCGCGGCCGAGCGAGAGGCCGAAGAGCGATCCGAGCAGGCCTCCGATGAAGCGAACCGGCAGAATCGTCTGCCATCGCATTTTCAGGCCGCAGATCACCACGCCGTTGGTTTGCGGAATGCCGCTGCCGCCGGCCATCGGCTCTTTTTTGACCATCCATGCGATGGCGAGCGCGGCTGCGATTGCGGCGACCGCCCACGGTGCGACCAGCCACGGGGTTTCGCGGATGCGCGCGTAGATCCAGCGCGCGATGTCGGTGCCGTATTCGATGCCGAGACGGTAGAGGACGACGAGGAAGCCGGAAATCAGGCCGACGAGAATGCCGGCAGCGGCCATCTTCCATTTCAGGTGGTCGAATCGCGGGACCAGTTTGCTGAACCTGTCAAACCTGTCGAACCTGTCGTTAGGCGGCATTGCAGTCATCGCACTCCCCTTTTCCGTTCCTCCGCCGCGCACCCCGTCGGTGTGTATGCGGTGTGCGTCATACGCGCACGCCATCGCACGCACCATACGCAAAGTGCCGGCAGGCACAGGCCCACCGGCACTTGTCATTGACGTTCGTTACCGACGTTCATATCGACGAATCAGCCGAATCAGCTTCAGTCGATCAGCGAGTTGATCTGGATGATGTGGTCGCGCTGCGGGCCGGTGCCGATCACGGAAATGCGGCAGCCGGACAGTTCCTCAAGACGCTTGACGTAATCCTGGCAGGTCTTCGGCAGATCGTTGAAGTCATGGACCTGGGAAATGTCCTCGTCCCAACCCGGCATGGACTCGTAAATCGGCTTCGCGGCGGCGAACTCGGCCTGGTCGGTCGGCATATCGTCGCGACGCTCGCCGTTGACGTCGTACGCCACGCACAGCGGGATTTCCTTGAGGCCGGTGAGCACGTCGAGCTTGGTGAGCACGATGTCGGTCAGGCCGTTGACCTGGGCCGCGTAACGGTTGACGACCGCGTCGAACCAACCGCAGCGACGCGGGCGACCGGTGGTCACGCCGTACTCGTGGCCTTGGGCGCGCAGCCATTCGCCGTCCTCGCCGAACAGTTCGGTCGGGAACGGGCCTTCGCCCACGCGGGTCACATACGCCTTGGAGACGCCGACCACGCGGGTGATCTTGGTCGGGCCAACGCCGGTGCCGGTGCAGGCGCCGCCGGCGGTCGGGTTGGAGGAAGTCACGAACGGGTAGGTGCCGTGGTCCACGTCGAGCATGGTGGCCTGGCCGCCTTCGAACAGCACGGTCTTGCCCTCGTCGAGCGCCTTGTTGAGCACCAGGGAGGTGTTGGCCACGTACGGCTTCAGGCGTTCGCCGAGCTTGAGCAGCTCGTCGGTGGTCTCGTCCACGTCAATCGGGCGACGGTTGTACAGCTTGACGAGCATCTGGTTCTTCTGATGCAGGCTGGCCTCGACCTTGTCATGCAGGTGCTCCGCGTTGAACAGGTCGTGCACGCGGATGCCCACGCGGTTGATCTTGTCGGCGTATGCCGGGCCGATGCCACGGCCGGTGGTGCCGATCTTGTGCTTGCCGAGGAAGCGTTCGGTCACCTTGTCGAGCACGCGGTGATACGGGGCGATGATGTGCGCGCTTTCGCTCACCAGCAGTCGGGAGCAGTCCACGCCACGGCTTTCAAGGCCGTCGATCTCCTGGAACAGCACTTCCGGATCGACGACGACGCCGTTGCCGATGACGGGGGTGGTGTTGGGGCTGATGATGCCGGACGGCAGCAGATGCAGCGCATACGATTCGTCGCCGACCACCACAGTATGGCCAGCGTTATTGCCGCCGTTGAAACGGGCGACGTAGTCGACCTTCGTGCCGATCAGATCCGTTGCCTTGCCTTTGCCCTCGTCTCCCCACTGGGCACCGATCAAAACAATTCCAGGCATGTTGTTGCACCTCCGTGCGTACGCGATTCTGCCTTAAGCCTTGCGCCTAAAGCCTTACAAAGGTTACTCTTCACCCTCTACCGGGTCTGAGGGATGCTCACGGCTCCGGACCGACCGTAATCGGATTGCAACCGGTCCGAAAAACAGACCAGAAAACGCCCGAAAACAGTTCGAAAGACCGTTGGCTAGTTCAGCGCGCGCCCGGCACTGCCGAGCTGCTTGCATGCTTCGACCACACGCGCGGCCATCGCGGATTCAGCTTCACGACCCCACGAACGCGGGTCGTACATCTTCTTGTTGCCCACCTCGCCATCGATTTTGAGCACCGAATCATAGTTGGAGAACATGTGACCGGCCACCGCACGGCTGAATGCGTACTGCGTATCGGTGTCGATGTTCATCTTCACCACGCCGTAGCTCACGGCCTGCGCGATCTCCTCCGGCGCGGAGCCGGAACCGCCGTGGAACACCAGGGCGAACGGCTTACCGGGAGCGACATCCAGCGAGTGCGCGGGGTCGGGCATTTCGCCGGCCTTGATCGCGAGCGCGACCGTGGTCTGGATTTCGTCGAGCAGTTCGGGGCGCAGTTTCACCACGCCCGGTTTGTATGCGCCGTGCACGTTGCCGAAGGTGAAGGCGGCCATGTAGCGTCCGCGCTCGCCGAGGCCGAGTCGTTGCGCGACGGTGATGCCTTGCGCGGGCGTGGAATACAGTTTGTCATTGATTTCGGCGCTGTGCCCGTCTTCTTCGCCACCGACCGCGCCGATTTCGATTTCCAGCACGGTGTGCGCGGCTTGGGATTTGTCGAGCAGTTCTTCTGCGATGTCGAGGTTTTCATCCAGCGGCACTGTGGAACCGTCCCACATGTGTGACTGGAAGGTCGGTTCCTGACCGTGCTTCACCTGTTCGACTTCATGGTCGAGCAAGAGGCGCACCCATTCGTCCAAATACTGTTTGGCGCAGTGGTCGGTGTGCAGGGCGATGGTGATGTTGGGGTATTTCGCCGCGACTTCGTGCGCGAAGGCTGCGAAGGCAAGCGAGCCGGTGACGCGGTCGTTGACGCGTTGCCCGGAGAAGTAGGCGGCGCCGCCTACGGAGACTTGGATGATGCCATCGGATTCCGCCTCGGCGAAACCCTGGAGTGCGGCGTTCAGGGTCTGCGTGCTGGTCACATTGATCGCGGGATAGGCGTAACCGCCGCGGCGTGCGGCGTCCAGCATTTGCGCATAACGTTCCGGCGTTGCAATAGTCATGCCTCCATTATCGCCCAACCCTATCCCACTTGTCATGTGACAACATTCGCCATCTTTCCTTTCCGTTTTTCCGACCGTCCGCTCCATATCCAGGTCGCCCGCCCCACTAGGGCCATATGCCGAGCGTTTTCGTCTCATATCCCGACACTTGCGGGACCGACCGATAAACATGGCGAAACCATTGCGATTGTTCCATCGGAAGTCATAGAATATCCACCGGATCGCGCGACGAAGAGCCCAACCGGGTGTTCCCGCACGGGCATGCCGCCGCACGTAGATGTTGCGACCAATACCCGCGAGGAGGCTTGATGCACCAGGTTTTCGCCATCTTCCTTCGAGACGTGAAACGCATTCTGAAGAACCCCGTGGCGCTCGTCGTCACGCTGGGTGTGGCCATCATCCCATCACTGTACGCATGGTGCAATATCCTCGCCAACTGGGACCCGTACGCGAACACGGGCAACATCCAAGTCGCTGTGGCGAACGAGGACAAGGGCACAACCTCCACGCTGGTCGGCCATCTCGACGCTGGCCAGCAGACCGTCAACCAGCTTAAGAAGAACCATCAGCTCGGCTGGCGTTTCGTTCCCAAGCAGCAAGCCATCGAAGGCGTGGAATCCGGCAAATACTATGCGGCGATCGTACTGCCGGAAGACTTCAGCTCCAGACTAATCGGCACCGTCACCGGTAAAGGCGACCGACCGTCGATCACGTACTACATCAACGAAAAGCTGAACGCGATCGCGCCGAAAATCACCGATACGGGCGCGACCACGATCGACGAGCAGATCAACACCACTTTCGTTTCCAGCGTGGCCGACGCCGTGGCAAAGGAAGTGAAGGAGGCAGCGGGAGAAACCACCGGCAGCGTGAAAAGCGCGCAAAGCGACGTCATCAACGATCTGACCGACACCATCAACCAGCTCGAAACCGTCCAACAGCAGCTGCGCGACACCCGTTCCACGCTCGACAAGGCCCTCACCACCATCGATTCGGCCAAACAGTCCAACATCGCGCTCGCCTCGGAAATCACCAACTCGCTTGACACCGTCGGCAAGGCGTCCGACTTGCTGAGCGAGACGCGCACACAAACCGAACGATTCTCGAACACGCTGGTCGGAGCGCTCGACAACGGCAGCACGCAACTGTCCGGCCTGCAGGTCAACGTGAGCAATGCCACCGGCACCGTGCTCAGCGGACTGAACACCACGCAGGACGCGCTCGACCAAGTGTCCAGCACCATGCATCACGTCAACACCACCACCGGCAATGTGCTCGACGACGTGGAGAAGGCGTTGCAGGCCAGCCAGCTGGATCCGAACAGCCAAACGTATAAGGATCTTTCCGCGCAGCTCGCCGAAGCCCGCAAACAGCTGACGTTCCAGCAGCAGCGCATCGACGCCTTCGATCAGGACACCACGGCTGCGATCAACGCGGGGAAGAACACCGCGAACGGGTTCAACGACGATGTCACCACGCTGGCGAAGAACGGCACGGCGTCGATGGCGAGCGCACGCACGACCATCACCGGCACGGTCATGCCGAATCTCAACACCGGGCTCGATACACTCAGCCTGGCCAATGGGTCGCTGTCCGGCACGCTTACCACGCTGCAAAGCACGCTGGAACAGGGCAACGGGCTGCTCGACCAGTTGTCGCGCACCGTGACCCAAACGAACACCACCATTGCTGGCACGCAGACACAGCTCGCCAATCTCGCCAAACAGCTCAACACCACGCGCACCGATGTGGCCGCGTTGAGCAGTTCGGCGATGTTCCAGCAGCTTTCCCAAGCGCTCGGACTTGACGCGAGCGAGGTCGGCTCGTTCGTGGGCGAACCGGTGCATTTGGACGAACAGGTCCTCTACCCGGTCAAAAACTATGGTTCCGCGGTCACGCCGTTCTACACGAATCTTGCGCTGTGGGTCGGCGGATTCGTGCTCGTCGCGATCTACAAGCTTGAAGTGGACCGCGATGAGAAGATCCGCATGTACACGCCACGCCAAGGCTATATGGGCCGTTGGCTGCTGTTCGTCACGGTCGGATTCCTGCAGGCGATCATCGCCACGATCGGCGATCTCGCGCTGGGCATCCAATGCGAGCATCCGTTCCTGTTCATCCTCGCCGGCATTTTCGCCTCGTTCGTCTACGTGAACATCATTTACGCGCTCGCCGTGGCGTTCCGGCATATCGGCAAGGCCGTCGCCGTGATTCTGGTGATCATCCAGATTCCGGGCGCGGCAGGCCTCTACCCCATCGAGATGATGCCGGAATTCTTCCGCCGTCTGAAACCGTTCCTACCGTTCACCTACGGCATCAACGCGATGCGCGGGCCGATCGGCGGCATGTATGCCAACCATTATTGGATCGACATGCTCTCGCTGTTCTGGTATCTGCCTGTGGCGCTGTTCATCGGCTTGGTGGTCCGCAAGCTGGCGTTGAACCTCAACCGCCTGTTCGACAACCGTCTGGCGGACACTGATCTGATGATCACCGAACATAACGAAGGCACGGTGGAACCGTTGCGGCTCACCGAGACCGCGCAGCAGATCGCCGAGGAGTTCCCCGAACTCGCCCGCAGACGGGCGATTCATTTCTTCCGCCTGTACCCGCGCCTGGTGCGTTGGGGATTCCTCGCGCTGGCGGTACTGCCGTTCGTGTTCCTGCTATTGCTATTCATCACGCGCATGAAGCTCGCCATGCTGCTCGGTTGGATCATTTCGATCATCGCCATCGACACGTATCTCATCGTGGTGGAGTATCTGCGCGAACGGTATGCGAATTATCTGGGCGAGGAAGCGATGAGTGCGGAAGAGTTCCGCAGCGCGATCCTGCACGAGAACCTGCTGTTCCGGCCGGGCATGCATTACAAGCCGATGCATGCCGTACGTACGAGACTGTATGAGGCTGCGCATGGTGGTTTGGCCGGACATGCGCCTGAACATGCGGCTGAGTATGCGGCTGGAAACACGGACGGAAATGCTGGCAGGAGTCTGCGTGAGGAGGGGAACGAACAGTGAAAATGATCTGGGGCATCTTCAAGCGGGACATGTGCCATGCCACCCGCAACGTGATCGCCGTGATCGTCTCGATGGGCCTGGTGGTGGTGCCGGCGCTGTACGCCTGGTTCAACATCGCGGCCAGCTGGGACCCCTACGGCAACACCAAGGCATTGAAGGTCGCCGTGGCCAATAACGACAAGGGTTACAAGTCGGATCTCATACCGGTGCGCGTCAACGTGGGCGAAACCATCATCAGCACACTGCACGCCAACGACCAGCTGGACTGGCAGTTCGTGAAAAGCGACAAGGCAATCGACGGGGTGAAATCCGGCGAATACTATGCGGCGATCGTAATTCCGAAAGGTTTCAGCGCCGACATGATGACGCTGTTCTCCCCCGACATCAAACACGCGCAGCTCAAGTACTATCTAAACGAGAAAATCAACCCGATCGCCCCGCATATCACCGATCAGGGCGCGACAACCGTGGTCAACACGATCGACAAAACCTTCGCCAAAACGATTGCGCAAGTCGGACTCGACCTGGCCTCAAGCATCCTACACTATTCGCAAAGCCCGCAAATGGCCGAATACATGCGCAACCTCAACGGCAATCTCACCACCACGGCGGATACGCTGAGCGGCGCATCGCAGCAGGTGACGTCGTATTCGCAGCTGCTCGGCTCGGCGAACGACATCGTGGATTCCACGGGCAAACTGCTCGCCTCGGCGACCAAGGCGGGCAAACAGGCCCAGAACGCGTTGAAGCAAGGCAAATCAGGTGCCACGTCACTCACTTCTGCAGGTGCGAACGTCACCTCCTCGGTGAACACCGCGCTCGACCAGGTGTCAGGCGCGTTCGACCAAGTAGCTGCCAAGGTGAACAAGGCGTTCGACGCGATCGGCAAGGACTCAGACACCGCAGCCAGCCAGTTGGCAACGTTGAGCGAACAAATCTCCAGCGGCGAATCGCTGTACGACACGTACATCACAAGCCTCAACCACATGCGCGAATCGGTGGAACAACTACCGGACAGTGATTCCGCGAAACAGGCGCTGCTGGAAGCCATCGACCGGGAGATCACGCTGCTGGAAGCCGCCAAAGGCGATTCGCAGAAGCTCGCGCAGCAGCTGAAAGACGCTTCCACGCAGGTCACGCAGGATACCGCAGCCGCGGAACGCTCCCGCAAGGAGATCCTGAACCGCATCACCTCCGCGAAGCAGTCGATCAGCAATGTGCGCGACGATTACGCCACGAACGTCAAGCCGAAAATCGACGCGCTCGCCTCCACAGTCAGCACGCTGATCTCCCAAACCGACAGCATGATCACCCAGCTGAGCGGCACCGCCGACGGTCTGGACGATGTGACGGGCGATGTGGGGACGAATGTGACGTCCATCCGTTCCACGCTCGGCGCGATCGCGAAGAAACTCGACTCGTCGGCAGCGACGGTGAAGGAGCTGATCACGAAGCTGGAGACGGGCGGAAACGCCGGTGACGGCAACAGCGATGGTGGCGACGGTGACAACGACGCCGATTCGGGCGAATCGGACGAACTACGTGCACTGGCCACCGCCAACGCGTCCACACTGTCCACGCTGATTTCCGCGCCCGTCGCACTGCATCGCGTCTCGGTGTACCCGATCGCGAACTACGGTTCGGCCATGGCGCCGTTCTATACGATCCTGTCAATCTGGGTGGGTGCGATCATCCTGTGCGCCATGCTGAAAGTGACAATTTCGGACCGCGAGAAGGCGCATGTGCTGGGCTTGGACGACACGCTGCCGCGCATCGCCGGCCCGTCCGGCCCGGGGAACGCCTCACGTTGGGGACTGCGTCTCGACCACGAGTATTTCGGACGGTACGCGATCTTCGCGCTGCTCGCGTTGCTGCAGGGCACACTGGTTTGCCTGGGTGACATGTATTTCCTTGGCGTGCAGGCGAATCATGCGCTGCAGTTCCTTGCCGTGGGGTGGCTTGCCGCGCTCGTGTTCTCGAATATCGTGTATACGCTGACCGTGTCGTTCGGCGATATCGGCAAGGCTGTGGCCGTGGTGCTGCTGGTGATGCAGGTCGCCGGTTCGGGCGGTACGTTCCCTATCGAGACGCTGCCGAAGTTCTTCCAAATGCTCTACCCGTTCCTACCGTTCCCGCACGCCATCGATGCCATGCACGCCGCGATGGCCGGATCGCACGGCAATGAGTACCTGCTTGATATGGTGTATCTCGCCTTGTTCCTGATTCCTTCGCTGCTGCTGGGATTGGTGTTGCGCAAGCCGGTGATCCGGTTGAACAACTGGGTGAGCCGCAATCTGGAGTCCACCAAGGTGATGTGACGAGGCGGATTTGAACGGGCTGGTTTGAGCCGGTTTAGATCGGTTTCGGCTGGTACACGTGAACGCGCTGCCCGCCATCATCGACGACCTGAAAACCCAAAGCCACGAATTCGTCACCATCGACCAGCCGGCAAAAACCTAAGCTAGCGTGGAGGCGTAGGGCATTGTCCTGCCCAGTCACTTCCCTTACGTACCGCTGCGCCATCCCGGCGCTCCTCTGCGCCGCCACTACCCCACATGTCGCCTCCTCACGCACCAACAAGTGTCCGATCCCCCCGAATCAGCCACCCACGCGTCATCCGGTCACCCCAGGTTGTCCGATTCGGGAGAAACGGACAACCAAGATGGACGCATTACACCTCAGACGTCCGATTCTGCAGAATCGGACAATCAGCGGCGTCGCGCAAACCACACGTTGATCAGCGAGCCGACCACCACCAGCGCGACACCGATCCAGAATGGCATGCCCAACGCCACGCCCAATAGAAGCGTGCTGGAAGCAGTGGAGAACAGCGGCGTCGCATACGAACCGATCGCAAGCGTTTCCATACTGCCATGTAGCATGCCATACCCCCAGCACGCGTAGCCGCCGGCAATCGACGCGGCACATGCGAGCAGCGCAATATAGCCGCCGATGCCAGGCGCTACAGCTGGCAAACCGTCGCCTGAAACGAAATGGATAATCCACAGCACAACAGCAACGCAACAGAAGAAAATCGTCGTACCATCGTAACCGCTGGACATCGATGGCGTCACGGTCGCGTAAATCGCCCAAATAAAGGCGCCTGCGAACGCGAGCGCGTACGGCAATGGATTGCTGGCGATATTGTGGACCGCTTCCTGCATATCAAGGCTTTCTCCGCCAACCGCCATCGCCACACCGATGGTTGCGATCACCGCGCCAGGAATCGCTTTGGCGACCGCACCACGTTTGTGCGATACCGCTGCGGTCATCAGCACCAGCAGCGTCGGCCACAAGTAGTTGACAAGGCTGACTTCCACGGATTGCGCGTTCGTTGTGGCCAGGCCGATCGACAGCGAGATTGACGCCTCGTATGCGATGAACATGAGTCCGCCTGCGATGAGGTACTTGCATGGCGCTTCGCGGATTGGTTTCGGACGGCGCACAATGAACAGCATGACACCACCGACGGTGTAGATGAGCGCCGAACCGAGCGTGGCGCCGAACGATTCGGAGACCAGTCGCACGAGGCCGGCCATGAAGCCCCACAGGACGATTGCGAACAGGCCGATGAGTGTCGCCGCGTGTGATGTGGCATGGCCGAGTAGCGGATTGCAGGAGTTGCCGGTGGGGTGGTTTGCGCCGGAATCGGAGGGGGACTTCTGGTTCGTGTTCACGGGCTCCAGCCTACCCATCGCCCTCCACGAGTGTCCGATTCTGCAGAATCGGACACTCCTGCAACCTGCGATGCCGCGAACCCGATTACCCCCGGAACCGCACCAACAGCAGAGTCAACCACCCCATCCGACGCTGCCACACCAGCCGTATCGGCAGCCAAGTCCATGCGTCCCGCATCCACACAGCCCACGCGTCCCGCACCTCCACGGCCCGCCGACGCGCACACGTCGCCCATGACCAAATCATCCAACGTCACACCGAACATGTCGCAAAGCATCAGCAGCTTGTCACAAACGTCGCGTTCCACGCCACCATCTTGCGGTTGCATTGCGATTCGCAACCAAATTTTGCGACGCAACCGACAGTTGCGCGACGCGAAGTTGGCTTCACGGGTCTTTTACGACAATAGAAAAACCCTTGAAATTCCAACGATTCCAAGGGTTTTGAGTGGAGCGGATGACGGGAGTCGAACCCGCCTTTAAAGCTTGGGAAGCTTTCGTTCTACCGATGAACTACATCCGCAAGGTGTGCCTTTTGGGCACGAGCCATTAGTCTAGCACGCCATTCCCGCTATATGTGGCAGATTGTCCGGTTCCGCAAAATCGATTTGCGCTATATGTGGCAGTTCTCCGCGGGCAAGAGCTGTTAGAGGGTACGAAATCGAAGGTATGGGGGCATCTTCACGAAGGAAAGTGCCACATATAGCGGAAATCACTTTCTCGGCAGTCTCTTATCTGCCACATATAGCGATTTTGGGAGTCGTCAGCACAGCAAGTATGCGTCCGCAGCAACATCAGTACCGGAAAAGGCTGAAAGTCGGGAACCAGCGGCGCGGGAGGCTGTGGGGGCGTCAGCGCGACCCTCTTCTGCGCATGGGGCGTTGCGAATAGTCGCGCGAATATCCACCGGTCGAACCCGCCGAACCCGCCGAACCCGAACCGTACGAATCGTAAGCGGAACCATACTGCGAGCCGAACTGCGGCCCGTCATAACCGCCCTGTCGAATGTCGATCGCGGCAACGCCGGTCGTTGCGTATCCGCCGGCCAGGTAGCCCGACTGCACGCCCTGCTGCCGCATCTCCTGACCCATCTGCATGAGCCGCGCAATGCGGTCCTGAATCGGCGGATGCGTGGAAAACAGGCGCGAGAAGCCCTCCGCAGAGAACGGACTGGCGATCATCATCGCAGCCACCGACTGCGTGCCGGCGGTCTTCTCCATCGGCATCGCGGCTGCACCGCCGGAAATCTTGCTCAACGCGGAAGCGAGCGCTTCCGGATCCTCCGTCAACTTGGAACCGTCTTCGTCGGCGTCGTATTCGCGTGTGCGGGAGATTGCCATCTGTATCAGCGACGCTGCGATCGGCGCCAGAATCGCGCTCAGCAGCACACCCAGCAATCCCAAGCCGCCGGACGCCGAATCGTCGCGGTCGTCACGCGAACGGCCGCCGCCGAAATACATGAGCGAGTAGCCGAGGTACGAGATGACGGTGGCCATGGCGGAGGCGATTGCGGACGTCAGAATGTCGTGGTTGTAGACGTGCATGAGTTCGTGTCCGAGCACGCCGCGAATCTCACGTTCGTTAAGCGTCTGTAGGATGCCTTGCGTGCAGCAGACCGCCGCGTGTCGTTCGTTGCGCCCCGTCGCGAACGCGTTGGGGCTCATGGTGGGGGCGATGTAGATGCGCGGCATCGGCTTGCCTGCCTTCGCCGATAGCTCGCGGACGATCTTGTATAGTACGGGGGCTTCCTGCTCGCTCACCTGTCGAGCGTGCATGCTGGCAATCGCCAGTTTGTCGGAAAACCAGTAGGAGACGAACGTGGAGCCCAGGCCGATGAGAATGTAGTAGCCGAGCGTGCTTTGACTGGCGCCGGTCGCCCACCAGATGAGCATGATGACGCCCCACATCAACGCGAACAAAAGCGTTGTTTTCAAGCCATTGCAATGGCCGTGCACCTGCAATTTGCCGTTCATGGCCACCAGCCTAGGAATTCAGGCTGGGATTTTGCTGTATACAAGCTGAAGGGTGGATTTGCAACATCTAGAAACATGCCACGCAACGACGCTACAGCATCGGCCATAGACCTATCTGCGGCACGGCGAGAGTCACCCCAACTTGAAACGTATTACCCCCGCATATCCCCCGAATGCACTGCGTCGAGCGTGCCGATCAGGCTGGTCAGCAAATCGTTGCGGCCGCACGCGTTCGTCAGCACCGCCAGCACGTACGTGCCCGACTGCGACATCACCAGTCCGGCATCGTTCAGCGCGTACAAATCGCCTTCGCCGTTGATCCATCCGGCCTTCGTGTACACGGTGTCCGCATCGCCAAGGGCCGCGTGGATGCAGGAGTTCAGCGAATTCGTCATGTCTCCGGACAGCCATTGCAGCGATTCGGGCGTGATGTTCTGCACCCCCGCCGTTTGCCCGGCGAACAGGAAACCGTATCCGGCGGTCCACAGTTTGGCCATGTCGCGCGCGGAGGTGAACAGGTACCCGCCGCGATCACCCATTCTGGAAGCCGCGCCCGCCTGTTCGGCCCACGTGTTGAAGCAGTCGAGGCCATACGTTTTGTACAGCCAGTCGTAAGACGCGTTGTCGGAATTGCGCAGGACGGCGTCGACCTTCTGGTGGACGGTGGCGGACTGCGCGTCAGCGGATTGGGCCACGCTGTTCAGGTCGACGGTGCCCGTTGAGAACAGCGATATCAGGTATGGCGCCTTCGCCGACGAGGCCGAATAGATCTGTGCATCGGCGTTGTATGCGATCGTGCGGCCGGTCGTGATGTCGGCGAGCACGAATGATGCGGTATATCCGTCGGCTTCGAAAGTGGCGATTTGAGACTGCACGGCGGCCTGCGAATCGGCGCTCAGCGTGAAGCCCTGCGTTGTGATCGTGGCGCTGCCCTCGACTGCGGAAATGCCGTCCAGCGCGACCTGCGTCGGCGACGAGACGGCTTGTGTCTGCGATTGCGGCGCGCTGTTTTTCTTAAGCGCGCCCGACGTGGAGGACGTTTCCGAAGACGTTCCCGAGGACACCGCTGCGTGGGCTTCCTCTTCGAGATGCACATCGACAAGACCCACGCCCATGGCGAAGCCGATCAGGCAGGCGATCAGCAGGCCCACGACGGACACGGAACAGCAGTACAGTGCCTTGCGCTTGACGTGTTTTCCAAAGTCCATGCCGACTTCACAACCTTAGATTTCAATGCCCGCATCCGTTTGCGATGATATTGCGCACCGCGTTTCACTGGGGTCAGCCTAGCGCATGGACCCGAACTTCGGGGGTAATAGGTCAAAACGACCGCGTACGTCCGATTCTGGAGAAACGGGCGGTTGTGCGATCGAAAACGCACGCTACGCGACCAGTCCGCCGAAAATCGACCACTAAAGCGGCAAAAACTAACGCCCTGCACGTCCGATTCAGAGGAATCGGACGTGCAGGGCGTTACTAGATTGCGTTAAAAGGCTTGGAGTTAGGGTGTCAGGAAGTCAGCACTCCCACCCTAATTCCAGCCGGCCCGATTCAGGCATGCGCCAGCGCGCGCATCTGCTCCGGGTCGATGACCTTCTTGTGCTCGCGGCCTTCCTTCGCGCCTTCGGCACGTTCGAACGCATCGACCTTCTTCCAGCCGGCGAAGTCGATCGGCTTGACACCGC
>ULSZ01006902.1_pt1 | contig 14932 bp, 2 predicted proteins | sample 1957151 | NCBI WGS metagenome assembly ULSZ01 (sample SAMEA4835721, study PRJEB28245) | human gut metagenome | biome: gut microbiome; material: fecal sample | place: Denmark | collected 2008
TCGCAAACTGAGCATACGCCAGACCCCAGTCCCTGACTGGCATAGTCCATTTCTTTGAAATTTCCTTTACACTCATATAGATGACCTTGCGAATGGAATCATCAGTCGGGAAAATCGACTTTGATTTTGTAAATTTTCTTACCATTCTGTGGTAGCCTTCGACAGCATTTGTCGTATATATTATCTTACGGATTTCCTGCGGATATTCGAAAAATGTTGTCAGTTCCGCCCAGTTTTTGTCCCAGGATTTTATGATGTTCGGATACTTCTTGTCCCACTTTTCACGGAACTCTTCTTTAGCGTATTCAGCATCATCAAGGTTCACTGCGCCGTAGATTTTCTTAAGGTCTGCACACACTGCTTTTCTGTCATTGTAGAGACACACCTACTGCCGTGCAAAGGAAAGACAGTACACCCACCTTTCATGTTATGGTTAGCACGGGCGCATACATAGGTGCGTCCGTGCGTCATAGTATTATGGTGAGCGCAAACGATAACCATTAAAAGAATAGTCAACAATGGTTAGAGGGATAATTCATCATTAGTTTTTCTTACGTTTCCTTTTGGCTTTATGTTTTGCAAAAGGGTGACGTTTTTCTTTTCTTATCCCTCTTGTTGTATCAGCTTTATTGTCAGAAAGCTTGTGTATCACAGGCGACATCTTTTCAGGTGAATCAGACGTAGGAGCGTCGTTCCCTTTATTATAATCACTTACTAATTGACCACAGGCAGCTTTTATTCTATTACCTCTTGATTCCCGAAGTTTTACTTCCAAGCCAGCCTCCTCTAGTCTAATCTTAAATGCAACCAATTGTTGCTTGTTAGGACGTTTGATTCTCTTACAGGCAGTTTCATTATATTGTAAAAGATTAATCAGTACATTTTTTCCTCTAAACCATTTACCAAGTTGTCTTACGTCTGAAGCCCTATCATTAATTCCAGGAGCGAGCAGATATGCAATGGTAATCTTTCTGTTATGTCGTTCAGAATAGGAAAGCGCAGCTTCGACAACACTATGAATGCTATTGGATTTCATGTGCGGCATAATCATGTTTCTAGTTGCTTGATCCGTTGCGTGAAGAGAGAGTGTAAACTGAATCTTTAAATGCTCCTCTCTCAGTCGCTTCAACTGTTCAACTGGTCCAACAGTCGATACATTTATGCCATCTGTAGGAAAATTAAGTCCATTGCGATCACGAAGTATATGAATACTTTTAATCAGATTATCATAATTAAAGAGAGGTTCTCCCATCCCCATAAAAACGATTCTGTTGACACGTTCTTTCAAAAGAACGATTTGCTGAACTATTTCAGCTGGTGAAAGATTGCGAATAAATCCATTTTTTCCTGATGCACAGAAAATACACCCCACCGGACAACCGACCATAGTGCTAACGCATACCGTATTGCCAGTCCTTCTTTTAATGCATACTGTTTCAATGCAGTAGCCATCTTGTAATTCAAAAGCATACTTTGTAGTATCTCCCCCTACATATATGTCTTTTATAGTCATAGTTTGATTTTTAGGACTTACGCCATTTTTATACAAGGTTTTGAATAAAGACTTAGCTCGTTCTTCTCCCATACATTTGGCTACTTCATCAAAAGTATAATTGTACGGATTGCCCTGAATCATTTCTAATGTAGGAGGGCCCATTTTCTCTTTATTTGCCATGATAATTCCTTTCCTCGCATTGTATTTAAGTAATATTTTACACAAGCCAACTTGTGTGGATTATAACTTGAAAACATCAAAAGGGTACACAAACCCCATTGTATATATTATACATCTTTTTTTCTTTCTGTCAAGATAGAAATTGCATCCCAATAATGTGAATTATATCATTTTTCACTTATTGGGATGCATACTTACTTAGAATAATCTTATAGTTGCTTATTCAATTCCTTGCTTCTTGCTCCTGCCCTTTGTCTGGTCCTTCGGCGTTTTTGGCTTTTTGCCGAGCCTTGCGGCATCACGCTTCATCTTCGCCCTCTCAAAGTAGCAAGTCTTTTCACGCTTCGGAGCGTTCTTCTTTGCTTCGATAGCCGCCTGATTCAGCTCATCAGTTACGACTTTCAGCCTTTGCTCCTTAGTATCAAGCTCCTCCTGCTGGGGGAACGGCTCTGCTACGATCTTCTGCGCTTCTGCGTGGTCAAGCCTGAGCTTTGCGAGGTTATCCTGCGTTCTCTCGATTCTGCCGTCGATGTTGTAGAGGGCAGCTTCAAGACGATTCAAGTTGTGGGCAAAACTCTCGATCAGCTTCGTGGTATGTGAAGTGGCACCTTGCAGGCCAGCCGACATACCGCCGCCCATCATGTTGCTGTTTACTGTAACGCTCAGGTCAAAGCCCTGGAACGAGCCGACTTTCACGGGAGTATCTGCATACTTGATAGCCAACACAGCATCTTCAAGAGCCTTAGCAGCTTCTTTTCTATCGGTGTACTCAGTTTCACCAATGGTGATCTTGAATACGGGCAGTTTGCGTTCGGGATCAATCGGGAGCTTGCGGAGTGCTTCACGATCTGTATGGAGATCAGCAAGAATCGCAGTAAGTTTCTGTTCCTGTTCAGGGAAACGAGCGATCTTGTCCTCCATTTCAAATACCGTGTTGCGGTGTTCCGCAGCGAGTACCCTCAGTTCCTTCACTTCATTTTCAAGCATCAGCTTTTCCTTGATACGCTCATCGCCTGTGCAGAGAGCCTTGATCTCGGAATAAGTGAGTGCCTGCTGGTCCACATCTTCACACTTTCTCGCAGGAGTCTTACTTGTCATGATCTGAGAGATGAATTTCTGCTTGTTCTCCAAAGTCTGATAGCTGTAAGCATCGAAAGTACCTTTGGTGACATAGCGGAAGATCTGCACCTGCTTGTTTTCATTGCCTTGACGGATAATTCTTCCGGCGCGCTGTTCCAGATCAGCCGGTCTCCACGGAATATCGAGGTCATGGACTGCGATCAGCTTTTTCTGGACATTCGTACCTGTACCCATTTTGGCGGTTGAACCGAGCAACACACGGATTTCTCCACTGCGGACTTTATCAAAGAGGTCAGCTTTCTGCTGTTCCGTCTTAGCATCGTGGATATATGCAATCTCCTCCGCAGGGATACCTCTTGCGATCAGCTTGTCACGAATATCGTCATACACGCAAAAATCGCATTCTTCTTCAAGAGACTCGACCTCAGCGATAGACTTCTTATCCTTAGCATCATCGGCATCTTCGCCCTCGACCTCTGCTTCTCCTGTTGCCTTGTGCGGAACGCCCAAATCACAGAAGATGATCTGCGTGAGCCTGTCCTCAGCCGTTTCAACGTGGATACGGGCAACATTCTCTACACAGCGGTTGAGCTTCGTATCGGGGTTGTCCTCAAATGACGGATCAATCAGGCGCGGATCAAGACCGAGCTTTCTTCCGTCCGAAGTGATCTTGAGCATATTGTCGATCGTGGGATCAACATTGCCTGCATTGATAGCATCAGCTCTGTCGGCAAGCTCCTGAACAAGCTCCTGCTGGAACGAAGTGGCTTCGACTTGAACTACCTGATATTCACAGTCAGGCACATCAAGTTTCAGCGTATCAGCGGTACGAATATCAGCAACCTGTTTGAACATACTCATTAATTCGGGTAAACCTGTATAGTTGGCGATACGGGTGCGCTCCTTGAAGCCGTTGCCCGCAGGCTTTAACTCCCAATCGGTTTTTTGATCTCCAAAGACCGCTACCCAATTATCGAAGTGCTGTAAGCCGTGATCATTCAAAAAGTCATATTCCAAGTAACGCATCATGGTGTGAAGTTCTGTAATGCTGTTGCTGAGAGGCGTGCCGGTTGCGAAGATCACGCCCTTGCCGCCAGTCTTTTCATCGAGATAACGGCATTTGAGAAACAAATCGAGAGCTTTTTGAGAAGCGGAGTTGGAGATTCCGGCTACATTCTGCAATTTTGTTGCCACGAACAAATTCTTGAATTCATGTGCTTCATCGACGAAAAGCCTGTCAATACCGAGCTGTTCAAAGGTAAGCGTATCGTCCTGATTAGCCTTTTCGAGCTTATCAAGCTGCTTTTGCAGACTTTTACGGGTACGCTCCATAGCCTTGATCTGAAACTTAGAGCCTTCGCTCTTTTTAAGCTCCTCAATGCCACGCAGAATATCGTCAATCTGCGACTGAATGGTCATGACCTGTCTCTCCTTAGAAACAGGAATCTTACCGAGCTGAGAGTGACCGATAATAATTGCATCGTAGTTGCCAGTAGCGATCTTAGCGAATAACTGCTGTCTGTTCTCTTTCTTGAAGTCCTTTTTGGTCGCAACAAGAATGTTAGCACCTGGATAGAGCTTCTGAAAATCGTCACCAATCTGCTCTGTCAGATGATTCGGTACAGCAAACAGGCTCTTAGTACAAAGTCCCAAGCGCTTGCTTTCCATAGCAGTAGCGATCATTTCAAAAGTCTTGCCCGCACCGACACAGTGAGCAAACAGTGTATTACCGCCGAACATCGCATGAGCGATAGCATTTTTCTGATGATCGTGGAGGTTAATGTCCGAAGTCATCATCGGGAAAGAAAGAGCCGAGCCGTCGAACTCACGGGGGCGGATACTGTTGAACAGTTCGTTATACTTCTCCACAATAGCTTCACGGCGCTGCGGATCTTTGAAAATCCACGCCTTGAAAGCCTTGCGAATATCGTCAGCTTTGCGCTGTACCACACGGGTAGCGTCAATATCCACCACACGCTTTTCCTTTGTATCGCCCAAGCCGTCAGGCACTTCGATCGTCTTGTAGACCTTCGGCTCTTGCAGGTTCAGCAGATGCTCAAAGATGTCATAAGCGTTCATCTTGTGTGTGCCGTACTTTTGAGTCGCAAGCACCGACCTGTCGGCACTCTTGTTGCTCACATGGAAGGAATTTGCGTGTACGGAGTATTCCACTCCAACAATAGCAGAATTGTTCCACCTTGCAGACGGACTGTCACTCCTCTGATATGCCGGAGTCTGCAACAGCTCATACATGAACTGCTCATAGTATTTCGGATCAAGCCAAGCGGCACCGAGCTTAATGTCAATATCTCCAGCTTTCAGCGGTTCGGGCATCGCTTTTTTGAGTGCGGCAACATTGATATTGAAGTCAGGATCATACTCAGCGATCTCCTCAGCTTCACGGAGCTTCTTGCGAATATCGCCCGAAAGATACTCCGAAGCCGTCTGATACTCGTTCTCCGTATGGGGAATCTTGAAAATCTCGCCCGTCAGGTCGTGCTTCAGCTCGTCCTCAGTCATGCCCGTCAGTCCACTCATGTACTCAAAGTCAACCCTTGCTTTCTCCGCAATGGAGAGCGTAAGTGCTTCAAGTGCCGTATCAACTCGTTCCACAGCCTTCGGCGGCATAATAGTCCGCTTTGTGAAAATATCGGACTTTTCAAGGAGCTTAGTCTTATCATAGCTCTTTTCCAGTCCTGCCACAAGATTGTAGGACACATCTTCCGCAAAATAACGCTTGTTGGTCTGAGAGTGGATAAGCCCGAATTTCTTGTAGAAATCGTCATAAGCTGTATTCAGCTTCGCCTGCAAATCCTTGATAACGCTGTCCGGCTTATCAAGCTCCATCGCTTCGATCAGCTCACGGGTAAGGTCACGAAGCTCAATAAACGCCTTAAAACGCTTGTGCTGTGCTGTTCCTTTATCAAAACGGAACTCGCAGGCAGCGTTATTTTTCTTGAAGAACACCTGATCGTCAGACATAAAAAAGCTGTAATTACGCAGATTAGACGGAATCTGAACCTGAACGCCGTCAGCGGTCTTAGCATACACATCTCTGCCACGCTCATGACTGATCTCCGCAGAGAGCTTACCGACTGCTTCATGAAGTGCCGATTTCAGATCAAAGCCGTCCTCGGCGACAACCATTGTACCGCTACCGTAGAGCTTGTTGCCCTCGACCACAGTGCCAAGCACCATATCGGGGTGCTGTTCAAAGTATTTGTTGATCGGCAGACCTTCCTCAGTCTGCCCGATATGTACCCAATCGGGAATATCGGACATTTCGGCAAGCGACTTCCCTTCATGCTTCTTCAAAAAGATAATATCCGTGGTGACTTCCGTGCCTGCATTATCCTTGAAAGCACCGTTCTTACCGCCCGGCAGACGAATAGCACCGATGAAGTCAGCTTTGTCAGCCAACATCTGGCGAGTGCTTTCATCACGCTTGTCAAGTGTGCCTGCCGAGGTCACGAATACCATGATACCGCCGTCTTTGAGCTTTGAGAGAGCTTCTGCAAAAAAATAGTCATGAAGTTTGGTAGTATCATGGACAGTATCACGGAAACCAAGCTCACCGAACGGAACATTACCGACAGCTACATCAAAGCTTCCGTTCTGAAAACGGTTCTTTTCAAAGCCCTGAATCGCAATATCCGTATCGGGATAGAGTGCCTGAGCGATTCTGCCCGATAAGCTGTCGATCTCAACGCCGTAGAGCTGAGAGTGTGCCTGCATATCTTCGGGCATACGTCCGAAAAAGTTTCCGATACCCATTGCTGGCTCTAATACGTTGCCGCCCTCAAACCCGAAATTGGCGAGAGCTTCGTAGATGCCGTCTATAACCGTGGGGCTTGTATAAAACGCATCATTTACCGTTGAACGTGCCTGAGCGTACTCCTGCGGAGTCAGCAGCTCGGAAAGCTCCTTATACTCTGCGGCCCACTTCTCATCATTCTTATCAAAAGCCTTAGCCAAAGCACCCCAACCGACATATTTCGACAAGGTTTCCTTTTCCTCAGCCGTTGCAGGACGCTTTTCCGCTTCAAGTGTTTTCAGCGTTCTAATCGCATAGACATTTGCACGAAATTTCGTCTTAGCACCGCCCTCACCGAGAGTATCATCGGTAATAGTGAAATTATCGCCCTTATCCGGTGCAGGAGCTTCGACCTCACCCTTTTCAGGCGTAATAACCATATATTCACCACTGCGGATAAACTCATCAGTAATGAAGGTCACACGGGAGATAAGTCTCGGCGCATCTTCAAGCGCCGAATCAGTCAGCGTGATAAATCCATCCATATCAAGGCTTTCGACCTTGTACTCCTTGCCCCTGTATTCAAGATAGTCACCGACAGAAAGCTCAAGAGCAGACTTTTCGGGTGCAAGCTCATGCTCTTTATCAAACTGTACTGTCTGCTCATGCTCCAGACTATCAATGAAATGAAAGCTCATCAGCATATCGCCGTTATCGAGCCGAGAAGTCAGCTCACCGCCGTCAAAAGTCCAGTTTTTCGCACGGTCGAAATCCATGTGAAGGTCTTTGCCCATAGGTTCACCGTTTTCGTCGAGTTTTCTGGAAGTAAAATCAACGGTGCTTACACCCGTGACGATTCTGCGTTCTCCGATACACTCAGGACGGAGATGATCGGTGATCTCAAACATCATTCCCGGCTTGATAGCCTTTTTGAGCTGAGAGAGATTCTTGACCGTCGGAATCTCAGGCTTTTCCCCTTCGGGATTAACCGCTGGCTCAGACTTCACAGGTGCAGACTGCTCCTTTTCAGGTTCAGCCTTGCCGATATATTCATACATTCCGCTGTTAAGGAGCTTATCGTAGGAGATATTCTCCGTGATAGCAAAGCCGCCGCTGTCACGCTGAACTGTGCAATCGTCCGTATAGAACGGCAGCGCACCTGTCAGCGAAATAACCTCAGAAACCTCGCCAGTAATTTTGTGACTAAATCGGTCTCCAACCTCGACGGTATGGGGAGACTGTTCCTCAGCGGACTGCTCTGCTTTGAGCGCCGCCCTCTCTGCTTTCTGTTCGGCAGAAAGGTATGTATCGTCCCTGAGCCGTGATTCGGTCATTGTCGCAACATTATACCACGAATGACGGAATTTCTCGCCATTCTCAAAGGAGAACGTCAGCCCCTTGCTGTCATAATCGACGAGCGAGATTTTCCCCTCACCGCTATGACCGCCCGTGCCGTACTCCTTTTTCAGAAAATCGGCTAACTGCTGTACAGTCGGGTGCTGTTCCTCATAGAAGTCCTGCACACGGAGCTTACCATGAACAAAGCCTGTACCACGGTCGATCTCAGCGGCCAATGCTTCATAGACCTGAACACCGTCCACCACCGGACCTTTGGCAAACTCAGACTTTGGCTTTTCGGGCGCAGGCTTAGAAGCGGTCAGCGGTTCGGAATCACCGAACAAAGAGAGCTGTTCGCCCTGTGCTTCGGGCATTTCCCAAAACGGAACATCGGCATTTTCGTTACGCTGAATTTCGTCAATGACTGCTGCGTCCGTAAAGAGAGGACGGTCAATGTCCTCAGTCTCCGCAGTTGGAGTTTCCACCGCAGGAACATCATCGACCGCCATAACACCCAGCTCATAGGCAAGTCCGTCAAGCTCTGCCTTGTGGTCTGCATAGGTGTCGATAGAGATAACACCCTCAGCATTGTCTACGATAACCGTAGCACCGAGGGAAAGTGCCTTGTCTTTGATCTCGTCAAGGCTTTCAGCATCACCCTTGTATTTCAGCGTGACCGCAGGTACATCATCGACAGGAGAAGAAATATCGGAAATATCGGCGGCATCGCTCATAAGGTCAACCGTCTGTTCGTCCTTTGCAATATGCTTTTCGATAACATCATCGGGAACGGAAACAAGGTCAGAAAAATCAAGTCCTGTCAGACCGTTCTCGATCATATCCTCAATACTGTCAAACTGCTCTGTATCGAACACTTCACCGTCAAATTCGTGAGTGATCTTGAAGTCCACAAGGTCAGCCGTCACCTGAATGGGCAGCTCATCGTCAGTCAGCGTAGTAAACGCAAGACCGACATTATGCAGATCGGAGAAGTCAGCGCCGTCACGGTATTCCGCTTCACAGAAATCGTTGATAAGCCACTTTGCCTTATCAAGCGGAGTTTCAAAGGTTCGCTGAAAATCCATGATCTCCACAGGCTTGTCAGGATTATGTTCAAGCATCGCAGTACGCAGGAGCGCAGGAAAAGTGGTCAGCTCATGATAAGGCTCGATCTCCATTTTATCAATGCGGTTATAGATACCGCAGACGGGATCGCCGCCGTAAAACAGCTCACCGACCTTATCGCCGTCAGCGATAGCCAGTTTCCATGTGCCGCCCTCAGTTTCCGCAGACTCACAGTCAGTCCCGAAGAACTTGTCAACGACCTGCTGTAAGGTCTGGAGCTTTTCAGCTTCACGCTTCGGAGGGTTCAGTTCAAAAGCCTGTTCGATCAGGACGGTATATCCTGCTTCACGGAGCTTTGCAGAGTATTCGTCCTTAACATGATCGGGAAAACCAACCATAGACCGCCCATTTTTGGAGAGCATACGCAGTCCGAGGACTTCTGCACCGACCTCCGCATTTTTGCCGTACATCTCATAGAAATCACCGACTTTTCGCAGAGAGACTGGTCCTTTATCCTCCGGCTCTGCCTTTTCAGCCTGCTGTCCGCCCTTGCTGATGATCTCAAAGCCCTTTTCCTCTATATCCTGCTGCCAGCCGTCATAGGCAAGCACATCGGAAGTGCCAAGCAGAATACCGCCGTAATCAGGTGCATCAAGGTCTTTCAGCGAAATGCTCTTGTTACTGATACTCTCGACCTCACGGCGCTTGCCCTCATATAGAATAGTATCACCGACAGCGAGATCGGACACCTTTGCAGTTTCGGGCTTCTCCTGCACAAGCTCCTTTTCACGGAAGAACTCAGGCATTTCAGTAAAGCCGAAGCTGTCACAGAAATAGGCTGTATCCTTGCCGTCAACTGAAATGACAATAACATCGGAAACAGACAGAGAATGACCTCTGAAATCTTCGGGGTGTTTGGTGTTAAACTGCGTATAGAGTGCTTCAAGAGTTGCATTACCCCTGAACTCTCCGACTTCACCCTCATAGAAAAGCTCATAATCATCGTGATTGAGCTGTACGCCGTTCTTTTTGAGCTGTTCCATATCCTCAAAGCGGACACCGTGATACTTCTCACCGCTGGGCAACTGATAGATCTTGAAAGTACCCTGTGCCTTTTCCACATCATCATAGGTGCGAATCGGATTCTGTTCCTTGAAATCCTCGAAGATACGCTGTTCCTCTGCGGTCAGCTCAGAATGTGCTTCAAGGAAAGGAACGAAAATGTCAAGCATTCTCTGCGCCCTTTCCTTATATTCCGGCTGATTGAACGGGTGCTGCGTATAGCCGAGGATACCCTCATTATATGTGTGGATATGGTCGATCAGCGAACCGCCCCCCGTGCCTTTGCCATCGCCGATGTCAAAGCGACCGTCATAGTTGAACTCCTCACCGCTGATGACAGCAGTAATGCTGAAATCAGTCTTTTTGTACCGGCCTGCTTTCAGCTCAGGTATATTACGCTCCGAGTGCTGTTTTTCATCGAGGTATTCAAGGACAGCATTGCCGAGAGCAAAACTGCAATCGGGGTGTGCAAGGGCAAAATCGTGAACGATGTCACTTTCGCTAACCCATTCATCACCCTTATCCTTGCCGAAATGGAAAGAGAGACTATCCGGCTTCTTTTCGGGTGTTTCTGCATCAAAGCTCACATGATACTTTTCCTTTGCGATGATCGCAAAAGCCTTTTCGGTCTGCGCTTCATCACCGAGAATATCATAGAGTGCCTTTTTAATACGGTTGAGCTTCGGGATATTATCGCCGTTCTTCCAACCGTGCAGAGCTGCACCGTCAAACGCTGTCAGAAGGTCAGAGATCTTTTCATCGGAAATATCGGGGATAGCATCGAGCATATCGTCACGAACCCACCAGAAAGCAAGATCATTGAACTCCTCATGGGTGCGGTCAATGAAAGCCTGTCCGATCTCCTCAAAGGAAACAAAACGCTCCATACCGCCGAAACTGCACTTGAAACCGTCCTCAGTCCTCTCCGTATGCAGGGAGTGGCGGAGGTTTTCAGCATAATAATAGGTACGGTCTGAGATCTCACCCTGTTCAAAGATAAACTCAATATCTGCGGCCCCACTGCCCTCTAAAAGTCCGAGAGCAAGCTCACGGCGAATATCCTCACCGTCATGGTAACGCTGGGCAAGGTCATAAAGCGCTGGCTCGGAAAGATGATAACCGAAAGCCGCCTTATCGCTGGGCTTATGCTTATCAAGATAACCGCTGTCAAACAGCGGATACGCCATATCCTCCCACTCATCAGAAGAAAGAGTGCGCTCCGCAAGGAATTTCGCAAGGTCAGCCTTCGGGAACAGCACTTCTTCCTCAGTCGGTACTCTCTCTGCGTTCTCACGGTCAATGACAGCCTGCTTATGGGCAGTCAGGAAGTCGGCTACATCGGATTCCTGCAAAGCATTATGGAGAATTTCATCGTATGCCTGAATATCCTCCGGCGTGAAAGTCTCGTCAATGCTGTCGATCTGTCCTCTTGTCACATCGCCCACGAACATAGCCGTAATAGCGGCCCTCTGTTCATCGGAAAAATCGTGCTGAGAGAAGAAGTCGGAAAGCTCGATACTGCGGTCAAAGCTGGACTTTGCTTCAAGCATATCCGTGAGCTTGCTGTTTTCGCCGTAGCGTTCAGCCGGAGCTTGGGCGATATATGCGTTCACAAAAGAGAGCATCTCCCCGAATTGTGCTTCATCGTATCTGCTGTCGAAGAAGTCAGCAAGGTCAATCTGCATATCCTCGACGGCAAGACGATGAACAACGGGCGAAAGAGCGATATTCTGCTCCATCGGCAGACCGAGGTCAGCCATTCTGCGGAGCATATTCGTCTCACGGACAGCGTTCTCCAAAGCTCTGTGAAATGCAGGAGCATTCTCCTTATCGACCGCAAATGCGACCTTGCCGTCACGAACAACAGCATGATAGCTCACGCTTGTCTCCAAAAACGGCTTGATCTTTCCGAACTGTTCAGGTGTGAGCTTGCTTATATAATAATGGGTATCACGGTTCGCACGATAGTCACGGTTGCCGACTTCCTGCGCCTTATCGGGACTTGCAAACTGCTTACGCATATTCACAACTTCGTCCCTGATGTTGCGGACAGCAAATAGGTCAGCGTGAGATACCGTCAGCGTACCCTTGCCGGACGGATAGACTCTGCCCGAAAACTGCATACTGCGCTTTGACATGATCTCTGCCATTTTCAGGACTAAATCAAGGTCAGCCGAAAGATACTCTTTCTGCGGAATATAGCGATACTCTGTTGAACCGAAGATGTTTTTTTCGGGCGGAGAGTAAGGTCTGTTTGATTTGGTGGGAACAAGATCGGGAGTGCCTGCGATACGCTTGAACCACTCCACATCTTTGTCATTGATCGCCATAATGACGGAATTATCACGGGCATAGGCGTAGTAGTTGATGCCCGATCTGTCAAGTTGTTCCTGCAATCTTGTAAAACCAGCCGCCTGAATGGTTACGAGGCTCTTGTCTCTGTTATCCGTTGCCTTGTGCCACATTTCGTTGCCGTATCTTTCCATATCTGTCTGCTGAACCTCCTTTTTGTCATTCTCATGTTCTACTGCTTTTGGGATACCACGAAGCATATCATTCCAGTCTTTGTATGTATCAGGAGTGATAACACGCTTCATGTCGGGATATTGCTCCTGCAAACGCTGGGCAAAATCATTGCCTGCGGTATCATTATCGGAGCATAAAAATACATGGTCGGGCGAAATGTTATTACGGAGCATTGTATCAAGCACGATATTCGGCTTCACGCCCATCATGGAAACGAGCCTGCAATCGGTCAGCTCTTTATCGTGCATTTGCATATAGGAGAGCATATCTATTGCCGACTCAAAGAAAAAAGCCTTTTCGCCCGTACCACAGACTACTTCAAAGCCGTGTCCTGCTGCCGAGCGTGTTGCAATGCCTTTGAATTTATGGTCAGTTGATGTGCCGACCTTTTCAGCACCGATCACTTTTCCGTCAGTATCGTAATACTTGAAAAGTACATTTCCTGTCTTTTCTTCCTGAGTGATCACGCCTTGTCTCACAAGTGAAGCCACAAGGTCATAGTCAAGCCCTCTGGTCTTGCACAGGTACGCAAAAACACGCCTTGCATTGTCAGCTTCGGCAAGGGAAAGCTCCCTTGCCGTTTGCTGAACAGGTTTCGATTCGTATGTGCGGGACGGAGTATAGGTGCGGTCAATGTGTTCACCGGTCAGAGCTTCAACTGCATCTATAAAGGACATATCCATGTATTCACGGAGAAAGCCGATATTGTCGCCGCCCTTGTTTTCTCTGAACCTGAACCATTGACCACGCTCACCCGGACCGTTATCCTTGATGTGCAGGCTATCGTGATCCTTCCACACATACTCTCTGCCGACTTTTTTCAGGTCAAAGCCGTGAGCCATTAGGAACTGAGGAAGATTGACGTATGCCGCCCTTTCTTTCTGTTCATCTGTTACACGCATTTATTCAAGCCCCTGATTCTTTCTCTTTTTGGGTGTCTGTTCTCTCTGCTGAGGTTTCTGATGCTGTCCACGACCACTGATACGCTGTGCGTCACGCTGCATCTTGCCACGGGAAAAGAAAGCTCTCTGCGAGTCCTTTTTTGCGACTGTTACAGCGGACTTTTCACCGCCGAACACCGCTGAATGCTCCACGCCCTTAGCTGTCAGCTCTGCCGACTTCTTCCGAGCTTGCCCCTCGTCCATACGCTGGGTGAAACGCTCCTGTTTCGGGAGTGCCTTGAAAAAGTCTGAGTTTACAAACTCTACGGCACGTTCACCCTTGACAGCACTCTCGACCTGCTTATATGCCTGAGCATTCGCCTTAGAGACTGTGACAGCTACCGTGTCATTCTTGCGGACTACCGCAGAATACGGAATATTCTGCTTTTGCAGCTCTGCCACGATCTGCCTTGCTGTGCTGATAGGCTCAACACGGGTATGCTTATCTTCCTTGCCGAGTGAAGCATAGTATTCAGGATTGATCGTCTGATACTTGCCATTTTCACCCTTACCGCCGTTTTCCTTTGCGGCTTCTGTATGGGCGATCTTGCCGATAGATGCGTACATCACAGCATTCAGCACAGGAACATCCTGCTTTGAAACAGTAATGCCGACATTATCCTCACCCTTAGTGGCAGCGGAATATGTCACTCCTGCGGCAGTCAGTGCGGACATAACTTCGACAGCCTGAACTTCCGTCATAGTCTCCACATGACGATCATTTCTCGGCAACTCCTTGTAGTAGTCGGGGTTGACCTTGAAACCGCCGTCATCGGTCATAACGGCAGCACCGCTTTCAAGCATATCCGAGAGCCAGCTATCGACTTCAACTTCATCGTGCATATTGAGAAGTTCAAGCTGATTTTTCAGCTTTGCAAGCTCCTCAGCCGCAGAAGCACGGACTTCCTCAGAAACAAAAGGATTGTCCGCAAGGCTCTTCATAGACTTAATACCCTCAGAAAGCTCTTCCTTTACCTTGTCAATGTTCTCTTTAGAGCCGTTGTTGATGATACCGTCGATCATGTTGTAATCATCTTCAAGCTGCATCTCCACATTGGCAAGGGGCTGAATATTGAATTGATCTGCAAGTTCTGCCACCTTAGAACGGTCAAGCATTTCGACCTCCTGAGCTACCTGAACAGCAGTCTCAGCAAGTGTCGGCATATCTACAGTGCCGTCCTGAACCATCTGTCCAAGCTTATCTCCGGTCAGCTTCATAGTAGCATCGAGCTGATCGTTGGTCTGCTCCTCATAGTGCGTTTCAGGACGGGCGAGCTTCATGATCTTATCATCAAGTTCTGAAATACGCTCATTCACACCTTTGAGCTGTTCAGAGAGATTATACTTGTCAACAACACTTGTTGCAGAATCATTATAGGTATCAAGGATTTTCTGCTTTTTTTCTTCAAGTGTTGCTTTCTTATCGTTCAAGCAATCAACAGTTGCACCGTTCAGCCGTGTCATAGCATCGGCAAAGGCTTCACGACGCTC
>ULSZ01028137.1_pt1 | contig 14660 bp, 9 predicted proteins | sample 1957151 | NCBI WGS metagenome assembly ULSZ01 (sample SAMEA4835721, study PRJEB28245) | human gut metagenome | biome: gut microbiome; material: fecal sample | place: Denmark | collected 2008
TGATTGAACTTGCAGAAGTCAATCAGTTTTTTTGTGTTTAATTTTAAAATAATGATATAGCAAACTTTCATGTTTATGCTATAATTAAAGTAGCATAAGCATGAAAGGAGCGTGCACCGGATGAGCAGAAAATTACCGTTACCGGTTGGGACGACAAATTATAAAAAGATTTGCGAAGACAGCTATTATGTGGATAAAACCTTGCTGATCAAGGAAATCTTAGATGAAAAAGTAAATGTTGCTTTATTTACACGTCCAAGACGCTTTGGCAAGACGCTTAACATGGACATGCTACGCACTTTTTTCGAGAAGACTGCAGAGGACACCGGCAGATATTTCCAAGATAAAAAAATTTGGCAGCAGGGAGAAAAATATACGAGCCATCAGGGACAATATCCTGTGATTTTTCTCTCCTTGAAGGATATTAAGGCGAGAAAATGGCAATACGCTTTTGATGCATTGAAGTATATCATCAGCGTCGAGTATATGCGGCATTCTGAATTGAAAAGAAGCAGCGAGCTTGAGGAAGCGGATATAGAGTTATATAATCGCATTGTCAAAAATCAGGCTGGCTATATGGAATATGTCTTCAGCCTGCAGGCACTTAGCAGAATGCTGCATCAGCATCACAAGCAAGCTCCTGTTATTATTATTGATGAATACGATACGCCGATTCAGGAGGGTTTTGTAAATGGCTATTATGATGATGCTGTAGAGTTTATCAGGAGCTTTTTCTCGGCTGCTTTGAAGGATAATCCGCACGCCAGACAGATTGTAATGACTGGTATTTTGCGTATTGCTAAGGAAAGTATTTTTAGCGGACTCAATAATATTCGAGTTTTTTCTGTGCTGGATAAAAAGTTCAGTGAGTTCTTTGGCTTTATGACAAGCGAGGTACAGCAGATGGCTGCTTATTATGAGCAGACGGATAAACTGCCTGAGCTTAAGGCCTGGTATGACGGCTATAAATTTGGCGACACGGAGATTTTTAATCCCTGGTCGGTAATCAATTACTTTAGTAATAATTGCCAGGCTATGCCGTATTGGGTGCAGACTTCTGCCAATACGATAATCCAGGAGATTTTGAAAACCTATAATGATGATACATACAGAAATCTGCACGCTTTACTGGGGAAGACGGAGGTGCAGTCGATTGTTAGGACTAATATCATTTATCCGAAGCTGAAGGAGCCGCAAACTAATATTCTGGGCTTTCTTTTAATGACAGGTTATTTGAAGTCAACCGGTACCGAACTTGATGCAAGAGGCGATTATATTTGCAGGCTCAGCATACCCAACAAGGAAATTAAAACTATTTATTATAATGAGATCTTATCGCTGCTGACGGAGGACATTGGCGAAAACACTGTGATGAATTTAGCTAATGCTTTGTATGATAAGGATGCTGCAAAGATAAAGGAAGCACTCAATAAGTTCATGCTGAAAACAATCAGTTATTATGATAACTTGAAGGAAAACTACTATCATGGGCTTATGCTTGGACTTCTTGCTATAGGCGAAAGCAATTATGATATTCGTTCCAATAGGGAAAGCGGTTTAGGCAGATACGACATTCAGCTTATTCCTAAAAAATCTGCATTGCCGGGGATTATTATCGAGGTTAAAGCTGCTGATAAGGATGCCGGCGTTGAGCTGTCAAAGCTTGCGCAGACTGCACTAAAGCAGATAGATGAGAAAAAATACGATACCGAGCTGTGCGCGCAGGGCGTAAATGATATTATCAAATATGGCGTGGCGTTTAAGGGTAAGACGGTCGAGATTGTTACAAATTGATTCTAATGAAAAGCAGGAGCTGGTGTACGATATGTACTCAGTTTTATAGACACCGGTAAAAATTTGAATAATTATATTTGTATCATGGATGCTTCTCTTAACTTAGAGGGAGGCATCCATTTTTATTTTAATTTACACGGAATCGTGCACGGTTAACTAAAACCCAAAAAATATAAAAATGGTTATATATAACCATTGACAATAAAAGGCGGTTATGCTACAATAAGCATGTAAACAAAAACAGACGGGAGGCCATTGAAGTGGATAAAATCTTTACTAATAATGTTCAGCAAGCTGAATGGGAAATCAGAAATGTAATGAAAGAATATGCTTTTAGCAATGAATATATTTATACGATGCTTGTGACCTACTTGCTGTATAAGGCTAGTTGTTCTATTAAGCATGACCTTAGTTACAAGGATGTTTTAGAAACTATGAGTGAAGAAGAAAGCATGTTGATTCGTGACAGCTTTTCTTTTTCTCAGGAAAAATCGGAGAGATTTTGGCAACATATTCGCGGTTTAGCTTTTAATTATGCTCCTGCAGTATTTGCCAATATCTTAATGCAGCCGGTTAATGTATATGAGCCTCGTGCTGAAAGACCGGAATCTGTAAATAGATTGTTGGAAAATATTTTAGATTTACATGCTGGTGAAAAGGTTTTGGAAACCTGTAGCGGAGTAGGCGACACTTTGCTGGCGTTGGCCGAAAAGCATAATTGCAGTTTTTATGGTATGGAGCTTGTTTCGCAGGAAAAGGGCGTTTCGATAATCAGAACTGGTTTTGTGCCGAAAGATATCAATATTGTGCAAGGCAACTTCGTGAATAAGGCTTTGGAGAACGATGGAGTCGAATATGATAAGATATATTCATTTCACCCCTTGGTAAAGCTTGTTCATTATGTAAGTGATGATACCATGGATGCATTGAATGCTGAGTTTAAATGTCATCCCTTTAAAAGGATGTCTGCACTTGATTGGGCTATGGCTTTATCAGCTGTTAAATGCCTTAAGTTTGGTGGAATAGCTGTGGTGTTTGTCGCTGATGGTTCTCTTTCCAGCAATGTGGATGAAGCTATCAGAAGAGTATTCATCGAAAAAGGACTTTTGAAAGCAGTAATTAGTTTGCCTACAAAATTGTTTGCTTCCAGAAATGTTAATATGTCTATGCTGGTCTTAAGCAAAGGCAATCAGTTTGCTCGTTTGGTTAATGCGCGTAATATTTGTCAGGAAGGACGCAGACAGAATACATTGAGCGATGAAGATATTACTAAAATCGTTAATCTCTATAACAATGGTGGTAAATATACTGTTGATGTAGCTCCTGGTGATATTCAACCATATGGATATTCGCTTTCTCCTGAACGTTATATGACGCTCGATAATATCGAATTGAAAAATCCTGTTGAATTTGGCAGAGTTGTTAATGAAATTGGTCGCTCTGCGCCTTTAGCAGCAAGACAGTTAGATGAGTTGGTTTCCGAAGAACCTACGGATATCCGCTATGTACGTTTGGCTGACATTCAAGATGGCATTATCAATGATGAACTTCCGTACCTTAAAACTATTGAAAGCAGGCATGAAAGATACTTGCTTAGAGATGGGGATCTGTTGCTGTCTAAGATGGGAGCACCTTTTAAAACTGCTATCGTAAAAATTGAAGGGAACGAAAAAATTCTGCCGGTTGGTAATATGTATGTAATCAGAGTCAATAATGACAAAATTGATGTGCATTATTTGAAAGCCTTTTTGGAGAGCTCAAAAGGCATAGCGTTGCTTAATTCTATTACTAGCGGAACAACTATACCTATTATCAATGTTGACAGCTTGCAAAAAATGCCGATAGAGTGCCCGGATATTACAAAGCAGGAAAAGATAGCCAACAAATATCAGGCTACTTGTGATGAGATTGCTATGCTGAAGCTTAAACTTGCAGCTGCTACAGAAAGACTCAGTAATATTATCGATGAAGAGGAGGTAGAATAATTTTGCTGAATGTTGAACAATTACTGGAATTAGAAGAGCGTGTACGTAATACTTTAAGTGAAAAATTAGAGCAAATACTTTCCAACCTCAATCGCTCCGGTAAACTTGAAGAAGCGTTAGAGCTGTTAGGGTTGAGTAATTTGCTGCAACAGGATTATTCCTACAAGCCTTATAGAACCGGTAAAATATTTATCGTTGGGCAAAGTGACGTAAGGAAAAACCAGTTGTTAGGCGTTATTAAAGAACTGGGGTTTGATAAAAACCGCTTTGAGTTTTGTCTGGAATATGATGAGGTGAAAAGGTTTAATTTCAGTAAGCTTTTTTATAAGCCTGAAAACACGCTTGTCTTAGTTGGCCCTATGCCTCATAAAACTGTAGGGTCCGGTGATTACAGCAGTGCAATTGCCGCTATTGAACAGAAGGAAGGCTCACCGAATGTTATACGTTGCGGTAGCAATTCCTTGAAAATCACCAAGCAGAGTATCAGAGACGCTTTACAGAAAGCTTTGGCGTTAGGCATTGTGATAGCTTGAAACAATCATATAGAACGGAACAAGCTAAATAGTATAAAGTTTGTTTTTTATGCTATCGGTTGGAGAAAAGGCTAAAATAATCGATTGTGAATAGAATACTGACGGTTTTTCATAGTCGATTTATAAATAATTGATAGACAGAAAAAACGTTTTGCCATAAAATGAAATTAAAAATACTTTATTAAAATATTATGCCAATTTCTGTCTATGCTAAGTTGTATACTGGTTGTAACTAAAATTCTATGTTGGAGGTTTTATTGTGACTGATATTAAGAAGATTGATGTGCTTTGGGATGATAATCCCGTTGATATAAGCGCAGAGGCGAATTTTATCTGGAGTATTGCCAATAAGCTGCGTGGTACATATATGCCGGACAAGTATGGTGATGTTATTATCCCTATGACGATTATCCGTCGTTTTGAGTGCGCTTTGGCAAAGACTAAGGCTGCTGTTGTAGCAAAATACAATGAGAACCCTAATTACCCTGCTAAGGCTATGTACAGGCTTTCAGGCTATCAGTTCTATAATGTCAGCGAGTTCACTTTGCAGGAGCTGTGCAACGATGCCGACCACATTGCGGAAAACTTTAAGGCGTACATTCAGGGCTTTTCTGATAACATTAAGGATATCTTGAATAACCTCGACATGGAAACCCATATCAAGAAGATGGATGAAGGCGGTTGCCTGTTCAACACAGTTAAAGCCTTCTCCGAACTGGATTTATCCGTGGAGACTTTTGATAGTATTAAAATGGGTTATATTTTCGAGAATCTTATCGGCAGATTCTTCCAGAACGTAGATGCCGGTCAGTTTTACACTGGTCGTGATATTGTTAAGCTGGGCGTGTCCTTGCTTGTTTCCGAAGGCTGTGACGATATTTTTGATGACCACAAGCTCATTACAATTTGTGACCAGGCAGCAGGAACCGGCGGTATGCTGAGCACGGCGTACAGCTATTTTAAGCATTATAATCCTACTGCCGATGTTAAGCTGTTTGGCGTGGAGTTTATGGGAGTTTCCTGGGCTGTGGGCATGGCGGAAATGCTGATTAAAGGTCAGGATGCAACGAACTTTGTGCATGCGGATTCCTTTAAAGAGGATCCTTCCGCTGATACCAAGATGCGCTTCGTGCTGATGAACCCTCCCTTTGGTACTCCCTGGAGCGGTAAAGACGCAAAGGCAGGACAGGAAGAAGCAGTAATTAATGAATATGCTAAGGAAAACAGCCGTTGGGGTGCAGGTTTGCCCGGTGGTGGTGATTCTCAGATGCTGTTTTTACAGTCGGCCATTGCCAAGCTGGATGAAAAGGTTGGCCGTGCTGCGATTATCGAAAACGGTTCGCCGCTTTTTACCGGTGGTACAGCGTCCGGCGAAAGCCAAATTCGCCGCTGGCTGCTGGAGAACGATTTGCTGGAAGCGATTATTGCTATGCCGACGGATTTATTTTACAACACTGGCATTGCCAGCTACTGGTGGATTATATCCAAAAACAAGCGCCCGGAGCGTAAGGGTTATGTGCAGCTCATAGATGCGACCAATATTTATCACAAGCTGCGTAAGCCTGTGGGCAACAAGAAAAACGAGTTCTCCCCCGAGGACAGAGCGCAGATTGCTAAGCTGTATACAGATTTTGACAAGGCCGACAGCGAGTACAGCAAGATTTTTAAGAACGAAGATTTTATGTACCGTGAGTATGCTGTTATGCAGCCTTTGCAGCGCAGCTATTCTATCACCGAGGCAAGCATTGAGCGTATGCTGCAGAAGGGTGCGCTGAAGGGCTTGTGGGATGAAGCTAAGGTTGCGGAATACGAGGAACAGGGCAATGCTTTGAGCGGCAAGGACCAGAACAAGCTGCAGGCCTTTTATGCTACGAAGCCTGTTTATGATTCAATTTTGGCGAAGCTGCAGGAGCATATTGCTGATGAAAAATGGCTTTCGCCTAAAGCTTTTACGCCGGTGCTGACCACTGTTCTTGGTGATGCGGCAGATAAAAAGACCTTTGAGAAAATCATGGACGGACTTTCCGTTATGGATAAGACTGCGGAAATCCAACGCGATAAAAAGGGCAACATTATCTATGACAAAGAAACCAAGGACACAGAGCTTGTGAAGTACACTGAGGATATTGAAACCTATATGGCGCGTGAGGTGCTGCCGCATATTCCTGATGCTAAGTGGTTTTGGGAAGAGGATTTGACGAAGAAGAAGCCTGTAATCAAAACCGGTGCGGAAATTCCTTTTACCCGTTACTTCTACGAATATCAGGCACCCAGGCCGAGTGCAGAGCTACTGGCAGAGTTCTTGGAAATAGACAAGGCTGTGAATGAGCGCATTGCTCGCCTTATGAAATGAGGTGATGGGAATGCGTGAAATGAAGGATAGCGGGATTGAGTGGATTGGGGAGATTCCGAAGGATTGGGAAGTCCATCCTGTATATGCTTATTTTGAAGAAGGAAAAACTAAGAATTATCGTATGCAAGAGCAAAATTTGTTGTCTTTAAGTTATGGAAAAATCATAAGAAAAGATATTAATACTAATGGTGGATTGCTTCCTGCAAGCTTTAATACTTATAATGTTATTGAAGCTGGAGATATAATTATTAGACCGACAGATTTGCAAAACGATAAACGTAGTCTTCGTACTGGACTTGTAAAAGAACAAGGAATTATTACATCTGCATATATTGATTTAAGACCTAAAGATAATGTGAATAGCAAATATTATCATTATCTTCTTCATAGCTATGATATTATTAAGGTGTTTTATAATATGGGCAATGGTGTAAGACAAGGACTGAATTTTAGTGAATTTGCAAAGTTGCTTTTATTAGATCCGTCTAAAGTACAACAACAACAAATCGCTGACTTCCTCGACACTCAATGCTCCGAAATCGACGCGACCGCTGAAGATATCCAAAAGGAAATTTCTCTTTTGGAGGACTATAAGAAATCTGTTATCACCGAAGCGGTTACCAAAGGTCTTAATCCTGATGCGGAGATGAAGGATAGTAAAATCTTTTATCTAGGTCAGATTAATAAGACTTGGAATCTGACCAAAGTAGGTTATTGCTGCAAAAAGTTGTATCGTCCGTTCGAGCCGTCAGATGAAGCTCTTGTTTGTTCAAACAAAGGTAAGGTAGTTCCTAGAGGCGATACTCTGATCGGTTTGATGACTAGCGATGATAATGCAATGCAAGGCATTTGTAAGGGGGATATTGCTATTCATGGTATGGATACTTGGCATGGAGCTATTGCTTGTTCGGAGTATGATGGGAAAATTACAAGAGTAGTACATGTTTGTAAAGCAGATGGAGATAATAGATTCGTAGTATATTGGTTGCAACATCTTGCTTTTGTTGGCGTATATAAATTGATTTCTAATGGCGTTAGAGGAAATACAAGTGATTTTCGTAGTTGGGATAAAGTAGCTGATATATATGTTCCAAATCCTATAAAAGAAGAACAACAGCAAATCGCTGACTTCATCGACACCAAATGCTCCGAAATCGATTCCCTTATCGCAGATAAAAAGCGCCAGTTCGACATCCTTGCCGATTACAAAAAGTCCCTTATCTACGAGTACGTTACCGGTAAGAAGGAGGTTCCTGTAAATGAATAACATCCTTTCGGAAAAAGAATATCAGCGTTATATCATCGACCAGCTTGTAAAGCCGGAATGCGGTTACGTAGAAGCACCGGCAGCGGAGTTCGACCGCCTTTTTGCTGTGAACCGCAAGGCACTGTTTGCTTTTCTTGAAGCAACTCAGCCGAAAAAGCTGCAGGCTTTGCGCAAAATCTATAAGGAAAAAACAGAAGATACCCTTGTTGCCTTCATCAATCAGCAGGAAACAAGGGCGAACGGCAGTCGTCTTGATGTGCTTAAGCATGGCGTAGAGCTGGCCAACATTCATCTGGATTTGATGTATACGAAGCCTGCAACGACCTTCAACAAGGAACTCAACGCTTTGTATCATAAGAACATTTTTACCGTTTCCGAAGAAGTTTGGGCAAGCGATGATGAACGCATTGACCTGGTAATCTTCCTCAATGGCCTTGCAATTATCACCTTCGAGCTGAAATGTAATGCCGCAGGACAGTCCTATCAGGACGCCATCTATCAGTATCGCATGCAGCGCAATCCAAAAGACCGTCTCTTTTTGTGGAAAGCCGGTTCTTTGGTAAACTTCGCCATGGACCTGGAACAGGTTTATATGTGTACCAAGCTCAGCGGCAGCAGTACCTTCTTCCTGCCCTTCAATATGAGTTGTGGTGAAGGTATTCAGGTCGGTGCCGGTAATCCTTTGCTGGAAGATGAATACAGCGTGCATTATATGTGGGATGATATCCTGCAAAAGGACAGCCTGCTGGAAATTCTTGGCAAGTTCATGTTTATCGAGGTCAGCGAAAAAGAAGATGCCAACGGCAAGGTAAAGAAGAACGAAACGGTTATCTTCCCCCGCTATCATCAGCTTGATGTGCTGCGTAAGGTGCTTGCTGATGTTAAGGAGAATGGCAGCAGCCTGAACTATCTTCTGCAGCACAGTGCAGGCTCCGGCAAAACGAACGAGATTGCCTGGCTTGCACATCGTCTGGCGTCCTTGCATAGTGCAGACAACAAGATTATCTTTGATAACATCATTATCTGTACTGACCGCGTAGTAGTCGACAGACAGCTGCAGCAGGCAGTGCTTGGTATTGAGCATAAGGAAGGCCTTATCCGCGTGATGGACGACCAGTGCAACTCGACCGATCTTGCCAATGCGCTTGGCGGTAACACGAAGATTATTGCAACGACGATTCAGAAGTTCCCGTATATCGTGGATAGCGTCAAAGGCTTGAAAAATAAGCACTTTTCCGTAATCATCGACGAAGCGCATTCTTCTACCTCCGGCAAGAACATGGCAGCGATTACGAAATCACTTGGCTCCGGTGAAGTGGAAACCGACGTTGATGTTGAAGATATCGTCGTTGATGAAATTAATCGCAACGGCAAGCAGCCTAATGTGTCGATGTTTGCCTTTACCGCTACGCCGAAACCGACTACTCTGCAGCTTTTTGGCAGGGTAAACGCACAGGGACAGTATGAAGCCTTTCATATTTACTCTATGAAGCAGGCTATCGAAGAAGGCTTTATTCTTGATGTGCTGCAGAACTATATCACCTACGATACGTTCTATCGCCTCAACAAAGAGATTGAAGATGATCCGGAAATGAAAACGAATGATGCCAAGCGCCAGATTGCTCGCTTCGTGCAGTTGCATGAAACCAATATCTCGCAACGCATTGAGGTTATCATCGAGCATTTCCGCCAGAACGTCATGCAGGAGCTTAATGGCCAGGCTAAGGCTATGGTCATTACGGAATCGCGTGTCGGTGCGGTAAAATATCGTCAGGCCTTCGAGGACTATATCAATCGCAAAGGTTATACCGGTCTGAAGGCATTGGTTGCTTTTTCCGATAAGGTTACCATCGACGGCAAGGAGTATACGGAAGTAGGCATGAACGGCATTTCTGAAAAGAACCTGCCGAAAGAGTTTGATAAGGACGAATATCAGGTGCTGCTGGTAGCTGATAAATATCAGACCGGCTTTGACCAGAAGAAGCTGTGCGCTATGTATGTGCTCAAAAAGCTGCGTGGCGTAAATGCAGTGCAGACCTTATCGCGCCTGAACCGTATCTGCCCGCCGTTTGACAAGAAAACCTTCGTCTTGGACTTTGCTAATGATTATGCGGATATCGAGAAGGCTTTCAGCAAATACTACACTGTGACTTTGCTGTCCAACAGTATTAATCCGCGTTCTATTTATGATATTAGCGCGAAAATCGACGGCTATTTCTTCCTTGATCCCGGTGATGTAGAGGACTTTAACACATTGCTGTACAAGGAAAAGGTTACCGCTGCGGACAAAAAGAAAATGACTTTCTTCCTGCAGAAGGCCAAAAATGTCATCGAAAAGAACAATGACGAGCAGACGCAGAAGGAAATCCATATGGCAATCCGCCATTTCATCCGCTGTTATGAGTTCTTGGTACAGGCAACTTGCTTCGAGGACGTAGATATTCATAAGAAATACAAGTTCTTGTCTTACTTGCAGACGTATCTGAAAGTACGCCATTCAGGTGGCGGCTTTGACCTGACCGGCAAAATCAAGGCAGATAATTTCGTGCAGAAAAAGAGCGGAGAGTTTGCGAATGTTAAGCATAAAGCTGATCCGATTGTCAGCCTCCCGTCCGCTGAAAGTCTGAATCTTACGCCTGCAAAGATTGAGCGTTTATCGCAGATTATTGCGGAAATCAACAGCAGAACCGGTAAAAACTACGACAATGACGTTGCAGTCAAGGCCATGCTGCAGATTAAGGATATCATGCTGAAATCCGAAAAGCTGCGTGCCAGCGCTCAAAACAACACTGAAAGAGACTTTGAGTTTGCTTATTTCGACAATATTGATGATGCTCTGGTAGAAGGTCTGGAGCAGAACCAGGACTTCTTCAGCTTGCTTTTGGATAATGATGAGATTAAGCGTCAGGTGCTGGGAATCTTTGCAAGTGATGTATACGCTGAATTGAAGGGAAAAGCAAATGTGCTATACCCTAAGTTTAATGAAAATGCAGTAACACTTAAGGTTGCAGAAGATGAGGAAAAATATGGAAAAAAATAAATCATCTGAGATCAAGAGAACACCAATTCGCGAAGCAGTAAAACTGCGCTTGTGGGGAATGGCGGCAGGTAGATGCGAAATTTGTAATAAACTGTTGTATTTGGATTCGCATTATGGCGATGATGCCAATTTTGCCGAAAATGCCCATATTCACGCAGTTGGTAAAACAGGACCAAGACATGTTGATAGCATGACAAAAGATGAAATAAACAACGTAGACAATTTAATGCTTCTTTGTGCAGAACATCATCATTTGATAGATACCAAACCTGAAAACTACCTATCAGATTTCTTGATTGTGCAGAAAAAGACTCATGAAAATCGTATTCGAAGATTGACGGAGATTCAAGATGCTGATTCCTGTAAGATAGTGACATTCTTCTCAAATATAGACAATGTTGATGTATTCAATACAGTATCTGTACTTAGAAGAGCTAGTGTAAAATGTGGTCTCTATCCGAAACAGGATGAGCCAATAGAATTGCATAGTGGGTCAGTTACAAAATACATACCATCAAAGGAAATTATGCAAATCCAAGTAGATGTACTGGAGAATCAAGTTAAGCAGTATTTTGGTAGCATTGTAAAGAAGGAAGATGTTGTTGCTTTGTTTGCACTTGCTCCGCAACCACTTCTTTTCGAATTGGGATATTTGCTTTGTGACCAATTAAATATTCGCGTCTTCCAGTGCCATCGCGAAGGAGATAAATGGGCATGGCCTGAGGATCAATCGGTGGTAGATTTTCTAACATGTAAATCGAGGAATGAATCAGAAACAGTTATAGCGTTAGTTGTTGATTTGAGTGCTGAAATTGTAGATCAAAGGATTATAAATGTATTGGGTGAAAAATGTTCTATCTATCACCTGACTATTTCAGAACCAAATCGTGTGTTTGTTAAGAATCCTCAGATTCAAGACAGTTTTGTCCGTGCTTTTCGGCTGTTAATGGAAAGAATAAAAAATGATAATCCAAAGGCAAATGAAATTTGTTTATTTCCAGCTATGCCAGCCTCGCTTGCAGTTCGTGCTGGTATGGATATTATGCCCAAGGTGGATTTGCCAATAAAAATCTATGATCAGCTTTCGCAGAAAAGTTGCTTTGAAGAAACCATAACGATTGGAGGTAAATGATGTATACCAAAGAGATATATAATGGCTTGCTTAAATCGATAGCTAAGTGTATTGATATTAGTGATGAAATGTTTGAGGCAGCAGAAAAGACCTATAAAGATCTTGGGAAATGGATAGACCGAGAAACTCCCGATTATGAAATTAGCATTTATCCGCAAGGTTCTTTTGCTCTCGGAACTGTGGTCCGCCCAATTACAAATGCAGATGATTATGATTTGGATATTGTTTGCCAATTCAAAAAACAGTATGGATTGACGGCGAAAGAGCTTAAGGTTGATGTGGTTAAACCATTGCTTGTCCGTTACAAAAAGGCAAGTAATGAAATTGAAGAAAAAAAGAGATGCTGGCATATTGAATATGATGAGGTTCCCAATTTCCATATGGATGTTATTCCAGCTTATGCTTATGGGAGTGCTGTCCAAATAACAGATCATAATGAAGACGATGATACCTATGATTACTTGGGAAGCAATCCATCAGGCTATGTGAAATGGTTCTTTGATGCTTGTGCAAAGCAACGCAATAGATTGTATGATCAATATGTCAAGGAACATCGCATGGTTGTAGATCAGGCTGATGTTGAAGATGTAAAGCGTAGAAAAGTAAAAACACCATTACAGCGCGTTGTACAGATTCTTAAACGGCATCGAGATATCAAGTTTGCAGATGATAATAGCGGTAATAAGCCCATATCAATTATAATTACAACAATAGCAGGAAGACTATATGAAGAAGAGGATAATATTTACGATGCTCTTTCTAATATTTTGTCTAAAGCTCATTCTTGGATTATGGATAACCGCAAAGGACAGCAATTTTACATAGAAAATCCCAGTTATGAAGGTGAAAATTTTGCTGACAAGTGGAATACGCATCCGGAACGTGCCAATGCATTTTTGCAATGGCTTGATACTGCTAGGAAAGATTTAGTTGATAGTAGACTTTTGCAATATAATAGAATTGAAATGGGAAATCATCTAAAAGAATGTTTTGGTAGCGAGACCGGAAAAGCCGTTTTTAACAATGAAGCAAAGACAGTGCGATATGCTATTGCGGCGGGAACCTTGAAAGTAGACACATCGACAGGAAATATATCAAAATATGGCACAGTTTCGATTCCACCAGCACATCACTTTGGCGCATAAATATTTGAAAACAAAGCCTATTTCGTTGGTAAATCAGCAAATACGGATGCAGTATTTATACCGTAAGCTATTGGTAGAAAACTATATTAAAGATTCAATGTTTGTATGTGTTTTAGATATACAGCCATCTTCAGAGTCCAAAGTGTATCGAATCAAAATTACTTATAAATTGAGTGATGGAGCACCAAAAGCATGGCTGATTTCGCCACCACTACAAAAATATGAAGGAAAATATCCGCATCATAAGTATGGCAAGGATAACAATGGAAATTATCAACTGTGTGTTTATTATCCTAAGTATAAAGAATGGAATAAGCAGATGTATATTGCAAATTCATTTGTGCCATGGGTATGTACATGGTTGAGCACTTATGAATACTGGCTTGTGACCGGAAATTGGCATTACGATGAAATACTTATTGGTCAGAATTAAATAAAAACATTAACCGAGAGATTTAAGTTAGTTTTACCAAGATGATTAAAGTGATAATATGCGTTTAGTAATTGAAGAGTTTGCTCCTTGCAACTAGAGAGGGCAGTGTTATTTCCAATTGGGCAAATGAGATATAGAAAAAGTTTATGGAAAAATTCAAGCGATATTACCATCAGATTAATGATATAATCCATAATTTTATTGTGGATGGTGAGTTCAAATAGGTAATTTATCAATTGTATTTGAGTAAATGGATTAAAAAAATACTGTCGAAAGTGATTGAAAGGTTGAAAAGTATAATGATGATATAATTTATACAATCATTAAATGCCAATAGTGGCTGAAATTTAATAATTATATCAGAGTTTTATCATGTGGCACGTAGATTTTGTAATGGGGTTAATCGTATACATTTATAGTATTGATATGGGTAACCCGTAATCTCGTTGACAATAGTTACGATGCTATCAACGATAAGATAATAGCCTTTAGGTGCTGTGGGAGTTTCTCGCCAACTATCTGATTTTATAATGGTTATAGTTACTTCAGGCTTTTTAAGGTTACGGCTACGTAAAAATCTTTTAGCGTGAACACGGCGGTTATGGTCTTGAAAAATACCATTGGTGTGTTTCAGAAGATATTCTGCTAATTTTGTGTAGTCTCCACTGTTGTCCAGTTTTTTGATGTTTATAGTTCCGTGAGACCAGATATTTTGTAGCTCTGCATCGGTAAATATATGATTTAGCAACAGATGATGATGTGGAACGCCACAGTAATCGAAATTTGAGACACCGACATATAAAAGTTCTTTGCCTTTACGCTTTGCAGCGGCTTTGAGATTTCGTAAAAAATTTTGGATATCATTTTTTGTTTCTTGAGGAGTTTGAGGTCTGTTATCTTTGGCATAGGTTAATGTAATAAGCATATCGCCAGACAAAAAATTATTATTAATAAGACGTGCTAACTCTTTTTTGGCAC
>ULSZ01015099.1_pt1 | contig 14628 bp, 8 predicted proteins | sample 1957151 | NCBI WGS metagenome assembly ULSZ01 (sample SAMEA4835721, study PRJEB28245) | human gut metagenome | biome: gut microbiome; material: fecal sample | place: Denmark | collected 2008
CTTGAAAACCAAGGCATTCTGGCTTAGTCCCTTCTTTTTTTTGACCGAAAGCAAAGGACTTTCGCAAGAATCAAACAAGCCGGAGTGCCGGTTTTTTCACGGTAACTGCAAAAGACTGCCCTCCCCCTGTATTGATCAGGTGGTACGGCAGTCTTTATTTTGATTTTGTTCTCTTTCCGGTGATCTTTACTCCACCTTGCAGACGGGTTCCCGGATAACGGTCTTGCATTTTTCCGGGGCAGTGCGGCGGGGATCGCTGAGGTAAATTTCGTGGTGCAGGCGAGTGGAGGTGCAGTCAATTTTATAGTGCCGCTCCGCCGCAAACTGCTCCATTGCGTTGAGCGTTGCGGGCTCGGTATCATAGTTGCCAAGGTGCATGCACTGCACGCACAGGCCCTCATCATAAGTAAAGTACTCCACTTTGCTGAGATCCAGCTTTTTCTTGGCGGCAGCTTCGGCCACGGCCCAATCGAACTCCTGTTTGGTTACAAACTCCGGCAGGCGAATCATGGCGATCCAAGAGAATGTTTCCTTATGGGCGTAATCGACCCGGCTTTGCCCCTCCTGCCACCAAAGGCCCTCCAGCGGCGGCACCACATATTCAAAATAGCCGGGGATCTGGTGGGTACCTTTGTAGCTCATTTTTATGGTAAAGGCAACCGCATACAGCATACCAATGGCCGCCTGATATTCTCCATCCTGCGCGTTGGGGTCACCATGGCCGCGCACCGCCACATAGTTCATGGGCGACACTTCCAGCAGCTGCGGCTTTTGGGGCGGGAGATAAAATTCCTTATACTCCTTTTTATAGTCAAACGGCATCGGTCAGGTCGCTCCCTTCTTCTTTTTGGGCTTTGGCATGGGCAGTTCGCGGCAGGTGGCCTGCACAAATGCAATCATGTGTTCCCGGTCATCCACATCCTCGTACAGAAAATAATCTTTTGCACCATCATACGGCGGGGCTTTGGGCAACTGCGGAGCAAGGGCTGCCCCCTCTTTGGTAATTTTGATGAACAGCTGGTCATCACACACCAGGGCAAACATTTTGCCGTCCAGATACACGCCATAATCGCCAAACATTTTGTGGTAGGTCACCTGCCCGGCCGGGGCAAGCTGGTCCGCAATATACTGAACAAATTCGGGATTGGAGGCCATAAAAGGTTCCTCTCTTTTCATCATCATTTTATAATATTATATCATATTCCCTTACTCTTTACAACCTTTTTTCTTATATAACAACCAGTTATTGTATGCCGCCGATGCTATAGCCACATTTTTTAGCCGCATTTTTTACAACTCAGCGCTTTACAGTGGTGCTTGGTTCGGTGTATCATAAAAGAATATTAAGGCAACACCGCACAATTCCCGCCTTACGGCTTAAGCACCGCTCCGGCGGCTGCGGCACTCAGAATTATGCGGTATTGCCTTAAAAAGGAGATGAGCGCATGAAATGCCCGAATTGGGGTAAAATTTTGGCTGTGGCGGCGCTGTGTGCTGCGCTGTGTGCCTGCAGCAAGCCGCAGGATGTTCTGCCCGATCATATCGCCACGCCGGAAGCATCCGCCACGGTTGCCCCAACTGCCGCCGTTGTTCAGGCCACCACCACCCCTGCCCCAACAGATACCACCGTGCCCACTATTCTGCCGCAGACAGCAGATGCCGGGCGCAGTTATGTGGACGACACCCTGTTCATTGGGGATTCCAACACCGTGCGCTACACCATGTACGCCGATGACACCGGAACGGCGTTTTCCACGCTGAAAAACAACATTGGCGTGGTCAGCATGGGGGCCGGTTCCATCACCACCCTGAAATGCGAAAAGTTCAAGGGGGACAGCACCCTGTACACCATTCCGGATGCCGTTGCCAAGTTGCAGCCCAAACGCATTATCATTGGTTTCGGCTCCAACAACCTTGGTGGCAGCTCCACAGATGCCACCAAATTCATCGCGCAGTACCGGGAGGGGCTGGCCGCCATCACCAAAGCGTGGCCCTATGCGGATATTATCGTCAGCGCCATTCCCCCGCTGGACCAGCAGCGGGACAACACCAACCTGACCATGACCCAGGTAGATGCGTACAACGCCGCCCTTGTGACGATGTGCGAGGAGAACGGCTACAAATTTTTGAACACCGCCGAAGTGCTGCGGGATGACGCCACCGGCTGGGCTAAAAAGGACTATACCCTTTCGGACGGGGTGCATCTTTCCAAAGAGGCTGTCACTGCCTATTTTACTTATGTGCGCACCCACGCTTATGTCACGCAGGACCGCCGCCCCGAAAGCACAGCCGCCATCCCGGAGCCGGACGGCGTACCGCTGGGGTTAATCTCCTCGGATCCGATCGCCGTGCGCGGCGCTAAAGTGCCGGTGGAATTTGTGGCCACATCCGGCGGCAGCATCAGCGGTTCCACCAGCCAGAAAGTAAAAAAGGGCGGCACCTGCTCCGCCGTGAAAGCCGTACCCGATGCAGGCTGGAAGTTTGCCGGGTGGACGGCGTCGCTGGGGGCGGCCTCCAGCAGTTCTTCCCTGAGCTTTACCGTGCCCAGCAATGCGGACGCCAACGGCGTGATTGTGACAGCACACTTTGAGCCGGACGAACACGAACATGAATTTGTGGAAGTAAAGGATACCCGCATTGAGCCTACCTGTTTGGAATACGGCACCGTAAAAGTCAAGTGCACCATCTGCGGCAAGGTAAAAGAAAAAGAACTGCCCGCCCTGGGGCACGACTATGACAAGGGCATTATCACCTTGCAGCCCCAACCCGGTGTGGCCGGGGTGATGACCTACACCTGCCAGCGCTGCGGCTACATCAAAACAGCGCCCATTGAACCGCTGCCCACCGCAACGCCGACAGCTTCGCCCACGTCACCCCCTTCACCGACACCGGCAGTTACCCAGACGCCGGAACCTGTTGTCACACCAGAGCCGATAACTACCCCGGAGCCTACGCAAGAACCTGTCATTACGCCGGAGCCCGAACCGACGGGTGCACCGGAGCCGGTAATTACCGCGGAACCGGCCCCTGACCCGGAGCCGCCGCAGGAAACCGAGCCTGCCAGCGAAGCCCCCACCGAGGTTCCTGCACAGGAACCAGAAGTTCCGCAGGAATAACCCTGATTTTTTGATTGCATTTTGATTGCATTTATTTTTGATTTTTTGAAAAGAAGAGGAACTTAATCTTATGAATGACCCCAGTCAGCAGCACATTGGCACCCCGGCGCTGATTCGCCGGTTTGCCCCTTACCTGATGCGATACAAACGCATTTTGATTTTTGATTTGTTCTGTGCCGCACTGACCACTTTGTGTGATATCGTGCTGCCTAAAATTATGAGCTACCTAACCAACGCCGCCACCGATCCCGGCATTGTTCTGACGGTTGATGCGGTGTTAAAGCTCGCCCTGCTGTATCTCATTTTGCGGCTGATTGATGGTGCCGCACAGTATTTTATGTCCGGCACCGGCCATATCATGGGCGTTTACATTGAGACCGATATGCGGCGGGATGCCTTTGCCCACCTGCAGCGGTTGAGCCACACCTATTATTCCAATACCAAAGTTGGGCAGATCATGGGCCGCATTACCAACGACCTGTTTGATGTGACCGAATTCGCCCACCACTGCCCGGAAGAATTTTTTATTGCGGGCATCAAAATTGCGGCTTCGTTCATCATCCTGTGCGGGGCCAGCATACCGCTGACTTTGGTGGTGTTTGCCTGCGTGCCCTTGATGGCGGTTGTATCCATCAAGCTGAACCTGAAGCTTCGCGCCGCGTTCCGCCGCCAGCGGTTCCAGATCGGCGAGCTGAACGCTTCGATTGAGGACAGCCTGCTGGGCCAGCGGGTTGTGAAGGCGTTCGCCGCGGAAGAGGAAGAGAACAAAAAGTTCGAGCAGGGCAACACCGCGTTCCAGACCATCAAGAAGAAAACCTACCATGCCATGGCCGCGTTCAACACCTCCACCCGGCTGTTTGACGGGTTGATGTATCTGGTTGTCATTGTGGCAGGCGGCCTTTCGCTGGTATATGGCACCATCAGCGCTGGCGATTTGGTTGCCTATGTGCTGTATGTTTCCACTCTGATTGCCACCATCCGCCGCATTGTGGAGTTTGCCGAGCAGTTCCAGCGCGGCGTGACCGGCATTGAGCGCTTTTTTGACATTATCGATACCCCCGTTGAGATCACCGACGCCCCCGACGCCAAACCGCTGCAGGTGGAAAAAGGCGGCATTGAGTTCCGCGATGTGAGCTTTGAATACCCGGACGACCACAACAAGGTGCTGCGTCATGTAAACCTGAACATCCGCCCCGGCGAGAATCTGGCGCTGGTTGGGCCTTCCGGCGGCGGCAAAACCACCCTGTGCAACCTGATCCCTCGCTTTTATGATGTGACCGGCGGCGAGATTTTGATTGACGGGCAGGACATCCGCCATGTTACCCTGAGCAGCCTGCGCAATGCCGTTGGCGTGGTGCAGCAGGATGTTTACCTGTTCAGCGGCACGGTGGCCGAAAACATCGCTTACGGCAAGCCGGGTGCCACGCGGGAGGAGATCATTGCCGCCGCCAGGCTGGCCGGTGCTGATGGCTTTGTGCGGGAGCTGAAAGACGGGTATGATACCTATGTAGGCGAACGCGGGGTCAAGCTTTCCGGCGGGCAGAAACAGCGCATCAGCATTGCGCGGGTATTTTTGAAGAACCCGCCCATCCTGCTGCTGGACGAAGCCACAAGCGCGCTGGACAACGAGAGTGAGATTCTGGTTGGGCAAAGCCTGGATAAGCTGGCCAAGGGCCGCACCACGCTGACGATTGCCCACCGCCTGACCACCATCAAAAACGCTGACCGCATTCTGGTGCTGGGCAAATCCGGCATTGAGGAAGAGGGCCGCCACGAGGAATTGCTGGCAAAGAAAGGCATTTATTACCGCCTGTGGAACGGGCTGGTCAGCGGGCAGACGCTGTGATGGAAAAGCGGACGCTATCCGATATAAAATATATAATGCAGAGCCACCCCGCCGTTGGGGCAGAAGTTTCCCGCGGCGGGGTGATTTTTGTGATTTTATAGGGAACGGTTTTGAGCGTTCTATTATCTGCCGCCTGTTTCCAACACATAACAAACCCAACATTTTCTGAGCGGCACACCGCGATCCGCCACCATTATTCATTATTATTTATTTTTTCCCGTCTCCTCTCCGCCCAATTTCTAATTTCTCATTTTCCTCTCAGTTCCGACTTTCTCCCTCCTTAATTGCCTCACCATTCTGCCCGTATTCAGCCCGCAGGTCAGTAGGTTAGAGGCTGTCATGACCGCCAGAAAGCCCGGCATACCGTATTGCGGCATCAGCCACAAAATGCCTGCAATGCGCAAAATGGAATCCAGCACCGAATAGCGGAAGGTCGCCAGCTGCTCCCCCATGCCTTTTAAGATCGCATCCACCATGCTTTCCAGGTACATAAAGGGCGCCACAAAGCCCAGTACCTGCACATAGCGGCCCGCCTGGGCATCGTGATAGAGCAAAATGGCGGCATCCTTGCCAAACAGCACCAGCGCGGCCCCCACCAACAGCGAGAACCCACCCGTCAACCCCATGGCAAGCCGCACAAGGCGGCGCAGGGCAGCGGTATCCCGGGCGGTGTGGGCACGGGTGATCTCCGGCATCAGCAGGCCGGAAAGTGCCGCCAGCACCGAGAACGGAAAAAAGATAAGCGGCAGTGCCATGCCTTTTAAGGAACCATACTGCGCCACGGCTTCGGCGCGGGTGCCAAGGTAAGCGGCAAGACAGGCGGGGATCAGCACGCTTTCCCCTGCCTGCAAAACGCTGGCCATCAACCGGCTGCCGGTCACGGGCAGCACAATTTCCCACAGTTCCCGGCTGGTATAGCCGCGGGGCGGGTCATCGGCGCATGGGCGGAAGCTCGGTTCCTGCCGGGCAAACAACGCCATAATGCCGCAGGAGACCGCCTCGCTGACAGTATTGCCGATGAGCACCGCACAGCAAGCGTAAGCCGCGCCCCAGTGGACCAGCTTTACCAGCGCCAATGCGGCCACGGCCATCCGCACGGTCTGCTCCACCAGTTGGGCAATGATATTCGGTTCCACCCTTCGCCGCGCCAAAAAGCACCCCCGCAGCGCCCCGGCCGCCGCAATAAACGGCAGGCTGGGGGTCAGCGTACACAGCCCCAGCTCCGCGCGGGAATCATGCAGGGCAAAGCGGGCCAAAGGGTCCGCCAGCGCCAGCTGCGCCAGCATGGCGGTGGTGCCCAATACGACCGCTGTTGCCGCAAGGCTGCGCAGCGTCGGGGCCATGCCGCGCCCACGGGTCAGGCACTGCGCACCCAGCCGTGTAGACGCCACATTGATGCCCGCCGAAGCCAGCGAAACAAACACCATATAGACGGATAAGATCAGCTGGTACAGGCCCATACCCTCCGGCCCCAGGCGCGCAGCCACAAACACCCGGAACACCATGCCCAGCGCCCGCAGCGCAAAGCCCGCCACTGTCAGCAGTGCTGCATTTTTCAGATAGGTTTTCCCCCGCAGTGCCGTTTTTGCCGCCCCCTTTGCCCGTATAAAGCCAGTATATTCTGCATTGCTGCGGTTTATGGCAGGGTTCTATGAAGAAGTATCACCCATACAATTCGGACATTTTTGCTGGTTTGGCGTGCTATTCGTTTTGATAGCACTTGCATTTTGTGCTCTGACGCGGTACACTAATAAAGTGCGGCCCATGCCGCAAAACGGAGAACGGTGCCGAAGCGGGGCAGTTGCAGCGCCCCGCTCGGCACAGATAAAAGGAGCTATACCCACATGAGTGAAGCATGTACCCACGATTGCAGCAACTGCCACGCTGACTGTTCCAGCCGTGCGCCGCAGCATGAACCGCCGCACGCAAAAAGCTACATCAAAAAAGTGATCGGCGTTGTTTCCGGCAAGGGCGGCGTTGGCAAAAGCATGACCAGCGCCATGATGGCTGTTTCCATGCGCCGCAAAGGCTACAAGGTCGGCGTGCTGGATGCTGACATTACCGGCCCTTCCATCCCCAAATTGTTCGGCGTTCATGGCCCGGCCATGGGCACCGAGGACGGCATCAACCCGGTGGAAAGCCACACCGGCATCAAGATCATGTCCATCAACCTGCTGCTGGAAGATGAGGAAGCCCCCGTTGTGTGGCGCGGCCCCGTGATTGCCGGTGCGGTCAAGCAGTTCTGGCAGGAAGTGATCTGGGACGACGTTGACTTTTTGTTTGTCGATATGCCTCCGGGAACCGGCGATGTGCCGCTGACCGTGTTCCAGACCCTGCCGGTAGACGGCATCATTATTGTATCCAGTCCGCAGGAGCTGGTCGGCATGATCGTTGGCAAGGCTGTGCAGATGGCCGAAATGATGAAGGTTCCCATCCTTGGCATTGTGGAAAACATGAGCTATGTGCTCTGCCCGGACTGCGGCAAGCATATCAACGTGTTTGGCAACAGCCATGTGGACGAGACCGGCAAGAAGTACCACCTGCCCGTGCTGGCCAAAATGCCGCTGAACCCCGAATTTGCCAAAGAGGCGGACGCCGGCATGATTGAAACCTTTGCCGGGGATTATCTGGACGGCGCAGCAGACGCTGTAGCCAAGCTGCTGAAGTAACTTTTCATTTTGGAATCCGGGCCCCATGCCCCGTTTGCAGCCTGTGTGGGGCATGGCCCTGAAAAATTTATCCATACAGGAGGAAACACATTATGAAAAAGTTCCTGGAAGAGTTCAAAGCTTTTGCCCTGAAAGGCAACATGATGGACATGGCCATCGGTGTTCTCATCGGCGGCGCATTCTCCACGCTGGTCACTTCTTTGACGGACAACATCATCAACCCCATCATTGGCATTTTGTTCCAGACAGATTTCAGTGATGTTGTGCTGCACCTGCCGTTTGACATCAACCTGGGCATCGGTGCATTCATCTCTGCCGTCATTAACTTTATCATTCTGGCATTCGTTCTGTTCTGTATGCTGAAAGCCATGAACAAGCTCATGGACCTGGGCAAGCATGAAGAAGAAAAGCCCGCCGAGCCGGAAGCCCCTAAGGCCCCGACGCAGGAGGAGCTGCTGACCGAGATCCTGGCTGTTTTGAAAGAGCAGCAGGCTGCAAACGGCAAATAACACACCGTTTTGCCCGGCAGTTATTGCCGCAGCTTAATTTTGTTAAGTTTAACCATCGCAAAGCAAAGCAAATAAGGTTTTTGCGTTAATTTCATAAAAATCTTTTGTTTGATGATTGCCATTTCCCTACTGGTGTGGTATAGTACATACAAGAACAAAGACGTTCCCACAAACGGGTTAGTGTACCCGTTGGGGAGCGTCTTTTTTCGTATCTATGCCAGGGTGGGAAATGTGCGTTCCCGCCCGGCCCCGCAGGAAATTACGGGAAGGAGCAAAAAACGGATGGAAAACTTTACAGAGCGCAAGGCCCCCGCCGGGCTGTATGATCCGCGGTTTGAACATGACAACTGCGGCATTGGTGCAGTTGTGGATATCAAGGGCCGCAAAACCCACAAAACGATCGACGATGCTTTGCAGATCGTGGAGCACCTGGAACACCGTGCCGGTAAGGGTGCCGAAGGCAAAACCGGCGATGGTGTCGGTATCCTGCTGCAGATCGGCCACAAGTTCTTCAAAAAAGCTGCCGAAGAAGCCGGCATTACGCTGGGCAACGAGCGTGACTACGGCATTGGCATGTTCTTTTTCCCACAGGAAGAGTTGAACCGCAACCAGGACAAAAAGCTGTTTGAGATCATCTGCAAAAAAGAGGGGCTCAACTTCCTTGGCTGGCGCGAAGTGCCCACCTGCCCGGAAATTTTGGGCCACAAGGCACGTTCCTGCATGCCCAGCATCTGGCAGGCATTTGTGGAACGCCCGGCCCGCGTAAAGCCCGGCATTGACTTTGACCGCAAGCTTTATGTTGCCCGCCGCGTGTTTGAACAGTCCAGCCAGGATACTTATGTGTGCAGTCTTTCCAGCCGCACCATTGTGTACAAGGGCATGTTCCTGGTTAAAGAACTGCGCCTGTTCTATCCCGATTTGCAGAGCGAAGATTATGAATCTGCCATCGGCATGGTGCACAGCCGTTTTTCTACCAACACGGCCCCCAGCTGGAACCGCGCCCACCCCAACCGCTTTATCCTGCATAACGGCGAGATCAACACCATCCGCGGCAACGTGGATACCATGCTGGCCCGCGAGGAAACCATTGGTTCCAACTACCTGAAAGAGGATATGACCAAGGTTCTGCCCATTGTGAACCAGGGTGGTTCCGACTCCGCCATGCTGGATAACACGCTGGAGTTTATGGTTATGAACGGCATGGAGCTGCCGCTGGCTGTTATGGTCACTATCCCCGAACCGTGGGAAAACAACCATAGTATGGACCCCAAAAAGCGTGCGTTCTATCAGTATTACGCCACCATGCTGGAACCGTGGGACGGCCCCGCTTCCATCCTGTTCAGTGACGGCGATGTGATGGGCGCTGTGCTGGATCGCAACGGTCTGCGCCCCAGCCGCTACTATATCACCAAAGACGGCCGCCTGATCCTTTCCAGTGAGGTCGGCGTGCTGGATATTCCCGCCGAAGAAATCGTGCGCAAGGACCGCCTGCGCCCCGGCAAAATGCTGTTGGTGGATACCGCCAGGGGTGAGCTGGTGGACGACGAAAGCCTGAAAGCCGATTACGCCAGCCGCGAGCCTTACGGCGAATGGCTGGACCGCAACCTGGTCAGCCTGGCCGAGCTGAAGATCCCCAACGAGCGCGTGCCCAGCCACGAGCATGACGAGCTGGTGCGGCTGCAGAAAGCATTCGGCTACCAGTACGAGGATGTTTCCACCATGATCCTGCCGATGGCAAAGAACGGCGCAGAGCCTGCCGGTGCCATGGGCAGCGATACCCCGCTGGCCGTTTTGAGCCACACCCATCCCCCGCTGTTTGAGTATTTTAAGCAGATGTTTGCCCAGGTCACCAACCCGCCCATCGACGCCCTGCGCGAGAAGGTCGTGACCTCCACCACCGTATACGTTGGCGCACAGGGCAACCTGTTGGAAGAGGACGCCGAGAACTGCAAGGTGCTGAAAATCACCAACCCCATTTTGACCGAAACCGACCTGATGAAGATCAAGGCCATGAAGGTTCCCGGCTTTAAGGTGGAAACCATCTCCATCTGCTACTATAAGAACACCGACCTGGAAAAGGCCATTGACCGCCTGTTCGTTGATGTGGACCGCGCCTACCGCGATGGTGCCAACATCCTGATTTTGTCTGACCGCGAAATTGATGAGTACCATGTCGCCATCCCCAGCCTTCTGGCTGTGGGCGCAGTTTCCAAGTATCTGGTTCGTACCCGCAAGCGCACCGCCATGGCCCTGATCCTGGAAAGCGGTGAGCCCCGCAAGGTTCATGATTTTGCCACCCTGCTGGGCTACGGTGCCTGCGCCATCAACCCCTATCTGGCACAGGAGACCATCGGCGAGCTGATCAATGAGGGTCTGCTGGACAAAGATTACTATGCCGCTGTGAACGATTACAATAAAGCCGTTCTGGCCGGCATCGTCAAGATTGCCTCCAAGATGGGCATTTCCACCATCCAGTCCTACCAGGGCAGCCAGATTTTTGAAGCGCTGGGTCTGAGCAACGAGGTAGTGGATAAGTACTTTACCAACACCGTCAGCCGTGTGGGCGGCATTACCATCCGCGACATCCAGAACGACCTGGAAGCCCGCCACAAGCAGGCATTCGACCCTCTGGGCCTGGATATCAGCATGGAGCTGACCAGCCTGGGTGAGCACAAGCTCCGCAGCGGCAAGCTGGCCGAAGATCATCTGTACAACCCGCTGACCATCCACCTGCTGCAGCAGGCCTGCTGGACCGGCGATTACAACAAGTTCAAGGCTTACACCGATGCCGTGAACGCCGAGGGCGGCGATGCCATGCACCTGCGCAGCCTGCTGGACTTCAATTATCCTGACGCCGGTATCCCGCTGGACGAAGTGGAAAGCGTAGATTCCATCGTACACCGCTTCAAGACCGCTGCCATGAGCTATGGTGCCCTTTCTGAGGAAGCCCACGAGTGCATGGCCGTTGCCATGAACCGCATCGGCGGCAAGAGCAACACCGGCGAAGGCGGCGAAGCCGAAGACCGTTTTGGCACCGAGCGCAACAGCGCCATCAAGCAGGTGGCATCCGCCCGTTTTGGCGTGACCAGCAAGTATCTGGTTTCTGCCAGCGAGATTCAGATCAAGATGGCACAGGGCGCAAAGCCCGGCGAGGGCGGCCAGCTGCCCGGCGGCAAGGTTTACCCCTGGGTTGCCAAGACCCGCCACTCCACCACCGGCGTGGGCCTGATCTCTCCCCCGCCGCACCATGATATCTACTCCATTGAGGACCTGGCCCAGCTGATCTATGACCTGAAATGCTCCAACCGCAAGGCTGCCATCAACGTCAAGCTGGTCAGCGAAGCCGGTGTCGGCACCATTGCCGCCGGCGTTGCCAAGGCCGGCGCCGAAGTGATTTTGATTTCCGGCTTTGACGGCGGCACCGGCGCTGCACCGCGCAACTCCATCCACAATGCGGGCCTGCCGTGGGAGCTGGGCCTTGCCGAAGCACACCAGAGCCTGATCATGAACGGCCTGCGTTCCCGCGTGCGCATTGAAGCCGACAGCAAGCTGATGAGCGGCCGCGATGTGGCCATTGCCGCCATGCTGGGCGCTGAAGAGTTCGGCTTTGGCACCGGCCCGCTGGTTGCCATGGGCTGCGTGATGATGCGCGTGTGCAACCTGGATACCTGCCCCATGGGCATCTGCACCCAGAACCCCGAGCTGCGCAAGCGCTTTAAGGGCAAGCCGGAATACATCATCAACTTTATGCGCTTTATGGCCGAGGATCTGCGCGAATACATGGCCCGCCTGGGCGTGCATACCGTGGATGAACTGGTTGGCCGCACCGACCTGCTGAAAGTCAAGGATGCCCCGGCTGGTTCCCGCGCAAGCGAGATGGACCTGACTGCCCTGTTGAAAAACCCGCTGGTGGAAAACAGCAGCGTACACTTCAACGCCAAGGATGTTTACAACTTCGGCCTGGAAAAAACACCGGATATGCGTGTGCTGATGAAGAAGTTCAAGAAGAGCTTTGACATGGCAGAGCCCAAGCCGATGACCGTTGAACTGGAAGTTGGCAACACTGACCGCGCGTTCGGCACGATTTTTGGCAGCGAGATCACCCGCAAGTTTGGCAACACCCTGCCGGAAGATACCTTCCATGTGATCTGCAACGGGTACGGCGGCCAGAGCTTTGGTGCCTTTATCCCCGCTGGCCTGACCTTGGAACTGGTTGGCGATTCCAACGACTATATGGGCAAGGGCCTTTCCGGCGGCAAGCTGATCGTTTACCCGCCCAAGGATGTCACCTATGACCGCAGCGAGAACATTGTCATTGGCAACGTTGCCCTGTACGGTGCAACCGCTGGTAAAGCGTTCATCAACGGTGTGGCTGGCGAGCGTTTCTGCGTGCGCAACTCCGGCGCTACCGCTGTTGTGGAGGGCGTCGGCGACCACGGCTGCGAATATATGACCGGCGGCACCGTGGTGGTGCTGGGCAAGACCGGCAAAAACTTTGCAGCCGGCATGAGCGGCGGCATCGCCTATGTGCTGGATGAGGACTGGGATTTCTACACCCGCGTCAATAAAGACATGGTCAGCCTGGAGCCGGTGGAACACAAGTATGATGTTTCGCTGCTGAAGGATTTGATCCGCGAGCATGTGGAAGCTACCGGCTCCCCCCGCGGCAAGGAAATCTTGGATAACTTTGGCGAGTATCTGCCCAAGTTCAAAAAGGTCCTGCCCCATGACTATGACAAGATGCTGCGCCTGATTGCCCAGATGGAAGAAAAGGGCGAGGACAGCGAGCAGGCACAGATCGAAGCGTTCTATGCAATGAAGAACGCTGCTAACAAATAAGGGAGGCGCAAACGATGGGAAAACCGACAGGATTTATGGAAATTGCCCGGCAGACCAGCACGGAGCTGCCGCCCGAAGAACGCATTCAGAACTTTAACGAATTTCACATCCCGCTGCCGCAGGATGAACAGCAGGCGCAGGGTGCCCGCTGCATGGATTGCGGCGTACCGTTCTGCCAGGCTGGCATGATGATTGGCGGCATGGCAAGCGGCTGCCCGCTGAACAACCTAATCCCCGAATGGAACGACCTGGTCTACCAGGGCAAGTGGGATCTGGCTGTACATCGCCTGCGCGCCACCAACCGCTTCCCGGAGTTTACCAGCCGGGTATGCCCCGCTCTGTGCGAAGCTGCCTGCACCTGCGGCTACACCACCGGCAGCCCCGTTACCGTGAAGGAGAACGAGCACGCCATTGTAGAATATGGCTATGAATCCGGCCTGCTGACCGCCTGCCCGCCCCCGACCCGCACCGGCAAAACCGTTGCCGTGATAGGTGCCGGCCCTGCCGGCCTTGCGGTTGCCGATTACCTGAACAAGCGCGGCCACAAAGTGACCGTATACGAGCGTGAGGACCGCGTGGGCGGCCTGCTGATGTACGGCATCCCCAACATGAAGCTGGAAAAGCAGGTCATTGACCGCCGCGTGAACATTATGAAGGCCGAGGGCATTGACTTTGTAACCTGCGCCGATGTTGGCGGCAGCACCCCTGCCCAGGATGTGCTGGATGCACACGATGCCGTTGTGCTGGCCTGCGGTGCCAAGCAGGCGCGCGACATCAACGCCCCGGGGCGCGATGCACAGGGGATCTACTTTGCCGTGGATTACCTGACCAGCGTGACCCGCAGCCTGCTGGATTCCGGCTTTTCCGATGGCAAGGCCGTGAGTGCCAAGGACAAAAAGGTGTTGGTCATCGGCGGCGGTGATCCCGGCAACGACTGTGTCGGCACCGCCATCCGCCAGGGCTGCGCAAGCGTGACCCAGCTGGAAATGATGCCCTGCCCGCCCACAGAACGCACCGCCGCCAACGCCTGGCCCGAATGGCCCAAGGTGCTGAAAACCGATTACGGCCAGCAGGAAGCCATTGCCGTGTTTGGCAGCGACCCGCGCATTTACCAGACCACGGTCAAAGAGTTCTATAAGGACGAAGCCGGTCAGGTTTGCGGTGCGCTGATTGCCAAGCTGGAAAGCAAAGTGGTGGATGAAGCCACCGGCCGCCGCGCCATGGTGCCCACCGGCGAAGAATTTGCCATCGAGTGCGACCTGGTGCTGATTGCCGCCGGTTTTACCGGCTGCCAGCCCTATGTGGCCGAAGCGTTTGGCGTTGACCTGACCAAGCGCGGCACCGTTGCCGATACTAAGTACGCCACCAACGTGCCCCATGTATTTACCTGCGGCGATATGCGCCGCGGCCAGAGCCTTGTTGTTTGGGCCCTGCGCGAAGGCCGCGATGCCGCCGCCGAGGTGGATAAGAGCCTGATGGGCTACACCAACCTGTAACAAGCCATTTTCTTAACATCCGTTTTATAATAGACAGCAGCCCCCGTACCGATGTGCGCACAAAATCATCGGTGCGGGGGCTGCTGCTTTATGATTTTATTATGGCTTCAGGTTATTTATGGCAATACCGCATAATTCTAAGTGCCGATACGG
>ULSZ01021539.1_pt1 | contig 14342 bp, 12 predicted proteins | sample 1957151 | NCBI WGS metagenome assembly ULSZ01 (sample SAMEA4835721, study PRJEB28245) | human gut metagenome | biome: gut microbiome; material: fecal sample | place: Denmark | collected 2008
TAGTGATATGGATATTGATAAAGAATTAGAAGATATATTCAACGACCCTTTGATGGATGTTTCCTATCAGGAGGCAAAGCTCTTCGATGTGCCTGCTGATATGAAAGGCGTGATGGCTCAGAAGAAGGATGCGCCCGACCATGTAGCGCAAAGAAAACTGTGTGAGGATTTTGCACGGTTTAAGCCTCTCTTCGAACAGGTGCATCAGAATTTGAAGACCGGGAAGCGACAGTTGCAGAGAATCTCGAAGACGACTAATATGCAGGAAGGACATTTCTATATAGTAGATGGTCAGATGGTTTATCTGCAGAAAGTGGGCGAGAAGGCAATAGGTACAAGTAGGGCTTTGGATGCGCGAACTCGTTGTATCTATGAAAATGGTACGGAGTCGGATATTTTTCTCCAAACACTTCGCAAGAACGTGGTGGCAAGTGGTTATGCCATCACCGAAACTCATGAGGAGTCGGATAGCCATTTCTTCAATCCAGAGGATGTGAAGCAGGAAGACCAGGTGACGGGTTATATCTACGTGCTTCGTTCGAAATCTGAGAATCCGGAAATTCGGAACATCAAGAATCTCTATAAAATAGGTTTCTCTACGAATCGGGTGGAGGAGCGTGTGGCCAATGCTGAGCATGAGCCTACTTACTTGATGGCGCCTGTAGAGATAGTAAGCACTTACAAGATAGTGAACATGCACTCCCAGAAGTTTGAGGACCTGGTGCATCAGGTGTTGCAGACGGTGAACTTTCGTTTCAGGGTGGCTGATGATAAGGGAGAGATGCATGAGGCTACGGAATGGTATCAGGTGCCGCTGGAAATCATCGACAGCATCATTCAGAAAATCATGAATGGTACTATCATCTACTTTGCCTACAATAAGGAACAGCAATGTCTGGAGCAGCGGATAGAGAAGAAGGAGTCTCAGTTAAATCTGTCGGGCTTGAAGGTTTTGACGCTGATTATCGAGAAACAGTATTTCGAGGAGATTGTATCTGGTGTGAAGACCGAGGAGTACCGTTCGCTGAAGCAGACCACGCTTAACAAATATACTTATATTGATGAGCCTGACGGCAAGCGTTATCTCCGTCGTTTCGATGCGATAAGGTTTCATGTGGGTTATCATTCGGATAGAGATAGTGCCGTGGTTCAGGTATTGGATACTATCTATGAGGATGGCTTGGTTACTTATCATCTTGGAAAGGTATTGGAGGTGATAAGGGAAAATGCATAGATATTTCTCGATTTTCTGGGCAAACAGGCGTGCAGTCTTCTTTCTTGTTTCAGCCGCCAAGATTACAAGTGCCTGGAGGCAGCATTCAAGATGTACGAGCAGCAGAAGATGATGTTCGAGTAGAATGTCCGCAGCTGCGCCGACCGCATCATCAGCATCTACCAGCCGCATCTCCGCCTCATTGTCGGAGCTCTTTGTCTCGTTTTCGCAAAAACAGGCTTGGAGACCCTCAAAAAGAGAGCTCTCAGCACCATCGACGACCTCGTGGGAGTTTTACTCTCGCCACAAGTCAGCTGGGGCAAGATAAATTAGCGGACCCTAAATAGGCAAGTCTTCTGTTATATTGTTGTTGTGAATGGTGCCGAAAATATATTTAAATGGTACCAATATTGTTGTTCGAATGTTTTGCCATTAAAGGATAAATGAGTAATTTTGCATCAGAAATCAAGTCGTAAAGACTGTAGAGTTCTTTGACATATTGAGGATATTCAGAATGACTGACATTAACGACATCTGTGTTGTATGGATACATGAAACGTTGGGTTCTACTATTTATATTTAATTAATTATTTAAACCGTTGGCAACGAGTGGGTATATATGCTTGCTTAAGCTGACACAAAACCAACAATTCATGGCAAAAAACAAGAGAAAACAGAGTGTAGTTAACAGTGAGAATGTGATGACAGCCGTGCATGTAGCTTGTGCTTGCGCAGCAGTAGCTAGCGTACTAGTTCCAGCGGCTCCGGTGCTTGGAGGCATTGGTTTGGTCTGTACCAGGACTATTCCATCATTGCTAAGAGGTCGCGTTTTCTTCTAAGTCATCTGGCATAGCTTCTATGCAGGTGTATGCTTGTATGGAAGCTATGCAGATAGATTTACCATTGTGAATAACTATTAAACATTATATATATGGCAAAGAACAACATCAAGACTGTGATTAACAGCGCGTCTGCAACCAGTAGCGCACAGTCAACTAACAACTACATGCAGTATTCGCGTTACCGCAACAAGCAGGGACATGGATGGGCTGCAGAGGATGCCAATGCTATGGCCGACCGCCTTTCTGGCAAGAAGGTGGATCAGGTAGGTCGTGACAACAGCCTAAACGGTGCTGACCGTATCAGTAACGGTATCGAGATCCAGACGAAGTATTGTGCCTCTCCTTCAAAGACTATAGGTGCGGCTTTCTCCGATGGTTCCTATCGTTATGGTAAGATGAAGTTGGAGGTACCCAAGGAGCAATACGAAGAGTGTGTTCGGCTGATGGAAGACAAGATACGCTCTGGCGAAGTTCCTGGAGTGAGTGATCCTGCAATGGCAAAAGACATTGTGGTTAAGGGTAGTTGTACCTACGATCAGGCTGTCAACATTGCCAAGGCTGGGACGTTGGATTCGGTCAAGTTTGACATAAAGACACAATCGGTGTCGTGTTCCATCACATGTGGCTTTTCTTTTGCCTTGGGTTATGCCAATGCTTTGCGCAATGGCAAGAGTCATGCTGAGGCATTGGAGTGTGCTTCTACGCAAATGGTGAAGTCGGGGGCTACCTCATTAGCTGTGGGAGTAGGTACACAGCAGTTGCTACGTACCTCCGTAGGCCGTTCCATAGCATCTACCGCTACACATTCCGCTCGAACCATACTTGATGCGACTTGTAAGACGCAAGTCGGTCAGCAAGTAGTGGAAAGAACAGCCTCTGCTCTTGTAGGTAAGGAGGTTGTGGGACAAGCAGCTAAGAACGTATTGGCTAAGGGAATGCGTACCAACATGGTTACTGGCGGCATTATGATGGCAGTACAGACCGTACCTGACGCTGTGAAACTATGCAACGGCAAGATGTCGGCAGGAGAGTTTGTGGAGAACACAACCAGTAATGCCGCTGGAATAGGTGGTGGTTATGCTGGAGGCACATTCGGTGCTGCTATTGGTACGGCGTTATTCCCTGGTGTAGGAACTGTTGTCGGCGGTATGGTTGGCGGCATAGTCGGTGGCATTGCGGGATCGTCGGTAGTTCGTGGTATATTCTCATTATTCGATTGAGAGTAAATCTTTCCTAAAACAGACTCAACGGTGGAAAACAACATTTTCTTCTTGCCTTTTATTGGCAAGTATTATGCCAAAGGAGGCTTGTTCGGTAAACGAACAATGATATTGGGCGAGAGCCACTATTGTGACGGAGGTTGCTGCGACTGCGGCAACTGCCGTCTATGTAGGCAGTGTGCAAAGTTTACGCAGGATATCCTCCGTGATTTTCTCGATGAGAGAAAGGAGCGTCAGAATTGGATGCGTACTTTCGTGAAGTTCGAACGGTCGCTTGTTGAAAAGATGACCGATTGGGCGTTGAGACGGAAAATATGGGATTCTGTTATGTTCTATAACTATCTGCAAGTGGCGATGACTGGTCCTCGTAAGGCTGGTACGTCAGCGCAATACAAACAGGCTGTCAATGCTTTCTTTGAGGTTATAGATAAGTATGAACCTGAATGTATTATCGTTTGGGGTAAGCGACTATGAAACAATATGCCAAACGAACGATGGCAGGATAGCGACGATATCGTAGTGGACGGCAATCACATTGCTACGGGATATTATCTCTTGAGCAATGGCAAGCGAGTGAAAGTCGTGGCTGTATATCATCCTTCCGGGGGGGTATTCCTGGGATTATTGGCATAAGGTGATACAAGGTCTGCTTGCATCAATCTGACAGATTATTGGTGCTACACATTTGTATGGCATTAATATAAGGATATAACATTTTGTTAGACCGACAAAATGTTATATCTTTGCAATCGACAGAGGTAATAATCTCTGTATGTTATAAACTAACATTATTAAATAGAAAGTATATAGTAAGATATGATTAAAAACGAACAGATAGATAAGGAGTTGCAAAAGGCAGGTGTGAAATTCCTACCTTTTGTGGGCGACCAGTATAGCTACGGCATATCCTTTAACGATAATGGCGAGCTTGTGCTTGGTACGGAAGCAAAGCCGGGGAAGAAGGTGCTGGTTCTTGGAGAAAGCCACTATTGTGATGAAGATTTAAGTGACGAAGAACTATCATCGTTTACAAGAGAGGTTCTGGATTGCTATTTAAAATCAGAAGAACGATATAGTTGGATGCGAACCTTCCTAAAGTTTGAACGTGCATTGTCTAATGCTGACACAAATATCGATAGTAAAAGTATTTGGAACCATTTAATGTTCTATAATTACCTCCAATGTCCATTGCGAGGACTACGAATGGCAGGTGATTCGAGAAGATATGAGGATGCAACGACTCCCTTCTTTGCTATTTTAAAGAAGTATAAACCAGACTATGTAATAGTTTGGGGACGTAGGCTTTTTGTGAATTTACCTTCTGAAAATGTACAGGAAGGTGAATATATGCCGAGTATTGAAATTAGCATTTGGAGTTATCAGATAGATGGTCATACGATTATGGTTTTACCTGTTGTCCATCCTTCAGGAGGGTTCTTGTGGGGATATTGGCATGAGGTTATTGTTGAATTATTAAAAAAGTGATTTTATGGAACAGGAAACTACGTTTGAGTATAATTCACTGTCTTGCTTTTTGCAACTTGAGAATCTTGATACCGACAACAAACAGACCACACCAAAGGATTCTATATTTCGAGATGTAAGCGTTCTTAAATTATATTATGATATTTTGCGTAATGTAGAGAAAGATCCATTTAAATATTGGAATATCTATGCTTTACGAAATTATCTTTGGTATTTTTATGAGCTTTCTCAATCTATGTATAGCTCAATACGCGCTATTATACCAAACCCATTAAATATATTTGTATCATCTAGTTTTGCTATTTTCTTTACTGGGTTATATAGCAAATTAAAGAATAAAGGCTCTAAAGAAGGAATATTTGTAGTTTGCAAAAAACAAGAAGATGAAACTATCAATAGATGTGTTATGTCTTATTCTGAACTTTTAACTTCAGATTTTAAAGAAGGCTTAGACCAAATAACATTGAAGTCAACATTTGAGGAGTATCTTCCTTTAGCTAATGAAGGTGCTCCAGCAACTATAGAAAAAATAGAAGGTTTTTCAAACGATGAATATAATAACTATGAAAAGTATGATAATGGAAATTATAAGGATACAAGGCTTCATATTTTAATTGATGGGGTGGATAATATTCCTAATGATTATTTTAGGATTCTTTATGGTATATGTCCTGACAAGAAGATTGATTTAAAAGGTAAAAAGAAAATAGTTTTGGACTCTGTTAAAAATAAAACGGAGCAATTTATAGGCTATCGCGAAGCAATGATAAAGGCTATTAAAAAGGCTATTGAGAGTGCAGAAAATGATAATCAGTTTAATCAATTGCCATTAAATTTTTATTTCAATCCGAAAACTATTGGTAATCCATTTCAATATTTATTACCAATTGATTTTACAGGAACCGGGAATCCTGATTTCTGTGCTTGTATATCCGTTGATACAAATGGAACTGGAAGATTGAAGACCATATTAAACATGAATGAGGTCTATGGTAATGTGAGAGTTTTTGGCATGGATGCTGTAGAATCTGTAAAGGATTGGTGGGTTTAGACATTATTAATTAATTGGCAAGATGCGTCAAGTAAAAGGTAATATTTTTAATGGAGATAGTTATAAAGCGATTTTTGCACGGGCAATCTACAAGCGACTCATGAGTCGTGAGTGGGTTACCTTTGCAGATATCATGAGTGACTGTCTTGAGAAGCCATGTGAGAATCCATCGAAAGAAGAACACTACGGAGAGCTTAAAAAAGCTTTCGGTAAGATAAAGCAGCTTATTACTGAAAAAGTGGGTGAAGGCAGCATAGAAGTAGAAGGTAACAATCGCAATCAACGTTTTCGATATAAAGGCAATATAGACGATCCCTTGTCCGACTTGTACAATTATGGTAGGGTTATCAGTGATTTGAAAACGTATTGGCAATTCTGTCAAGACTCTGCCGGGTTCTTTCCTGAATCATGGCTGGAATACTTCTTCAAAGAATGTCAAGACCTTTGGGAGATTAAGAAGAAAAAGGAAGATGGCGAACAGGTGTTGAGTGCTAGCTTGGATAGAAAGCTAGCGAATATAGAATTGCTGCCATTTCTTTATGAAACAATCATCCAAAAGAAGGTCCTGCAGATTGAATACAAACCATACAACAAGAAATGCCAAACAAAGACCATTCATCCCCATATGTTGAAGGAATTTAATGGAAGATGGTATTTGTTCGGTTATGAGGATGGTGATGTATCTATGCATACTTGCACAATAGCCTTAGATAGGATATGTGCGAAGCCGAAAACATGTAATGGCGTGACATACCAGTCAGCGCCAAAAGGATACTACGATGATTTATTTAAGAATCTTGTTGGCGTAACTCACTATAAGCGTGCAATGGCATACACGATTCATGTGCGTGCTCATAACAATTATATGTTTAACCTGACAGAAACGAAGCCTATACACCAAAGCCAGCAGACAACTATTCCCTTCGGTAAGCATGAAGACGGAGAATATGGCGAGTTTACAGTCTATGTGGAGTTAAACAATGAATTTATAGGTCGCATTCTGCAAATGGGAGCTGGTCTTGAGATTGTTGGTCCTGATGAAGTGAGGAGTGAGTTTAAAAAACGTACGGCTGAGCTTGCCAAACTGTATGAGTAGCAAAACGAGAGCGTACATCTAATAATTAGGGTCTACTAATTTAAGACAAATTATTGATAACTAAGAAATTAACTTGCAAAATGTTTGCTCAGTTCAGATAAAATGCTTACTTTTATGTGTTAAAACTCGTAAGTGCGACATGAAATACCACTCACAATACCGTATAAACGACTTGTTTGAACTCCAAGAGTCTCTCTCGGGATTGAGCAAGTCCAACCCTGGGTCAAGCTTGCCGACCGCCTTCCCTGGGCCAAGATCGAAAAAGAATACAACAAACATCTGAAGAACAGCCATTGCGGAGCAGGCAACAAGCCCGCATGGTTGTTGATGCCTTAATAGTGAAGCATGTGGAGAATTTGAGCGACGACAGGCACGCCGAGGAGAAAGGAAGGGCCTTATGTGAACGGAACGAGATAGAGGCGACGTTTGGAACATCCAAGAGGGTTTACCGGGCGAACGACATCCGGGCGAAACTTGACAATACGGCTGACACGTGGATAGGGGCTTGCTTCTTCGCTAAAAACGTAATGAAGTTCCTAGGGGACTTCTTTGTCTCGTTTTCGCAAAAACAGGCTTGGAGACCCTCAAAAAGAGAGTTCTCAGCAGCATCGATAACCTCGTGGGAGTTTTACCCTCGCCACAAGTCAGCTTGGGCAAGATAAACTAGCGGGTTTTAATTATGGTTAAAAAACAAGATAAAATAAAGGAATTACGTTGACTGTGATCGTGCTTTTAATTGGTTTTTTATATCTTTGCATCAAACATCAAGTAATTTGCATGGAAAATCTGAATAGAATCAAAGGAGCATTGGCTGATGCGGGTAAAACTGGCATCTGGCTTGCCGGACAATTAGGAAGGGATCCCGTAACAGTTTCCAAGTGGTGCACAAACACCACACAACCCGATTTGCAGACGCTGGCAAAGATTTCGGAATTGCTAAACATTGACATAAGAAAACTTCTCGTTAAACGTAAAGTAAATATTCAACATGACTTATAATGAATATCTTTCATGTGCAGAGAAACATCTGGAAGGGTGTAAATCACTTTTAGAATCATACAATGCAGGAAGAAGTTCTGACACACACGTTTGGTTAGAATTATATTATATTGCAGGGTACATTCTAGAGGGGATAACAGTTTACTCTGCTTACAAATTGCATAATTGGAAATCTTCCGACGACATTCAAAGACGTTATAATTTAAATTTCACCAAAGAGACCAATCTGGATTTCTATCATGCAAGAATTCGTAGGGACAAAAAAACTGGCGAAGAAACCCTCATTTTCCCAAACCGTCCACCTGGAGCTATGAGTGTTCAAGGACATAAATTTCAAAGTATTGTTATGAACCTATTAAAGTCAGATCCCTCGTTTAATGATGTTCCATATCTTGGTAATGGTGTCATAGACAGAGATGTGGAAACTCTTATTAACAATTGGTCACCAAACGTAAGATATTATCATTCAGGACAGTCCAATCCACTACCGAATCTTGACTATGATATCATAGATAGGCTTATTAAAACATGTCAAATAATATACATTAATCACATATAATTATGATACGCATATCAGACATTGCAAACAGATTAAAGAACTTCCTTATTCAAAAAGGAGAGGATAAATTTAAGATATTCATTAGAGTTAATTGTAGCATCGATGTGTACGTACTTACTTCCAATTTCCCATTAGCAAGTCAGTACGAAAGTGATTTCTATACGGAACTGTGTTCTTTAACCGATGAAGATGGAGAATTCTACAACAGACACAAGAACAATCTTAAAATCGTTTTTAATCTAGTCAACAGAGAAGAGGCTGAAGACGATCCTTACTATGCAAACATGTTCGCAGATGAAAAAGAGGTAGTTGATTGGGGACCGCGTTACCGCTTTGACTCTTTACTTAAACCTAAAAATACATCTTCTATAAAAGGGAAGAGCAAAGCCCCTGTTGTGACATTTTACAGTTACAAAGGAGGTATGGGTAGAACAACAACAATGATTGCTTATGCAATGAGTCTTGCGGTTAATGATAATAATCTTGAAAAAAAACGCGTTGTTATTATTGATTGTGACTTGGAAGCCCCAGGTTATCTCAACTTTTTCGATTTGTCCGAGCATAATGGTTTGCAGAGCGGAAAGAAAAACGGATTAGTAGAATTCCTGTGTGACGCACAATTAACTTCCCATCCAGAAGAGTTAGAAATCAACGATTATATAATTAACGTCGGCGATGACAATAAGAATAATTTTGCTTATAACAACTTAAATAACATTTGGCTTATTCCTGCAGGCAATCTTAATGAAGGATATTCCGATTTAGGTGAAGGGAGTGATAGAAGTGATTATCTTGAAGGATTGGCAAAAATTAATTTGTCAAGCGTTAACTCTGTGGTTAAATATTTTAATATACTCTTGGATAGAATTAATGAGACCATAGTACCAGATATAATATTGTTAGATTCAAGAACAGGCTTTAATGACATATTCGGAACTGCAGCATTATACCTGTCATCTAGTGTGGTTGGCTTCTTTGGATTTAGTCGACAGACACAACCTGGATTAATGAATCTCCTGAGAGAATATTATAAAGAAGCTAATTCTTTTAGCTTGCAATTGGTTTTTTCTATACTTCCAGAAAAAGTGGATGAAGCATGGGTTGAGAATCACAAAAAAGAGATTAAACAATATATAAGTTATGTTGGAACTGAAAACAAAAACTATCCATCTTTTTTATATCTTCACCGAAATTCCCTTCTTGAGAAGATTGGCACAGGTGACGATTTGTCAGATTCTGCTTTTGTAGAACTCGTTAAAGGAAAGAAGTTTGAAGATTATAATGCCCTGTTTGAAAAAATTAGTAATCAATTCTTCAAAAAAACACCAACGCTTACATACACAAGCAACACTCCTGCTATCCAGTTAAGAAATGTCGTGTTGAAACATTTGAAAGATGCTTTGGTAAATGTTTCAAACTTTGCTGAAGATACACAAATCAAAGAAGAGCAATTTTTCTACAGAAATTGCATGAAGGAGCTCTTTGATCCTAAAAAATTCTTGATACAAGGATACAAGGGTACAGGTAAGACATATCTGTATAAAGCTCTAGCAGACAAAGAAATTTCTGCTAATATTCAAAAATGGTCGAGAACTCAGAAACAGGGTCTTTTAGACCCCGTCTTCGTTAACATATTGCCGACAAATGAGGCTTCTTTGGTTTTTGACAATATCAGATATGGAGCTATTGATGAGCCAGAATACTACTTTAATATATTCTGGCAGATATATACATGGAACGCTATTTTGTTATACCCTGAATTTTCATCAATTAAGGAGCAAAGCGAACTCGCTGAATTCATAAAGCCATTAGATGGAGCAGGGTTTGCAAAGGAAGCTTTAATAAGAATTGACAAGCTTATCAATCTCGGAGTAGAGGTATTAGTTCATATAGAGAATGACATGTTACGTCTTAATACGAATCTCCAAAAACAACAAAAGCGTCTTTTCGTGTTGTATGATCGATTGGATACTTGTATCAATCCATTAAGATGGAACAAGGCGGTCTCACCACTTATCAACTATTGGAGGAACAATTGTGAATCTTTCTCTAATATAACCCCAAAAATTTTTGTTAGAACAGACTTGTTCAAGCAGATAGAAGGCACAAATACAGCAAGACTCGAAAATAGTATAATTCACATAGAATGGTCAATAGGCGAGGTCTTCGGATTCTTCTTTAAGCTGATTTTCTCAAACGAGAATGCTAGTAAGGCATATTGGGCAATTGCAGAAAAAGTCGGAATAGACCCTAATTATATAAAGAATACAAAGGCTTCTTTTAAGAAATTTCCCAAAAACCAGTTTAAGGATCTTAGCATTGCTCAGATGAAACTGATTATAGAAGTATTCTTCGGAAAAAAAGTTAAAGTCGGAGTTATCACACTTGGAAGTCCATGGGAATATTTCGAGAAGGAACTTTCTAATGCTGATAATACAGCAATTAGTTTGCGCCCGTTTATTAACACACTTAATTCTAATGCTGTTGATAAAGCTTTAGCCAAGACCGAACGATATGTGCAAAATGGAATAATATCGTCTGAAATATATGCATCAAAATCTGTACGTGAAGACACAACAGAGAAATACTTCGCAGATTTAACTCAAGACGCATTTAGTAAGGATTTATTACGATTCAAGGAAGTAATACGTACGTCTGTCGGTGAAAAATATCGTTTTAAGGCGCTTACAGAAGCCCAATTCGAAGAATTAATTTCGATAACGTTTGACAGAATAGATGAAAGTCCTGTTGTAAAGGCACCAGAAGACTTAAAACGTCTTATATTTGCCAATGGTATTATGGCTGAAAAAATTACGACAAAAGGTAGGTATTATAGATTTGCACCAATATATTGGTATTCTTGGGGCTTAGTTAATTCTGCATTAGAAAAAAGAAGAAAAGAAGAAAGCTTCAAAAGTAGAATCTACAAGGGCACTTGAAGAAGGACAAACTTACACTGGTCAAATAATAGAAGTAAAGGATTATTATGGCCGAATCCGTAAAAAGGTTAAATGTTCGAATCATCCTCATCCATTAGAAATAAGAGATGAATTCCTTAGTGACTATTATGAAGATGATGAAGTTACATTTACCGCAGAGAAGGAAGCAAACAGAAAAGATCCTAGTAAATCTTTTTGGTATGCAACCAACATTCAAGTTAAAGAGTCATAATGCGACGCAAGAACCTCTTTGACGGCGAGAGCTATAAAGCTGAGTTTGCTATAATAACCTATCGGTGGCTTATGAGTCGCCGATGGGTTGCTTATGCAGATATAATGGCAGACAGGTTAGGTCGATCTATTGAAGAACCACCTGCGAATCTGTCTGTCTAATTGTGACGGCTATGGAGAGCTGCTGAAGACCATTGGCTTTGTTAAGAAAGCCATTTATGAGAAAGTTGGTGGTGATTGCTTTGAAGAGGAAGGTAGCAACAGAAATAAGCGATTCCGTTACATAGGCAAGGACAATGATCCTCTTTATCTTTAGGTGGCGTGAAATTCGTTATCGGCAAACTACAGAAGAAAAGCCTACTCAAACGTGTTGGCGGAAGAAAGCACGGAGAGTGGCAAGTACTCATATAATATGTAATACCAAAATCGGATAATTACAGCTGTCTTCCATATTAATTTATATTTCGCTCATCGACCCAACCAGGCGTGTGGGTCAATTCCGCAAGGTGGTGGTAAACATCGCCGCCATCCTGGAGAAGAAGGCCTCCAAAAGGTCAAGGTCATTAAGGATTTCGGGCTATTTCGAAAGTCCCTCAATGCCTAACACAAAGCTTGCTTAATTATTTCATGCCACTGAGAATAAGAGAAATAACATGATGGGTGATGTACATTTATCATTACACATTTCTTGCCAGAATCAAGAGTGTACTCATATCGTCTGGCAATTATATTTTCAAAGTGCAATGGCTCTAGTTCTACACCTTTATACGCAGGGGTATTATCGTATGTTGGCTTTCCCCATACGAAAATAACATCCGGTTCATAACTATTTATAACAGATATAAAAGGCTCTTGAGCTCGGACATAAGCATCATGAGGAGCTTGGGTAGTTGGAGTGGGAACGGCCAACTGAAGATAGTTGTAAAACATGATATTGTTCCAAAAGTCTGTTTCTTCAACTTCTGGTTCTGGTTGAAATCCGAAGACAGCTTTGACAAAGTTGAGGTAAGTCTGAAGCCATTTTTCATATCCTGGAGATGGTATTGTTCCGTTTTTTCTCCAAACAATATAATCTTCCACCACCTTCTGGGTAGAAAAATCATCACACTTTTCAACACCACAATTATTACATCCATCACAAACGTGAACATGGCCTAAAACCATTATACGTTTCCCATTTATGCCCTCGGAGTACTGGCAGCCAACCCAAGGTTCAAAATATACATTGCTCATAAGCTACTATTTTAATTAATATTTATTTCCAATACAATAAAAGTGATTTCGGGTTATTCAGATGTTTACAACTATCCATTTACCACTTTTTCTACCGCCTTCACGTTTCAAGATTCCCTTGGCTTGAAGAGCAGCAATATCTCTTTCAATAGTACGTGTCGTTACTGTTTTCTTTCCCGACATTCTCTGCGCCAATTCCGGAATTGTTATTGCCGGATGACATTTAACAACAGAAATGATATTTTGCTGACGTTCAGAAAGTTCAATCAGTTTTTCTTTCCCGACATTTATCACGACATCATCATCCATAGATCTTTCATATTGTTCTATCTCAGCCTTAAGGTTTTTGATATGTTCTTGAAGCATGAAAGACTGGAATGGTAACATCGACTCTTCTTCTCGAGATGCATTAAGAGCTTCAATATATGTTGCCTTATCATCAGTCATTACCTTTGTCGGAACAAGATTAAATTCAAACTGAAGGTGGTTCATGATGAGACGCGACATTCTGCCATTTCCATCCACCCAAGGATGGATGCTGACAAGGATGTTATGAGCATCGAAGCTCAACAAATATGCATCCATTTCACTCGGGTTTTCAAGAAGCAATTCACGCCTTCGGTTTATCTCATTGCAGAAATCAGCCAACCGTGCAGGAACCTTCAGAAAGTTCATATAGGAACGTCCACCAGCTCCCGCTGTGACACCTAATAGACGGAGGTCACCTTTAGAAGAATCGAATTCCCCCTGAAGCGTGCTATAAACGCTGCCGGTATTCTTCATCACCAATGCAGACAATTGCTTAAGCATTTCTACAGAAAAAGGTTTGTGCTCCTTAGCCCATCGAATGGATTGCTCATAGGCATGCTTCAAATCAAGATTCATCAACTGCTCTACCAAGGGTTTACCTTTAACAGAAATACCTTCATCAAAGAGCAATAGATTCTCTATTTCCGTCACAGTAGAACCTTCTATGGCAGTAGAGTGTGTAATGATGGAATACAGATAGAACTTATCGTAATCTATCTGCTGCGAAATACCAAGACTTCTATATTTGTCTAGTACAGCCTGTAATTCTAACACATACTTTTCCATTGTGTAACTTCTATTTTTTAAGGCACAAAGATAGGTAAAATATGTTAGAAACACGAATGGTTATGAAGTAAAATGCAAATTACTCTGCATTTTACTAAGATTGTATCTACCATACCTTACGCCTTTTTGTTTTAAGAGGTCATGAAGTGTCAAATTCATTATCGGTCATTTTCCAATACCTAAATCCGGTCATTAAGGTCACGGTCATTAAGGTCATCCTTAATTCCGCAACACTATTATTAATTAAACTTTTTAAGTACCTGAGCACCAATAAGTTACTCAGGATTTTACCATGTCAGAAATTTTACCTATCTTAGTGTTGCAATACCAAAGACGATAAAAAGTCAACAAGACATGGCAAATATACAAATAAAATCCG
>ULSZ01002366.1_pt1 | contig 14309 bp, 6 predicted proteins | sample 1957151 | NCBI WGS metagenome assembly ULSZ01 (sample SAMEA4835721, study PRJEB28245) | human gut metagenome | biome: gut microbiome; material: fecal sample | place: Denmark | collected 2008
TTTCTTTTTTTCAAGCAATATCTTTAATTAAGGGAAACGGGGAAAGCTCTTCCCGGCACAGCCAACCTGTTTATGCTGCGGCAGCGGCAATTCTGCTGTGGTTTGCTCTGCCATTTGTTGGGCTTGGCGCGGCAGTGGGGCTTCTGCTGCTCTTGCTGATTCTAATGATTGTGCTCTTTTTGATAGCAATAGGGAAAAGCGGTATTGTGGCGGCTGCAAAATCAACAGGCAAAAGAATGTTGTATCTGATAGCGGCAATGCTGCTGGCACTCGTTCTATGGAGCGTTGCTTTTGTGGCATAAAAACGGATTTGTTTTTTCTAACATTTGGTGTATAATACTTTTATACTGGGTTTGTCTGTGCAGGATGAATGGTGCCTGCATGGAGGGCAGGGGAGAACGCTTCCCTGACTGGCTCAGAAAGACACCATATAGAAAAGGAGAATCCGCCATGTCGGAAGCATTGAAAGAACGCAAAGAGATGGACCCGCAGTACCAGTGGGACCTGACCAAAATGTACGCCAGCGATGCGGAATGGGAAAAGGCTTTTGCCGCCATTGACCCCAAAATTGAAGCTTTGGCTGCCTGGGAGGGCAAGCTGAACAACGCTGCCAGCATTCGTGAATTTTATGATGCAGAAATCGGCGTGTTCCGTGAACTGGAAAACCTGGCTGTCTACACCAGCCTGCGTCTGAGCGAGGATACCCGTGCTGATGACGCCCAGAGCATGGATGCCCGCGCTACCGCCAAATATGTAAAGGCTGTCGGTACCATCGCCTATGCTCAGCCGGAAATCCTGGCACTGCCGCAGGAAACCCTGGATGCCATCATGGCTGACGAGCAGGTTGCCCCCTATCGTTTTGCTCTGGAAGACCTGCTGCGTGCAAAGCCTCACACCCTGACCGCCCCGGAAGAAAAGCTGCTGGCTGCTTTCGGTGAGGCATTCGGCACCCCGAAAAATGTTGCCGATAACCTGGCAGACGCCGACATGGTGTTCGATTCCGTCAAGGATGGCGAGGGCAACGATGTGGAGCTGACCGCTTCCAACTACATCCTGCTGCAAACCTCCAATGACCGCGTGCTGCGCAAGAATGCCTTTGAAAGCTACTACAAGAGCTTCCGCCAGCACATCAACACGCTGGCTGCCTCTTACTCTGGCGCTGTCAAGACCGCTGCCGCCGAAGCCTCCGTCCGTCATTATGAATCTTCCCGCGCCATGTCCATGGCAGGGGAGAACGTGCCCGGCCAGGTCTATGATAACCTGGTGGCTACTGTGCGCAAGCACCTGCCGGATATGTACCGCTATGTTGCTCTGCGCAAGCGCATCCTGGGTGTGGACGAGCTGCACTACTATGATGTGTACGCCCCGCTGACCAAGGGCGTCAGCGCCCATTACACCTATGACCAGGCCAAGCAGATGGTTCTGGATGCCGTTGCACCGCTGGGCGAAGAGTACGGTACCATCGTTCGCAAGGGCTTTGCCGAGCGCTGGATCGATGTGTTCCCCAACAAGGGCAAGAGCGGCGGCGCTTACTCCGGCGGCAGCTATGATTCCAACCCCTATATCATGTGCAACTTTACCGGTACGCTGGACAGCGTTTCCACCATTGCGCATGAGATGGGCCACAGCATGCACAGCTGGTTCAGCCGCCATACCCAGCCTGCCCAGTATGCCGACTATACCCTGTTTGTCGCAGAGGTCGCTTCCACCGTCAACGAGAACCTGCTCATTGAGCACCTGCTGGCAGAAAAGAACCAGGATCCCGCAACCCGCCTGGCCCTGCTGAATCAGTACCTCGAAAATTTCAAGGGAACCGTCTACCGCCAGACGATGTTTGCCGAGTTTGAGCGCGATGCCCACGCCATGGCCGAGCGCGGCGAAGCCCTGAATCCCGCCGCCCTGAACAATCTGTACAAGAAGCTCATTGTGGACTACTTTGGACCGGAGCTGGTTGTGGATGACGAAGTACAGTACGAGTGGGCACGCATCCCGCACTTCTACCGCCCGTTCTATGTTTATAAGTATGCAACCGGCTATTCCACTGCCGTGGCATTGTCCGAGGGCATCCTGAAGAACGGCGAACCGGCTGTTAAGAAGTACCTGGAGTTCCTGCACATGGGCGGCAGCGCTTACCCGCTGGATGAGCTGCGCCATGCCGGTGTGGACCTGACCACACCCGCCCCGGTGGATGCTGCCCTGGATAAGTTCGGCCGCATTCTGGACGAAGCCGAAGCCTGCGTGGCACAGCTGGAAGCTGCAAAATAAGCAGGGGAAAGTCCGAGGGTGTATCTGATTCTTTGTTTTCAGATACACCTTAAGCGCACAATTAGAACCCCCAGTGCAGAAAATCAGCATCTTGCACGATTATTTGAAATATTTTTTGTGAATACTCTTGACAGAGCGTGGTTTATCCGCTATTATAATAAATGCGTGAGTTAAGGGGTCAAGTGCGGCCAAAATGGAAGCACAACCCCCGCAAAAAACTGCGCGGAATAATCAAGAAAGGAGAAAAGAAATGCCTACTTTTAACCAGCTCGTACGCAAAGGCCGTGAGGTCCTGGTAACCAAGAGCACTGCTCCTGCCCTTCAGAAGAGCTACAACTCCCAGAAGAAGCAGTACACCACCATGAACAGCCCCCAGAAGCGTGGTGTTTGCACCGCTGTTCGTACCATGACCCCCAAAAAGCCCAACTCTGCTCTGCGTAAAGTTGCCCGTGTCCGCCTGACGAATGGTATCGAGGTCACCTCCTACATTCCTGGTATCGGCCATAACCTGCAGGAGCACAGCGTTGTCCTGATCCGTGGCGGTCGTGTTAAGGACCTGCCCGGTGTCCGTTACCACATCATCCGTGGTACTCTGGATACTCAGGGTGTTGCAAACCGTAACCAGGCTCGCAGCAAATACGGCGCAAAGCGTCCCAAGGCCGGTGCCAAGAAGTAAGGAAACATCTTTTCGCCATAAAATGGTCAGCTGACCCTTTTGTGGCATAACGGGAGTTTTCTTTAACTTTCGAGTACCGATGATATCATTAATGTGAAGGAGGGAAGAAAGATGCCCAGAAGAGGTAAAATCGCAAAGCGCGAAGTTCTGGCTGATCCTATTTACAATTCCAAGCTCGTCACCCGTCTGGTCAACAGCATCATGCTGGATGGCAAGAAGGGCGTCGCTCAGAAGATCGTTTACGAAGCTTTTGAGACTGTCAAAGAGAAGACCGGCAACGATCCTCTCGAAATGTTCGAGAAGGCCATGGAAAACATCATGCCCAGCCTCGAAGTTAAGGCCCGCCGTGTCGGCGGCTCCACCTACCAGGTTCCCCTGGAGGTCAGCCCCGCCCGCCGCGAGACCCTCGGCCTGCGCTGGCTGACTCTGTACAGCCGCAGCCGTGGTGAAAAGACCATGTCCGCTCGCCTGGCCGCCGAGATCATCGACGCTACCAACAACGTTGGCGGCGCTGTCAAGAAGCGCGAAGATACCCACAAGATGGCAGAAGCCAACAAGGCTTTCGCGCATTACCGTTATTGATCTGCTTACTGAGGAGGTTTAAGCCATGGCAACGCCGAGAGACGTATCCCTGCAAATGACCCGAAATATCGGTATCATGGCCCACATCGACGCAGGCAAGACCACCACCACCGAGCGCATTCTGTACTACACCGGTATTAACCATAAGATCGGCGAAGTTCATGACGGCGCTGCCACGATGGACTGGATGGAGCAGGAACAGGAACGTGGTATCACCATCACTTCCGCTGCAACCACCTGCTACTGGAGCCACACCGAGACCCAGCACGATCCGGCTCTGTTCAAAAAGAACCGTCATCGTATCAACATCATCGACACCCCGGGCCACGTTGACTTTACTGTTGAAGTTCAGCGTTCTCTGCGTGTTCTGGACGGTTCTGTTACCGTTCTGGCCGCAAAGGGTGGCGTTGAGCCTCAGTCTGAAACCGTTTGGCGCCAGGCTGACGAGTACAAGGTTCCCCGCATGGTTTACGTCAACAAGATGGATACCATGGGTGCTGACTTCTTCCGCTGCGTACAGATGATGCATGATCGTCTGCATGCCAACGGTGTGCCTATCCAGCTGCCTGTCGGCCAGGAAGACACTTTCCGCGGCATCATCGATCTGATCGACATGAAAGCCGATATCTACTATGATGATATGGGCAATGATGTGCGCGTTGAGGAAATTCCTGAAGACCTGAAAGAACAGGCTCAGGAATATCATGACAAGCTGATCGAAGCTGTTGCTGAGACCGACGAAGAGCTGATGATGAAGTACCTGGACGGCGAAGAGCTGACCAAGGGAGAAATCAAGGCTGCTCTGCGTAAGGCTACTATTTCCAACGAGATCGTTCCTGTTGTCTGCGGCTCTTCTTACAAGAACCGTGGCGTTCAGAAACTGTTGGATGCAATCGTTGATTATATGCCTGCTCCGACCGACGTTGCGGCCATCAAGGGCACCAACCCGGAGACTGGCGAGGAAGAAGATCGCACTTCTTCCGATGATCAGCCGTTCTCTGCACTGGCATTCAAGATTATGACTGACCCGTATGTCGGTAAGCTGTGCTTCTTCCGCGTGTACTCTGGTACCGTTGAGGCTGGCACCACTGTTTACAACTCTGTTAAGGATCAGGACGAGCGTATCGGCCGTATCCTGCAGATGCATGCAAACAACCGTAAGGATATCGACATCTGCTACGCTGGCGATATCGCCGCTGCTGTTGGTCTGAAGAACACCACCACTGGTGATACCCTGTGCGATGAGAAGCATCCCATCATCCTCGAGTCCATGAACTTCCCCGAGCCGGTTATCCGCGTTGCCATCGAGCCCAAGACCAAGGCTGGCAGCGAGAAGATGGGTATTGCCCTGTCTAAGCTGGCTGAAGAGGACCCGACTTTCCGTACCTGGACCGATGAAGAAACCGGTCAGACCATCATCGCCGGCATGGGCGAGCTCCACCTGGAAATCATCGTGGACCGTCTGCTCCGCGAGTTTAAGGTCGAAGCTAACGTTGGCGCACCTCAGGTTGCCTACCGTGAAACCATCCGCAAGGATGCTAACCAGGAAACCAAGTACGCACGTCAGTCCGGTGGTAAGGGCCAGTATGGTCACGTTAAGATCAAGATTGAGCCCAACCCGGGTAAGGGTTATGAGTTTGTCAACGGTATTGTTGGCGGCGCTATCCCGAAGGAATACATCCCCGCTGTTGACAACGGTATCCAGGGCGCGATGAAGTCCGGCATTCTGGCTGGCTATCCCGTCGTGGATGTCAAGGTCACTCTGTGGGACGGCTCCTATCATGAAGTTGACTCCTCTGAAATGGCGTTCTCCATCGCCGGCTCCATGGCATTCAAGGATGCTATGAAGAAGGCTGATCCCGTCATTATGGAGCCCATCATGAAGGTTGACGTTGTTGTTCCTGACGAGTATATGGGCAACGTCATTGGCGACTTGAACAGCCGCCGCGGCGCGATCCAGAACCAGGAATCCACCGATGGCACTGCCCGTGTCACCGCTATGGTTCCTCTGTCCGAGATGTTCGGTTACGCTACTGACCTGCGTTCCAAGACCCAGGGCCGTGGCCAGTACTCCATGGAGCCGGCTGATTACCAGCAGGTTCCCAAGAGTGTTGCAGATAAGATCATGACCGAGCGCAATAAGGGCTGATTCTGCACAAATTCGCGCAAAATACTTGATTTTTCTTGAAAAATCTAGTATGATAGCCTTACAACAGGCTATTTTATCTGTTTGAATTAAAGGAGGATACTTCCAATGGCTGAAAAGGAAAAATTTGACCGCTCTTTGGAGCATGTCAACATCGGTACCATCGGTCACGTTGACCACGGCAAGACCACTCTGACTGCCGCTATCACCAAGGTTCTGGCTCTGAAGGGCGACGCCGATTTCATGGATTACTCCAGCATCGATAAGGCTCCTGAAGAGAAGGCTCGTGGTATCACGATCAACACCGCTCACGTTGAGTACCACACCGCGAAGCGTCACTATGCCCACGTTGACTGCCCGGGCCATGCTGACTACATCAAGAACATGATCACCGGTGCTGCTCAGATGGACGGCGCTATCCTGGTTGTTGCTGCAACCGATGGCCCGATGCCGCAGACCCGTGAGCACATCCTGCTGGCTCGTCAGGTTGGCGTGCCCAAGATCGTTGTGTTCCTGAACAAGTGCGATATGGTTGACGACGAAGAGCTGCTCGACCTGGTCGAAATGGAAGTTCGCGAACTGCTGGACAGCCAGGATTTCGACGGCGACAACACCCCGATCATCCGTGGTTCCGCTCTGAAGGCTCTGGAGAGCACTTCCAAGGATCCCGATGCTCCGGAATACAAGTGCATTTGGGAGCTGATGGACGCTGTTGACAGCTACATCCCGACCCCGGACCGTGCTGCTGATAAGCCGTTCCTGATGCCCGTTGAGGACGTTATGACCATCTCCGGCCGTGGCACCGTTGCTACCGGTCGTGTTGAGCGTGGTACTGCTCATGTCGGCGATCAGATGGAAATCGTTGGTCTGAAGGAAGAGAAGCTGACCACCACCATCACTGGTCTGGAAATGTTCCGCAAGAGCCTCGAGTTCGCTCAGGCTGGCGACAACATCGGCGCTCTGCTGCGTGGTATTGACCGTGACCAGATCGAGCGTGGCCAGGTTCTGGCTGTTCCCGGTTCTGTTCATCCCCACACCACTTTCGATGGCCATGTTTACGTCCTGAAGAAGGAAGAAGGCGGCCGTCATACCCCGTTCTTCAACAACTATCGTCCTCAGTTCTACTTCCGTACCACCGACGTTACCGGCATCATCACCCTGCCCGAAGGCACTGAGATGTGCATGCCCGGCGACAACGTTGATATGCACGTTGAGCTGATCACCCCGGTTGCCATGGAAGAAGGCATGCGTTTCGCTATCCGCGAAGGCGGCCACACTGTTGGTTCCGGCGTTGTTTCCAAGATCGAGAAGTAATTTTCGGCTTGTGATATAGCTTTCAAGGCTCCTGCTGTTAAGGCAGGGGCCTTTTTGTTGTGTACGACTTATGGGGCGGGGAGGGGGCAAAGGCCGGGTGTGGAAGACCAAGGAAGGCATCATGAAAACATCAGGAATTGTAGATAGGGGAGAGGACACCATTCGGAACTTTGAAAAAGTGGAGCAGAAGGGGGCACTCACACCGCCCTACCTTGGGAAGTTGTATTTTAGGTCGCGGTTAAGGGGCAAGGGTTGATCTATCCCTAAGTTTTCGGAACGGTCAGGAAGGCTCTCTACAGTACAATTTATAATGGGCAATTCTCAACCTACAATTTTCCCTTCAAGTTTCCTCCAATCTCTGCCAAATCTCTCAACAACAAGCCAAACCGAAATGGCAAAAAATGCGCGATCACAATACCGGGTGATTGGATTAAGAGATTGCAAAGAACATTATCGGGGTAAATGTTTAATCATTTGATAAAATTAGGAATAAACCATTCAAAAATGTTAATAAGTACCGCCAAAGGGTCACCGCACCGCAGCGCAAATAATGTGCGAAAAACAGGTTTCAGTTGATTCAAGGACAAAAATTTACCTAGAAACCGCGCTAATTAACTATGCAAATTCTGGCAACTGTGATATAATGTATATACCTAGATGTGTCGGAAAGGTTATCATTTGCGGGATCAAGGCATGCAGCCGGTACAACGTTTTGTCAGCCGCTGTGCCGGGGCCCAAAGCCCCAAAAGCAGGCCGCAGCCCGGCAAGGGATCGCCAGACCGAGGGGAGCACAACCAGGCGTTTTGCAATCAACACCTGCAAAGTGCCGCACATCTGCCGTACCACTTTTCACACAAAAGGGGAAAGTAGTAACACTTAAGGGAGGATAAAACTATGAAGAAAAACCTTCAGCGTTTTGGTGCATCCGTGTTGGCAGCAGCCATGGTTGCCCAGAGCGTGGCGCTTCCCGCAGCAGCCGAAACTACCAAGATTGATTCTTCGGTAGCGCAGTCTGTTGCAGCTAGCGCAGCAAGCGCGGCCAGCGCTGTGCAGTCCCTGCCCAAGTTCACCAGCACCGCAGACCTGATCAAGCAGACAGCCCAAACGCTGGCTGCCCAGGGTGAAGTGCATGAACTGGAGCAGGACGATGCCAAGCTGGAAGCGACTGCACAGAGCAAGGCAGGCATGAGCCTTGCAGCGTTGGAAAATGCACTGGCCGATGCCATGTACGCCAACGCCGCAGCCGGCAAGATCAACACCGAAGCCTATGGCCTGAACAAGGACGAGATGGCATCGGTGATGGCTGCCACCATCAAAACGTATCATCTGTCCAGCGCCGTTACCGACCTGGGCTATGAGACGAATGCCGCAGGCGTTGTGACCGCCGTTACCTTTACCGGCAGCTCCGGCATGACCTCTGCGATGGAGTCCATGACCAACAGCGATGATGAAGTGATTGCGCAGCAGGCTGACAGCTACGCACAGGCTTACGTTGCTGAAAACTCCGATACCTTTGCTGCCAGCGCCGCTGCAGACGGCCATACCTATGGCGAGCCGAAATGGTACTGGAATGACACCAACCCGGAGGATGGCCACACCCATACCTGGAAGGAAACCCCCGATGGTTACTGGACCAAGACCGATGACGGCTGGGCTTACACCGCTGTGTATACCTGTGAAAAGGACGATGCCTACCAGAAGGTAGAAGGCACCGTAACCAAGGATACCACCGAGGCAAAGCCCGGCGCTGCCGGCAAGACCGTTTACTCTGCCAGCGTGCCCGCTGACAAGAGCCCGGTTAAGAAGGAATACAAGGAACCCACCACCCGCACCGACGACATTGCCGCCCTGCCCTGCCAGAACCATGCCGTGCCCAAGGATGCAGATGGCAACTTTGTTGCTACCTTCAACTGGGAAATGAAGAAGGTCGAGGGCAAGCTGGAAGCTGACTACAGCAACGCCCAGCTGTTCTATGACAGCGAAACCGGCAAAATTTCTGCCGGCGCTCCCGTTACCATTGACTGGGAATGCACCAGCGTCACCTTCAAGTGCGCTGTCTGCGGCGAAGAAATCAAAACCCAGCCGGTAATGACCATGCCGGTCAGCGTTGTGGTAGACCAGAATGACAATTCCGTCTACATCAACGTGGGCGGCACCCCGACCCTGGATACCACCTCCGGCGGCACCGGCGTTACCCTGGTGTCCGCAATGAAGGACGGCAACTGGTACGATATGCAGAACAACCCGGTTGACGCAAGCAAGGTGAACTTCACCTATCAGAGCGGCGACAACAAGGGCAAGAACAGCCTGCTGCTGTACGACAGCCAGAAGACTGCCGTGTATGTGGACGACCAGGGCAACCAGGTCACCAATACTTACGATGTCTCGACTGCGCAGATGAACTACTACTACTTCCAGCTGTCGCAGTTCAACCAGGACGAAGCAGAGTACTTCGGCGTGGTTGCCCCGTTCTGGACCTCCAAGGGCGTTCAGAAGCAGGGCGAGGATGGCAGCATCACCGGCACCATGGGCGCAATCAAGATATTGTGCAGCATTGATCCGAACGATGATGTCCCGCCGACCACCATGGCATTCATGCTGAACATGCTGCCGCAGGCGTTCATGTCTTACGTCATGAACTATGGCGAAGCTCTGAAAGCCATCCGTGATGCAGGCTTGGCACAGGTTGCCAAGCTGGGTGACGCTGACTATGTCACCAAGCTGCTGATCCTGCACGACTGGATCTCCCAGGTTGCAGAATTCGATATGGGCTCCATGGGCGATATCACCGGCGGCGGCAACAACGACCCCATCCAGACGACTGCTTTCGGTGCCCTGCTGGGCGGCGAGATCGGCGCTAAGGGCGTTGAGTATGGCTGCATCTGCCTGGGCTATGCAGCTGCATTTAACTACATGGTCCAGAATTTGCCTGACAACAAGAGCATCTATAAGAATGATGACGGCAGCTGGAAGACCCCCGATGAAGTAGGCGATAACGCTGTTGTTGACTTTGCCCAGATCCTGTATTACTGCGATACTTCTGATACCAGTGTTGCCGGTAATGCGTTCGGTGGCGGCATGTTCAACAACGTCCACTACTTTAACGCAGTCAAGGTCAACAAGCTGCAGGGCGACAGCAACTCTGCTACGATGACCACCGGCGAACCCAACAAGAACTGGTACTATGTTGATGTCTGCTATGACGACGTGAACACCGAGTGCATGGCCCAGACCCGCGTTGAGAACGCAGGCGACATGCGCCATGTCAACTTCCTGGTTTCTCCCTCCGGTCTGGAAGGCCGTTACAGCAAGTACTATGATTACATTGACTCGCTGTACGATGGCTACACCTACACCAAAAACAAGGAACCCGATAAGGATGATGCCGGCAATGTTGTGTTGAACAACGGCAAGCCGCATTACTCTTACACCAAGGCGGAGAACAAGAACGAGACCCGTTACACCGATACCTGCTACGAGGATACTTGGTTCACCTCTATCTGCAGCCCCATCTACTTCGACAATAATTACTTCTATTACGTTGATACCACGACCAACCAGAACCTGTACAACAACATGCGCCGCCAGCAGTCCGAGAACGGCAACAACGGCAACTCTGGTTCCGGCAGCTCTGGTAACAACTCCCAGATGCAGCAGTTCATGAAGAAGATGCAGAACCAGGGCCCCGATACTCTGGAAGCACGTCCGCGTAATGCGAACTACTATATCCGCAAAGAGGATTCCAGCAGCAGACCCGGCGGCTTCAGCATGAGCAGCTTTACCAAGACGGATGACCCGTTTGATATCATCCTGATGTACTACAACGATCTGAAGGAAACCAGCAGCAACTTCAATGATGACGACAGCAATGCCAAGGTTCTGGCCGAAGCTGGCACCATCTATAAGATCGATACCAGTGCAAAAGATAAGCATACCAAGGTTGAAAACAACCTGAACACCGAGTGCCTGGCAGACGCTGCTGCAAAGCGGATCTACCCCGCACTGGTACACTCTACCGCACTGTATGATGGCAAGCTGTACTTCAACGTCAACAACGCCATCTACCGTATGGACCCGACCACCGGCGCAGTGGAAGAAGTGAAGGAATACAACACCGTCTATGGCGGCATTAAGCTGACCAAGGATAAGGACGGCAACATGGTTCCCGATACCCACTTTCCCGGCATGAGCATGGTTATCATGGATAGCGCCCAGGATACCAGCAGTGTGAAGTATCTGGGCACCTTCATGAACCATCCTCTGGCGGGCCTGACCCTGCGTGACAGCTACAGCTTTGCTACCACCACCCAGCAGGGCCAGACTGTGATCACCGGCATCAACACCACCAAGGATCAGCTGGTCGTTTCTGTCGGCACCAACCTGTCCAACACCTATAAGGAACTGGTGGACGGCAAGGCAGAAGTCAAGACCGATGCCTCCGGCACTTCTTATGCAAACCGTAAGAGCTACAAGACCGAGTCCTGGAACTACAACCCGAGTTACAACCAGAACATGGGCAGCTCTGACGAGAAGAACAAGAACGAAGAGTTCATGTGGTGCGCTAACCTGGTTGAAACCATGCCGATGTCCGACATGGTCAGCGACCTGAGCAGCGGCGCAACCACCAATGTTTCCGTTGAAGCATGGTGCGATACCCCCGCTTACACCCAGGACCGCACCACCAAGTACGGCCTGACCAAGGGTGAAAAGAAGTACGCTGACGGCGCACTGCCCAAGGGCCATACCTGGGCTCTGGACGAGCTGGAAACCAAGTCCGTTGGCAACAATGTGTACCTGTGCTCTGATTGCCATACCGCAACCGAAAGCACCCCCCACACCGTTACCCTGCCCGATCCAGTTGAAGGCGTTACCCTGACCCTGGGCACCACCAGCAACACCTACATCAAGGACGATACCGTTACCCTGACCGTAGAAAAGGAAGGCACCGATATCGTTACCGTTACCGCAAAGAACGGCGATACCGATGTTGCCCTGACTGAAGTTCAGGAAGCAGCGCAGGACGAAGCCGCAGCCCAGGCTACCACCGAAAAGGCTAAGACGGTTTACACCTTCACCATGCCGGACGGCGATGTGACCATCAGCGTTACCAAAGACGCCAAGACCTATGCGGTCAAGGTGGCCGATGCTAACAAGGATACGTTGAAGATCACCAGCCCCGAAGCTGACCTGGATAAGGTCACTGCGGGCACTACCATTACCGTTGTGGCTACCCCGAAGGATGGCTATACCCTGACGGCTGACGGTGTGGTGGTTACTTACGGCGACAATCAGACCCTGAAAGCAACTCCTGACACAGAAAAGGCCAACACTTACACCTTTGCAATGCCCGCTGGCGATGCAACTGTCAGCGCAGCGTTTGAAGAGGTTAAGAAGTATAACGTTACTGTGGCGGGTACTGTTGAAAACGGCACTGTGGGCGTAGAGCCGAAAACCGCAGCTGCGAAGGATGTTGTTACTGTTACCGTTACCCCGAATACCAACTTTAAGTACACGGACGGCAGCCTGAAAGCTACTTATACGGATGGCGGAACGAAGAAAGAAATTAACGACTTTAAGGCAGTAGACGGTAAGGAAAACACCTACACCTTCGAGATGCCCGCTGCCGATGTTACCGTTAGCGCTGCGTTTGAGCCTGTTAAGGCTAAAACCTACAGCGTTACGATCAACAACAGCGATCACGGCAAGGTGGAGGCTGACAAGATCACTGACGTGGAAGCTGGCGATACTGTTACTCTGACCGTTACCCCGGCTGATGACATGTATACGCTTGCACAGCTGGCAAAAAATGGTTTGGTGATTAAGGACAGCGAGAATACCGATGTTCCGTATACTACCGTCGAGGAAGGCAAAACCTACACCTTTGAAATGCCTGCTGCTGATGTGACCGTTGCCGCACAGTTTACGGTTGTTAAGTATGGCATTGAAGTTAAGGTGGAGGGCGAGGGCACTGTCACATTTACTGATGATGGTGAGACCCGCTTTGCGGAAGGTACAAAAGTTACAGCTGCCATCAAGCCGAATGGTACCGACTACGTATTGACCGAGGCGATGTATTATGTTGGCAATACCAGCGACAATATTACGAAAGCTGTGAATGACGGTGGCGGCGAGTATACCTTCACTATGCCTGCAAACCATGTGAAGATTGAAGCAACCTTTGGAGAGGCACCGTCTACTGAACCCGAAACGCGCACCGCTCACGGCGCTGCTGAAAAGACCACCATTACCGCAATGGCTGTCTTTACCTGCACCGATAAGAACTGCGCAAGCGCACAGTTCGTGGATGCAACTGTAAAGCAGACCAGCGGCGTTACCACCGCTGCTGTCAACTTCAACGGCAAGGACTACACCGCCAAGTACGGCGAGAAGAACGGCTGGGTTGAAGAAAACGGCAAGAAGTACTGGTACGAAAACGGCGTGAAGCAGGGTACCACCGGCCGCGGCAAAGAGATCTATGATCCCGATTCCGACGCCTGGTACTGGCTGGATGCTGTCCAGGGCGGCGCAATGACCGTCAACAAGGACGTTTACCAGGAATCCGCCGCCGGCCAGTGGGCTGATAGGCCCGATGGCACCGGCAAGTGGGTCCGTTACGATGAGAACGGCCACATGGTCAAGGGCTGGCAGACGACCGATAAGGGCACCTACTACTTTGACCTGATCACCGGCGCTATGGCTAAGGGCGCAGGCGATATTGACGGTGTACCTTGCGCATTTGACGAGTACACCGGTATCGCTCTGGACGGCCAGTGGCTGACCATCAAAGGCGCTGACTTCTGGTACGAAAAGGGCGTTCGCCAGGGCCTGGATGGCCGCGGCAAGGAAATCTATGACCCGGCTTCCGACGCTTGGTACTGGCTGGATGCCGTTGACCAGGGCAAGAAAGCCACCAGCAAGGACGTCTATCAGGAATCCGAAGCTGGCCAGTGGGCTGACCGCGCCGATGGCACCGGCAAGTGGGTCCGTTACGATGCACAGGGCCACATGATCAAGGGCTGGAGCGCTGACAAGCGTTACTATTTCGACCCGATTTATGGCACCATGGCTAAGGGCGATGCAGTCATCGATGGCCGCACTTATCACTTTGATAAGAACACCGGCGTTCTGCAGTAATCCCACAGCCGAACAATGAGCTGTAACCAGCCCATTAACCTCTAAATAAAAATGCCGCAGCAGATGTGACAGTCTGCTGCGGCATTTTTGTATTTGTGGGCATGGGTTCGGTGAAATATTTGCCAGGCCAGTAGGGCGGGGGACCCCATGATTGTGGTGGCTCCCCTGGAGGGGAGCTGGACGCGAAGCGGC
>ULSZ01005265.1_pt1 | contig 14145 bp, 19 predicted proteins | sample 1957151 | NCBI WGS metagenome assembly ULSZ01 (sample SAMEA4835721, study PRJEB28245) | human gut metagenome | biome: gut microbiome; material: fecal sample | place: Denmark | collected 2008
ACAATTTATTTACAATTATGTCATAATGTGTTAACAGTAATACAGTACTATATAACCATAAAGAGAAAGGAGAAAGGAACATGGAAGATTTCAAAGATAATATTAAAAATTTTACCATTGTTGACGCATTTACAAAAGCTGATTCCGTCATTAATAAGTATAGTAGAATTGCTGTATCGGTGTCGGGCGGTAAAGATAGCGATATTGTAGTAGATTTAATTAGTTCACTTGATAAAGATAAAAAATGCCGATATGTTTGGTTTGATACGGGTATTGAATATAGAGCTACAATCAAACATCTGGAATATCTTGAAAACCATTATGGAATCACTATAGAAAGATACCGCGCAATAAAACCGATAGCAAAAACGTGTAAGGAAGATGGTCAACCGTTTTTAAATAAGTTTGTATCTGAAATGATTGACACCTTACAACGACACAACTTTAAATGGGAAGATAAAAGTTATGATGAGTTAATAAAAGAATATCCAAAAATTAAAGGCGCGATATCATGGTGGACTAATCACCGCGAATGTGGAAATTTTAAAAATTCTATGTTTAATATCTCATATAATAAATATTTAAAGGAATTTATTATACAAAATCCGCCATGTTTCAGAATATCGAAAAAGTGTTGTACATATGCAAAGAAAAAAGTTAGTTTGAAATATATAAAAGATAATAATATAGAGTGCATAGTGACAGGACTTAGAAAGTCCGAGGGAGGGATTCGTAGTGTAAAAATAAAAACATGTTTTGATAGTGGGAAGGATGTTGCTTCATATAGACCGTTGTTCTGGTTATCAAATGAAGATGAGGCGGAATATATCAAAATATTTGATATTAAAAATTCAGATTGCTATACGAAATATGGAATGAAACGGACAGGATGTGCTGGATGCCCATACAATAGAAGTCTTGAAAAAGATTTGAAAGTTATAGAAGAACATGAACCATTTTTATATATTGCATGTAACACAATATTTAAAGAAAGTTATGCATACACTCGAAAATATAAAGAGTTTTGTGAAAAAATGAAATGTAACTAATATTACAGTTGTTCTATCGGCTACACGGGAAGAAAGAGGTAAACTATGAATTTATACGGTATTGAAAACAGAAGTACAATCGGTAAAGCTATTAAGATAGCAGACGGCATGACAACATTGAATAAAATGATTAGTCTTAATCTTAAATATGTAACATGTGCATATGTGAGAGGTTACATGAACGTTAATCTTACAACCATTCATCCGTACAATGGTAAATATGGAAAAGGTTTTGTGCGTGTAGTTCCTTGCTACTATAATGGTAAGTCCTCTACAAAGTATATGACAATTCAATACTGGGTTGAAAAGTGAGGTACTAAAATGAAAATTTATATCCCATATTATGAAAACCGTTCATGGCATACTGCAACTTTAAATTCATTAGAGTGCAACTTATATAAACACAAGGGTGGCGGATATACAATTTTTGCTTATAATAACGCGGTCGCCTATAATGGAGATAATGTTTACAGCGATGAATTGGGTGCGATTGCATATCAATGTAAAAACTATGGTAATGCCAATGTTTACAAGGTTGAAGTTGAAAACATTGAATGGAAAAATAGAAAGTGAGGTAAACAATATGGATAAATTAACAGAATTGAAAAGATTGCAACTTATAAGTGAATCACTCAAATGTGAGCTTAATATGCCAAACAATCATAAAGATATAAAGAAAATGTATGCCTTAATTTCTGATATGGCAATCGCTAGCGAAAACAGCGATGATATAAAAGCTCTTATAACAACAAAAACAGCATTAGATTTTCTTGTAAGAGGTATAATAAAATGAGAAGAATGAAATATAAATATTGTGTAGAGATTGCGTATCTGGACACCGACACAGACTACATAAAAGTTGAATATATCGAAACGCTATCATATAACGCGAAGGAAGCTAAAGAAGATGCGTACTCATATATCAATCGTTTTACTAATATTTCTCATCCTACACTAATGGAAGTATATAGAGAATAAGAAAAAAGAGGGTCTTGAACCCTCTTTTCTTAATGCAATGGAATATTAAATTCTACCCCATACAACTGTATCTCATCAACATTAGTATAAGTAGTGTATCCACTACCGCTTATATCAACCAACTGCAAGTAAATAGCACCACTATCTACTTGTGTTGCATCATATGGATTGATAGTGAGAACCGCCATACATTGATGGTATCCAGCAGAATCATGAATAACCGCGTTGCAACTACAGATACTTTGCTCATTTACAAAACTTAAATTATGACTCATAACCTTTACAGCGGCATTTGTAAAATTCTTTTTAGGTGTAAAAGCCAAATCAAGGAAGCTTGCCACATGCCTAAAGCTACAATGTGCGTTGGTATTAGTCAAAACAACATTCATCTTATAATCATTCAGTGTACAGCCGGCACCATCAAGCGCAAATTCTCCGCTTCGATTCCAAGAAGCGTATCCACCCATTGCTTTATAAATCATATCTGCGATTGACGCTTGCCCACTACTATTTGGGTGTATTTTATCGCTTGCAAGAACCCCTACCCATCTCAAAGCACTATCAGCACCACTCAAAAATTTAAATTTGTGCCAATCAGTGCAATATAATGATTTGATGTTATTGTATGCTTTAATTTTGGCAATAGTTGTAAACCCTATAATCGGGGTTGCTATCCACCCAACATAAAGCGTTGCATTTGGTAATTGAGCCATTAAGTTAACAACATCTGTAATGCCAGATTTTACAACTGATTGATCAACAAATTGATCATTCCACCCACCGGCAACAACAACATATTTAACTTGTTTCTTCTGCTTATCTGTTAAAGTATTGATTGCTTGCGATAGCAGTTCTGAAAAGTGAGTATTTGCACCAAATCCACTGCCACCCTTACTTTTATTAACGTAAAAGCTTGCATCACTAAAATACTGCTCATGCAAAATATCACACCACGGTTTCACCATGCCATCGGGTGTATATCCTTGACCGTATGAATCGCCAATAGTAATGATTCCGTAGTCTGTTAACCATGTATCAATAATATCAGCCAATTCACCGGTTGTCTTTAAATTATCCATGTAATCATCAATCGCTTGGATATAGTCCAAATTATCAATATAATTTTGTACATCTGATTGCCATTGATTCCATTGTTTATAGTAATCATCCCATTTGGTGTTTAAATCTTTAGTAGTAGCAAGCACCCAATCAAGGTTTAAATTGTGAAAATCTGTATACGGAAAATTAGAAAATGCCATATAATCACCTCTTATTTAAATTGATCACTTGGAATCACTTTGTACTCTTTGCCATCCTCACCAGTAACTAAAATTGGCTCAAAAGCTTTGTCAAAATAGTGGGGATCCGGTATTTGTCCAAATTTTTCAATTGAAAATCTAATATCAGCATCTTTGCTAATATCTTGTATGAATAGGTATAAAATAGAGGGTGATTTACAATTTACTGACGGAAATGTGATTTTATCGCCTGTATGCACAGATTGGTAGGGAAGCAACTCATTAATATTTATCAGACTGTGTATAATAAGACGCTCGTATGTATAGCCATCAGCTAATTTCACAGAGGTGTGTCCATCATTTAGCTCATTAGCTTTAAAACGGATATGAATAAATGGACCAAAATACTCTACAGTCATAGTCTACCCCCTTTTTCCCATCCAAAACCATCAATAACTCCAATAGAAATTGTTTCAAGTTCTTTTCCGCAATGCATGAAAAATCCATGCCCAATATCAAGCCCTATGTGTCTACCAGTACCGCCAAAAGTTGTATAAAGTAAATCTCCGTCTTTTGTCTTGTCAGGAGTTGTTATATTTGTACAACTGTTTATGTATGCAGTCGAATACATGTATTTTCCTGTAACAAGGTTGATAAATCCGCTGCAGTCAATCAAAATCTTTCCCAAACAGAAGGCCTTGATTTGAGCTTTCTGTGCAGCAGTATACTTTTTAAAATAATTTGGCTCTGCACTCCATAATGCTTCAAAAACTTCCGGTGTACACTTCTGCCCTTTAGCGCCATACAAATAAGCGTACTTATCACGGTTTTTGTAAAGCTCTCTTGCCTTTGCAATATACGCAACGTTCTTATCAGGGATATCATAAATCATAGCTTAATTCTCCTTTTCTTTTACTATTGTCAACAGCTCTGTAATAACTTTCGTGTTATTATTAAGAGCGTCAACCCACTTTGTGCTTTCCTGGTCATGCTTCTCATACCAGGTCTTTCTTTCCTCACGCTGTCTCACGTCAAGAGCGTTTACATACCACATTACAGCCCCCAAACACACGCACGGTACACCAACCATTTGTGCAATTTGAGCTATTGCGTTCATAATTTCCATTATCACCACACTCCAATCAAAAGTCTATCTGCATAAAGCTTGCAAACCTCATCAAGAAAATTATAAGCTTTAGTCAGATCAATTTCCGCTTGCATCATTTGTTGGGTAGTTGTAACACCTATGTTTCCATGAATCCTTCCCTCATGTGTTCCGCTTGTGGTTGATTCATCCAAACCATTGGTAACACTTCCGTGTGAGGTGTCAGCACCAAAAGTTTGAGAGTCACTACCGCTGTCAGTTGTATTGTCAGTATTGGCAATCTCTGGAGTAGAAGAATTAAAAGCCGCAACCTTGTGTGTACTGTCAGAAACTTTGCCAAAAGTCGTTGTTATGCTACCTTTATTAAACGTTTCTTCAGTATCAACTTTTCCCTTCTGAAAAGTACCGTTTCCGCTGTCAGTCCAACTTTCCATACGATCATAATTCTCAATCGGATTATACTCAAGCTGTGTTACTTCCCACAAGTGATCGATTGACCATTGCAACGACCGTGCTACACTTGTAACATGCCGTCTTAAATATTTGGGATCATGGTAAACAGGTGTCAGATCTCCGTATGATAGTAAAAAGTGTTCAATAAGTTGCTCTTTTGAAACACCTTTAACATAGATATCATTAAAGATACTATTATCATAGTCATACAAAGTCGCTATTGGAATTATAGTTCTCACGCTGTTCACCCCCTCTATTGTTAGGATACCTCAAACGGGCGCGAATGTCAAGGTTATAATGAGCGTTAACTTTTTCTAAGCATTCATTAAGCGTTTCCACCCACAACTCACATTTTGACATTACGGCATTTTTGGTTTCTTCAACTTCATCTGTAATCATACGTTCTTTCTTATCAGGAGCTGTATAAATGCCAATTTCCATATCAAAAGCATGTTTGAGGTTTTCAACACTTTCTAATGCTGACTTGACTACATTGTAACATTTTTCGATGTCATTGTTAAAGTACTCATATAGTGGTTTTCCAGTTTCCTTATCATATAACGCTTGATTGATTACAACCGCTAACTTTCCTGACATAATATCATCAAAAGCCGCCTTAAAAGTGTCAGCGGTGCTTTTGTTTTTGGCTGTAAAAATAAAACCAAATTTTGCAAGAGCACTTGCAACATCATGATTAGATAAAGCCATGGCGACTCTCTGTGCGTATGAATTTATCAAATCTCCAATACCGCACCAATCAGGTGTTAATTTTACAATCTCACAATCTTCGCCAATAACCAAATCTCCATTAAAACTAGCGTCAAAAGCTGGGTTGGAAACTATATCTTCGCCAATAACCAAATCTCCATTAAAACTAGCGTCAAAAGCTGGGTTGGAAACTATATAGTTAGTTGGTTGATACTGCACATCAAAGCCGTACGGGGAGCCATGCTGCGGAATGATGCCAAAACGGGCTGTATTCATAACACAAAAGTTTCCTTTTAAAAACAGCAACGGATAAATATAATTTTTTGACCAATTTGACGGCATACCATCAAAAATTATAAGACTTTCTGCACGTTGTAAAAAGTAGCGAAAATATGTTGCGTAATCCCACGTATTGTTAACATGAATCATGTTTGGATTTTGTCGCGACTCATACTCGTTAATAATCGGACTTGATACACCTTCGCCCACATAGTATCCACTATATACAAATGGTTTCATTCTATAAACATACCCCCATTCAAAAATTCATTGATTATTGCTTTTCCATTTTCTGTTGCAGAGCAACTTACATCTGCACTTTCACACTGCAAAAAACCGGATAACCCAGATAAGCTTATCTTTTTACAGACTGGATACCCAAAATGTTCGTAATCACGGTTAGGTTGATTTGCAAAAATAGCACGTAAAGCTATAACATTACTTCCTACCATTGTACCGCCACTGCCGCCACTTGTTTCAACAGTTGGTGCAATACTGGAAATTCCAGACTCAATAGCAGAGACACCACCTAAAATATTATGCGTTGCAAACGAAAAAGCGGCATTGATTGCACTTGATACAGTACCAATGACATTAGTAGAACGTGATGAGTAACTGACAGGAGCGCCACAATTTCCAGTAGCAGTAAAAAGTAGTATACTTCCTGCCTTAACTGTAACAAAAATAGCTCCGTTTATGTCAACAGAATATTTTATTAATAGGGAATCCATATTAGCAAGCTCTTTAGAGGATAAGCGCATGGTTCCGATAAAAGGCAAAGTTAAAACGTATTGTGTAAACGGTTCATATAACATGTATATATGTGTTTCACTTTCGCTATGATGTGGAACTGCTAAAGATGCAGTATGTGTAAACACTTCGCCCGTTCCAACGTCTCTTCCGCTGTAACCTGTAGCCACATAACCAAGTACAATTTCTGTTGGTGTTCCATTTGTAACATCAAACGGAACCCATATTGCACTTTGTAGATAGTCTTGCGGGTGAACTATTTCTTTTTGTACATCCGCGGGTGTTTCAAGAATTGTGTTCAAACCCTTTAAATAATCAGGTGAATATAAATATTTTGTTACTGCTTTAAACGTTGCGGGATGTAAAGACAAAAAAGAATTTTCGCCGTTGCCAATAATACAACACAAAATGGAGCCGACTGTTGACGTTGGTAAAGTTGCAGTTGACTGTGAAATACTGGGTTGTGCAGTAGTTGGGAACATCGTATCAATCAAGTATCTGTTAAAATTTGTAACATTTGATGAGCGTGTTACATACATAGAATTACTTAAAATCTCATCTTTGTAACTAGCCAAATAATCGCAAGTACAAGAAATTTCATATGTAGATTCTACATATGTAACATCATTGATAAAATAGTATCTGCCAAACGTTGCACAATATGCAACATTCCAATCAAAAGGCGCTACACCTTGCAAAATAAAAGTTGGTTTTTCTACACTTGTACCACTTTTAAGCACACATGTTGCGCTTTCTGATAATGTTGGTATTTTCGTACTATTTATTCTTTTGTCAGATTTTCCAAATTTAACTTCAAATGCCATGTGTACCCCCTATTCAAGAAAAGGGGCATTGAAGCCCCTTTGTTTAATCAAGTAAAATCAAAATTGCATTTTCCGTAAAGTCAACAGGTGTCTTAAAGGTGTAATGATTCCATCCGTTTCTGAATCCAAACCTTGCATTCAGTGGTTCGACAGCAGACCATTGATCAACAGGCACAATTCCCAGCGTGTCAATATCCATCATGACACCCAGAACATTTTCAACAGTTTTATTTGTAAGTGTAAACTTACTTGTACCGTCCAATTTTACGCCTTCTGCACTTCCCTTAATCGTCATAGGATTTTCAGGATCTGTCCAGAAAGTTATTTTTTCATAGTCGCCCAGCTCTGCTTTTTCTGGATGAAAAAATTCGGATCCGTTTGCTTCAAAATAGTTTCCAAATTTTGAAATCAGATAAAAACGCAAGTCTGATGCGTCAGTGTGTCGATTTACAACTTTTCCCGTGAAATCTCCGTGAAATCTGGTTCCACGAATGGCAAGGTTTTCTTTTAGAGTTTTCATCTCTGCAGAAAGCCAAATCATAAACGGTCTGAAGTCAGCCGGATTCATGATTGTTTTTGCTGTCATCGCAAGCCCTGTTTCAGCGTTATATTTTGTTAATGCATGAAATACTTGTGATTTCTTGCACATATTGCCACTTGTAGGGGTGGCACTGCCTGCATCGGCAAGGATAATTGCAAGATTTGCAAGCTGTGCACGTGCGATATTTTCAAGATCAATCTCATAAATGTTTGAAAATTCAGTCATCAACATAGAGAAGTATGACGCAACTCCGCTTTCAGAATCAAACGCTGCATTTAACTGATTTTTCCATATAGTGTACTTTCTTGCGAAAGTTTGACCACCACTTGCGATTGTAAGAAGTACATCATACTTTACTGGTTTTGTTCCTGCTTTCCAGTCCTGATTTGCTTCTGGTTTAGCAAGTTCAACATTAACATTCCATTCATCATTGTTAATGTTGGAATCGTTAACAATAGGCGTAAATTTACGAATGTAATTTCCATATCTTTCAGCATCCCAAACCATACCAGAAAGCTTTCTGGAGTATGGGCGAATTGAAAAAATTGTCTTTGCTAAAACTGTTGGAATAATCTGATAAAGATTGTCATCCTCTCGATCAAGACCCATTTTAAAAGTATTTTGCATCTGCCCAAAACTTAGATTTTGTCCAGTTTTTCTACCAGTGTACTCCTCATACATGGTATTAAGAATTGCAGAAATTTGAGTATAATTTAAACTTGCCATAGTCTACCCCCTTTAGAAAAATTTACTAATATCTGGTTTTTCGTTTGAACCACCAAAATTAGTCTTGCCGTTTGCAAGCTGTTGTGCTTTTACAATAGCTGTTGCAAACTTATCATAATCAAAAGTATTCGGTTCTGGCTTTGGTTCTGGCTTTGGTTCTGGTGATGGTTCTGGTGCCGGATCTGGTGTTGGTTCTTTTGCTTCAAACGCTGAAATTTCATCTTTAGTGTAGCCTGCGTTTACAAGCTTTAAAATTTCATCAATTTTCATATTTTAACCTTCTTTCTTTATTTGTTGACAGCTGTAAACAGACTCGAACTGTTATTATATGATTCAAAGTCATATGTGCTAACCGTTTACACTATACAGCAATAATAGGCGGTACGTCTGTCATCCCTGACTTGCACACACTGACTAGTGTTTGGATAGTGCAACCGCCTATTTATTATATAACATTTATATTATTGTTTGTCAATTACAACTTTATAATATATCATACCATGATACACAATCAAAAGATGCTAAAAAGTCGCACTGTGTTTCATAGTCTGAAAATGTTATATCACCACTAATAAACATTGGTTTTAAATACTTTTTAGTGCTCGTTTGCCATCTTTCTAATGATGATGGCGAAGCATCAAAAACATCATCACAATGAGAGCGCATAGGTTTAGTCACGTAAAATTTAAAGTCTGACTTATGAAGCCACACGGAAAACAAAGGTGTTTTCATATCGTGCGTATATTCCTTTAAGTTTTGATGCCTTATTCTGTCATCTTCTAAATCCATAAATTCGTTATCAAGTTCCATTTTCGCTCTGCCTTTTGGAAGATTTCTGTAAAAAGCATTTTGTCTCTTTTTCTCAGAAATAGGAGATTTAAAAGGGAGTATGAGTGTAGTTTCGCATCTGCCTACTTGTGTAATCTCCGCTCTTTCTTTAACCGCTTTGTAGCAATCAGGAATTAATCGATATCCGATTAAAATGTTTGACATAATTGCGTTAGAATTACCAAAAAACCACGTTCTTATTTTTTCCGTTTCAGATTCTGGACGGTTTCTAAAAAGTACTTCCATAATATTTTTGTATGCCTGAAATTCATTTTTTATAGGTCGGTCACCTTTCTGCGGGATAAATTCATCGAAAATTACATCATAAAAACGAGTAAAGTCTATACCAGTCTTATTTTGAAAAGTAGACAGCGAAACACCTACTATAAAAGGTTTATCGTTTTGCAAGTCCTCATCTGTCAGATACGCCTTGCCGTATCCTTTTTTGTCATTATATTTTAATCTGATATCTTTCCCAAACCAATCGGGCTTTACAAAGTCGCCAATTGTAGAAAAGCTGTTCTCGAGTGCAACGTTTGTTCTACGAACATACAAAATAGGAAAGTGTCCGTCATTCCAGATATCACATATTAAGTGAGATTTTCCGATACCTCTGCCCCCTATTATATCAATATACCTTTGCCCAACATCACAAATATATTTATAATTCAAATACCCGTTTTCTTTATATAAACCCATAATATCACCTCATTTTAACTTAAAAGAGGGAAGCCAAAATTGGCTTCCCTTTTGATGTGAACAACTTGTCTTTCATCCCGCCACACCCTACCATTATAAATTAAACAAGCTCAAAATTCATATAAGTCCTACCTGCTTTACTCTGTGATCTTGTCAATTTAAACTGTAAATTGTAAGTGCCCATGAAATCATATGCACTTTCTGCCGTCTTGATCACAGTTGGACTTGATGTAGCAATCGTTACAACTTCGCCTGTCTCAATGTCAGTATGATAAAAAACAGCCACTTCCTTATCGTCATCTGTTGTGTATCGTACGTAATCAGTTACGTTTATAATGCTATCATCTGGTAAATTCTTCATTAGTAAATGATTGTCATTAGCCATCTTAAACATTTCTTTCTTGTCAAATTCTCTTGATTGTCTTTCAATTCTCATTTTCGTTATCCTCTTTTCTTTTATTAAGGGTTCTTTCCCTTACAAGTATATAATAACTTATTTACAAAAGTTTTGCAAATAAAACGTTATTTATTCCACTATTTCGTCTATTATAGTGTAATTCTTTATTTGATCATCTGACAGCCCTATTTCATAATCACGCGCAATCATGCAACTATAACCAGTATATTCTGTTACCGCTTCTTTGCCTTGATAATCTTTAACTTTTACTTTTGTGATAGTATCGCTGTCATTATACCAAATCTGAAAACCGCCACTATTCTTAATTTTAAATCCCTCTCTAAAGTTGTCAAGATTTTTGATTACTTCGACACCTCTTGATTTTTTGACTCCTGATATTGTACAGCCGAAATAGGTTTTATTCTTTGTTTCTTTATAAGCGTTGAAACAATACTTCTTTGCTCCCAAAGTTTTAAAATCTTTGTATTCTGGTTCATACCTATTTTCTGATTTTACATCGCTTTCGCAGTCAAAATATCCAATATAATATTTTTTGCCGTCAATGTCAACAAAAGAATTAGTTTCTTCGCACAGCTCATATATCCAATTATTTAATTCTGTCAATTTGTCAAAATTAAAGTTAGTTGCTTTGCAACTGTCGGTATCACAATAAATATATGAACTTTCCGCGCAAGCTAAAATACGTCTCAAGTGCTTTCTTGCATGGGCTGTTGTATATACACCCCATACATACGGCAAAACGCTTTTTTCGCTTTGCTCTGCAATGCTCTTTTCATCTGGAATTTTAAAGCCGCTTGCATCAACCTTTTCTTTATATGTAATATCATTTTCATACCTTGAATATGAAAATTCTTGCCATTCGTTATCCAAATACAACATAACAGGGTGAATGGGATCAGTCGCCGCCATGCCATAAATGCCATTTAATTTATTTTTGGCTTTCATCAAGTCATACTCCGCTTCTTCCCTCTCTTTAGTATTTGGGGCGGTATGCTTTACAGCGATTTTCAGTTTTGTTTTGTCCGTAAAATATTGCATAATTACACTTCTTACATCGTCTGGAATATATCCATACCTTGCAGTATATAGAGTATCTTCTATAATTTCAACGCTGTCAAAATCATAGCATTCTTCTATTATAGAAAAATCAATATCTGTTACAGTTGTTTCAAGCTCTACAGCTTTCCACACTCTACCGTTGTCGGGGTCAACACCTTGCAAGTTGCGGCATTTACTGATAGACAGATACGGATTGTATTGATCTTCTTTAAGTCTTACGTTTGTAAGCTTTATTTGTGCTATCCATGCAAGCTCTTTACTTTTTATATACTTTAAACATTTTGATGTTACGGGCATTTTTTCAAATGCTGTTACTGGGAACTTCATCAAAAGCAGCATGGCTGGATACATACTACTTGCGTCAAAACTATAAACGTCATGATAGATTTTAGCACACTTTATCATGTTGGCGTGAGTATCACCACCACGAAAAGCTTCTTTTAAAAGTTTGTATGTTTTGTCTGTTAAAGCTAACTTTTTCTTTAAAAGACGTGTTGTCGTGCCTTTTCGTATAGCTCTTTTCATATCGCGCCTTACATAAGATGTACTTGTTAAAGGCACTGTTGCAATGGTATCTTCATCTTTTGTAAGCATGTATGTTATTGCTTCCCATAAACCTAACGTATCATTGATGATATACCCCCACTCAGTAGGACTAATATAGCTTTCGTTGTGTCTTATCAGTGAGTAGTCCAAATCTCCTTTTGCTTTTATATGTGTACAGCCAGCCATTTTTTTCGTGAAATTATCAAGTGACATGTTCGTGAGCTTATAACTACACCTCAGTTCAATACCACGTTTCTTTAAGCGCCATACAAGCGGTTTACGTTTACCAGTGGCGAACACTTCGCTATAATCGTTTATATAGCCAATCATAAAAGAAAATTCAAAAGGAAGATTATGAACGTAAATAACAAAATAGCGTGATTCGTTAGTCTTATAATAGGATTGAATTTTATCAAGTAATTTTATAAAATCAGTCCAATATCTTCCCTCTACTTCTTCTCCGTCAATGCAAGCGCTCCAAACATACATAAAAGCGTCAATAGGTTTCGTGACTTCTTCGCCTTGGTCATCTTTTTCAATGCGTGTCCGTGATGTTGTTTCAATGTCAAAAGTTCCAAATTGATCAATATAATAAGGGCTATCTTTCTTTTTGCCTAAAGGTTTATGCAATGAAAAGCCGTGTGACGGCACATAGTCCGCCACTGACTTTACTTCTATATTATCATATTCATTTGATCTATTTAAACATTGAACTATCATAATTTACAACTCCTGCTTTATAGATTTCGGTTTTGGATTCGCTCGATTGCGTTTATACAGATTGTTTGCCGCCTTGAACTCACGTGCTTTATCTTTCCATGATAGCGAACTGTTCTGTATAAGTGCAACGCGAAATTCGGCTTGATCTTTAACAGATAAGTACAAATCTTCAAAAGTGCTAAAGACTTCATTCAATCCCTCACGTGTGTTTGTATTAAGTGCTTCAGTTAACATAGTAACTATTTGATCACTTGATAGCTGTGCATACTTTTTATCTGATAGATAATGCAACGTATTAAAAAGCTTGTCGCGGATATTTTTAGAAAGATTGGAAATGTCAACACCGTAACGTTCTTTAAATGTTGCTACTCTTTTATTTTCTACTTCGATGCTACCACGTGCAGTTGAAGCTTTTGCTTCCAGATAATGAAGAAGCTTGTTTTCAAGTGCCCTCAGTTCACGAATTGAAAAATCTTTATATACAGCTTTACCGGTTGAAACATAAGAAGCGTTATAAGAAACATGTTTATTGAAGTAGTCAACAGCATCCTGATATCTAAAAAGTGCTGTTCTATCTTCTGCGATTCTGCCTTTTGATATTGCTGTCGTTAGCGTCTTGGCACGCTTGTTTGCAACATTGGCAAGTTTGCCCACACGGGCTATATATTCTGACTTACTGGAAGTGGGATCGATAGAATCATAGTGCCAACGAGTGAAATATTTTGCCTGAATTTCTGTCTGTTTCATAACTTAATACCTCTTTTCTTTAATTCTTCTTTTACAATTTCATATTTATAGTTGTCTGGTGTAATTTCTCTGAAAATCTTGCCAATTTCCTTTTCAGTGTATCCATGCTGTTTCAATACTAAAACAATGTATTGCGCAGCCTCAGCACCCTCTTTGTATGAGCAGTGCATCCCATCAGGTGGCAATTTGTACCATGTTGTCGTTTTAATATCGGATACCGCTTGAACTAAAATTGCGTGCTGTAACATTTCATAAGGTGTTAACTTACTATTTATAACGCCGTCTTTAGGTCTTTTCATTTCTTTATATCTCCTTGATTTTTTCTTTTATTGTATCATGGAGTTGTTAACAAATAAAGTATAAATTATGAACAAAGTGTTAACAAATTATTGTTATAGTTGGTATAGAACAATTAGACGATCAAAATGTATTGAGTCGAACAGATGTATCAATAGCCGAGCTGACAAGCGAGCCAAT
>ULSZ01022532.1_pt1 | contig 14067 bp, 17 predicted proteins | sample 1957151 | NCBI WGS metagenome assembly ULSZ01 (sample SAMEA4835721, study PRJEB28245) | human gut metagenome | biome: gut microbiome; material: fecal sample | place: Denmark | collected 2008
ATTTAATGAATTGAAAAAACTTTCAAAACGTGCGAATCAAAAAATAAATTGTTTTGGTTTATCTGGTTTTGTTTATGACATCGACTGACGAATGGTTGTAAGAGGTCGGGAAAAAATGCAAGCCGTTTAGGTTTTAAGAAAAGGGAGTGACTGTCCTATCCGTTGAAATACGGCAAAACCGTCCGTAATTATGCGTCAAATAAAATATAAGGGTTGCAACCGATAGCAAGAAAGAGGAAAGAAAATGGAAACTAAAAAGTACGAAGTCACAGTATTAGACAAGAAAGGAACTTGCGATAACGCATTATTTGAGAAAATGGCAAAGAAAGGCGACATCACATCAATAAAATTAGCAGAAGTTTTGGGAATGGTTGTCAAAATAATAGGATATGCAAAATGTAACATTGTAACAGATGAAAAGAATTTTGACATATATTATTTTGACACAGAAGAATACGGACTAATTTCAAGCGGTAGTGAAATATTTGCCGAAAGCGTAACAGATTATTACGGCGAAGTTGAAAACGTAAGGTTGACAGAAGTAAAAACAAAGAACGGTAAAACATATAAGGCAGTGCCAGTTTTAGGAAATGAAAAAACAAACAAAAAGGAAGAAACTACAAGCAAGAACGAGTATACAAGCGACGACCTACCATTCTAAATATTTGTAGAAAAGAGGAATTGAAATGCCCAAAAAAATTGAATTAAATTCAGAGCAACAACAATTATTTAATGAATTGAAAAAACTTTCAAAACGTGCGAATCAAAGAATCGTAAGACTTGAAAGAGAGTTCGGCAAGGACACTTGGGCAACAAAAAAGTTGAGGGACAAGCTTGCAACAGAACCGTTGCAAGCTTGGTCTAAAACAGGGCGTGTAAAAGTCAATAAATCAATGACAACAACACAAATGAAAGCTACAATAAAAGCAACGCAACAATTTTTAAATTCGAAAACATCAACAAAAAGAGGAATAAAACAAGTCAAGAAGACTACAATAAAACAGCTTGCAAAATCACTAGGAACAGACGACGAGGATTTGACAAACGAGGAGGCGGAGGCATTATATGATATGTTATCCGACGACTACGTAACAGACATATTGAAATATATTCCCGCGTCTGATTTTTGGGCATTAATAGAAGACGCCAAAGAGGCGGGCGACAGTCAAGAAAGTTTTATTTCAAGAATTTCAGATTATATCGAATTTGGAAACGATGTTGATATGCGTAACAAATTAATAATGATATACGAAAAATATGCAAAATAGGAACAAAAAACAATGATATTTTATGAAGAATACAACGGGCATTTTGCTGATATTGTAGGAGATAGAAAAAAGATAGATAACACAATATATTCATTTGATATTGAAACGACATCATATTTGATATTGGACGGAAAACAAGTCGCGGGGATTGATTATCAAAAATTGACAAAAGAAGAACAAGAACGAGCGGAATTCCGCTGTTGTATGTATATTTGGATGTTTTCAATTAATGACAAAGTGTATTACGGTAGAACTTGGGAACAGTTCAAAAAATTTCTTGACAGATTGGAACTATACGACAGAGAAAAAAAGATTGTATTCATACACAATCTTGCATTTGAATTTCAATTCTTGAAAGGTGTTTTCAATTTTACAGATGTGCTTGCAAGAAAATCTCACAAAGTTATGCGATGTTTTTTTGAAGAATACAACATCGAATTGCGTTGCACTTATATGATGTCAAATTGTGCATTGAAATATTTGCCGAAAATATTTAATTTGCCAGTAGAAAAACAAGTCGGCGACCTTGACTATTCATTAATAAGGACGCCAACAACAAAACTCACATCGCAGGAGATGAAATATTGCGAAAATGATTGTTTGGTTATATATTATTATATCCAAAGAGAACTTGAAACATACGAAAGAGTTGACAAAATCCCTTTGACGTCAACAGGACACGTAAGGCGAGAACTAAAAAACAAAGTTTTGAACGATTGGAATTATCGAAACAAAGTCAAAAAGGCGATAAATACTGATCCGCATATCTATAATTTATTACAAGACGCATTTGCGGGCGGATATACACACGCAAATTGGATATATGTTGACGAAATTTTGGAAGACATTGACAGTTTTGATTTTACGTCAAGCTATCCATATATTTTAGTAACACATCAATTTCCGTCAACAGAATTTAAAAAATGCAATATAACAAAAGTTGAACAGATGTCAAAAAGATTTGCATATTTGCTTGTTGTAAAATTTACAAATGTAAAATGTAAATATTACAACAATTTCATTTCACAAAGTAAATGCAGAAATATTGTTGGCGGGCGTTACGATAACGGACGAATAATACAAGCAGAATCCTTTGAAATGACTTTGACTGATGTTGACTTTTATTTTATACTTTCGACATATGATTGTCAATACGAAATTATTGAAAATTATTATTCAAAATACAATTATTTGCCGAAACAATTTATTGAATTTGTACTTGAAAAATATGTAAATAAGACACAATTCAAAAATGTTCAAGGAAAAGAGGTTGAATACGCAAAAGAGAAAAACAAGTTCAATGCTTTGTATGGAATGAGCGTCACAAATATGATTCGCGATGAAGTTGTTTACGATAATAAAAACGGTTGGAGTGAAAGACCACTTTCAAATGATGAAATTGTTGAGGCATTAGAAAACGAAAAGAAAAAATCGTTCTTGTCGTTTGCATATGGTGTTTGGGTAACAGCATTTGCAAGAAGTAATTTATTAAAAAATGTCATACAATTGGACGAATTTGTTGTGTATTGTGACACAGATTCGGCAAAATTAAAACAAGGCTATGACAAAAAAGTTATTGATAATTACAATAAATTTGTTGAAAATAAAATAAAACACGTTGCAGAAAAACTTGACATTCCAATTGAAAAATTCGCACCAGCAGACGTATTCGGCGAAAAACATATGCTTGGACTTTTTGAATGTGAAACAGAAAAAGGACATTTGCACACATATGACAAATTTATCACGCAAGGGGCGAAAAAATATGCGGTTGAAGTTGACGGCAAAATTGAAATAACTGTCGCAGGAGTGCCGAAACAAGGTTCAAAAGCATTGTCAAGTTTAGATGATTTTAGGGACAATTTTGTTTTTAAATATGAAGACACAAACAAAAATTTAATAATTTATTGTGAAAATCAATTGGAATTTAATTTGACAGATTATCAAGGAAATAGCTATAATATAAAAGACACGTGCGGTTGTTGTGTTATTCCGACAACGTATGTTTTAGGAAAAGCCTTGGAATATTCGAATTTGATTTCGGATAATTCAAGCAAACGTGCAAGATTTAAGGAGTGAAAAGAAATTGAAAGATTTGGAATATATCAAGAAATTTTCGAAAATATCAATTTCGGGAATTTGTGAAAAAAATAAAATAAACAGGGCGAATCTATTAAACAATAAAAGCACACAGAGAAATGCAAAAATAGTTCGCGAGGAAATAGAATCAGAAATTGCAAAACTATATATCAAGGAGAATAGAGAAAATGAGCAACAAAAAAATGATTCATTATAATTTGGATAATATAGACGCGTGCGGTGCAAGATTCAATCTGATATACGGGGAACGTTCAAACGGTAAAAGTTATCAAGTAAAACACAAAAAAGCGGTTGAAAAATATTTGAAAACGGGAAAACGTTTCATATTAATGAGGCGTTGGAAAGAGGAAATTTCAAGTGAAAAAATAGAACAATATTTTCAAGACGTTGACGTTTCAAAGTTGACAAATGGAAAATATAATTGTATAACATTATATAGAAAGTTATTATATTTGTCACAATATGACAGCGAAACAGGAAAAACAAAACGTTTCGAAAAGATTGGATATGTTGTCGCATTATCAACGGAACAAAATTACGCGGGTGCGTCATATTTGGACGTTGAAGACATAATTTTTGAAGAATTTATGTCGCGTAGTGTTTATATTGCAAACGAAAGCAATAAACTTATGAATTTTTATGCAACAGTTGACAGAAAACGTCTAACAACAAGACTTTGGCTTGTTGGGAATACAATTTCAAGAGTATGCCCATATATAAATGATTGGGGCTTGCATAATATAATAAGTTCACAAAAGCAAGGAACAATTAAAACAATTGAAATAAAAGGGGCAGACGATGAAGTCATCAAAATTGCGATTGAATATTGCAAGTCAACGGGTATTAGTTCGGGAACAATAGGAACAAACGCAAATATGATTAATACGGGGGCGTGGGAAACAGCACCACAACCCCATTTGCCAAAATCATATAACAATTACGATTGTCTATATCGTTTTGGATTTCAATATCAAGGTTTCAAATTTTTGTGTGAATACTTAATGGATAAAGAAACTAAAAAGGACGCGTGTTGGTTTATTCGTCCATATTATAAAGAATTTTCAGAAAAATTGATTGTGTTTTCGGACACAATAAAAATATCTAAATTATGGCAACGTGACATTTATAATATTTCAATAAAAAATGACAAATTGCGTAACTTGTTTATGACATTCAAAGAAAACAAAATATTTTATGCAAATGATTTGTGCGGAACAGATTTCAAACAAGTTATTGATTTTCAGATTAGGAGGTAAAATATGAATAGTCAAATTATATTATGTCGAAATATAAATGTTGACAAACAATACACAAATGTGTTGAATTATTCCGAAAGTCAAATGCTTGCATTGTGTCGTGCAAATGCAATTGCAAGTGCTGACAATTATTCATTTTTAAGACCTACGGGAACAATTTTTGTCGGGTTTACTTATGCACAATGTATTCAAGCGAATTACATTGCTTTCCAAAATCCCGACTATTCAAACAAATGGTTTTTTGCTTGGATTGATGATGTCATTTACAAAAGTGACAAGAATTGCGAACTAAAATTCACAATTGACGCGTGGTCAACGTGGTTTGAAAAATGGACGCCAAAAAAATGTTTTATAAATAGGCAACACGTAACAGATGACACAGTCGGTTTGCATACAGTTGCAGAAAATCTTGACATTGGGCAGATTATAGCTGACAAAGTCAACACTTTAAACAATATCGGTTCGGAATCATATTTCTATTTTGTAATAGCTTGTAATTACGACCCGTCGAATCAAACAAGATATGCAGGTGTTGGAATTTATGCAGATTATCCACAAGGTTCAATGTGGTTTGCTTGGTTAATTAATAGATTCAATTATGGGGCAGAAGTCAACAGCATTTCCGATTGGATTTATGATGTAACACAACAAAGACACGCGGACGATATTCAAACAATGTTTGCACTTCCATATCAAGCATTTAATTTGACAGGAGATATTGATGAAACAACACATCTTGTTCGTTCGGGCGGTGGTCGAAAATTAGAAGATACGCAAACGTATTCAAAATCAAGTTTCAGACAATTTACAGATTATACGCCAAAAAATAATAAATTGCTTGTTTATCCTTATTCATTCTGTCGTGTTACAAATAATATGGGCGGTTATAATGATTATAAAATAGAAGACTTTAACGAATTAGATTTGGAAGACAATCCAACTGACAATATGTCATTTGATTTTATTGGAATTCCTTGTCTTGGATATTCGGGAAAAATACGTCCTAAATTCTATCAAGGAATTGGAAATAATGAGGACGAATCTTTGCCACTTGGAAAATATCCAACACTTTCGTGGTCGTCTGACGCGTTCACAAATTGGATAACACAAAACGCAATCAATTTGGGAATTAGTGCATTAGGAACATCGGTTGCAGGTGCAACACAATTTGCAACGGGAAATATTGTCGGAGGCACAGCAACAGTTGCAACGGGAATTGCGTCAATGATTGGTTCAATGGTGCAAGCGTCAATGTTGCCGAATACAGCACAGGGAAATGCAAATTCGGGCGATGTTTCTTTCCTATATAATATCAACCGTTTTAAAATTATGCATATGCGACCAAAAAAAGAATATTTACAAATTATTGACGATTATTTCACACGATTTGGATATAAAATATGTAAATTAGAAAATCCGAATATAAGTGGTCGAAGATATTGGAATTATATTGAAATTGGAGGAAGTGAAGAAATCGGAACAGGCGAAGTTCCAAGTAAATTTATGGAAACAATAAACAATGCGTGTCGTCGAGGTGTAACAATTTGGCACAATCACGCAAACATTGGAGATTATAGTTTGGATAATAGTATAATATAAAAGAGAGGAAATTTCCTCTCTTTTTATTAATTTGGTATAAGTTGTGTAGCAGGTTGTATATAATGTACAAATCCATATAAATGTGTGCCACTTGGTATATTTTTAACACATCTAATATGTGGTAAATTATTTTGATGTGAAATGTAGCAAGGATACAATAAATTATCTGAACCAGCTAATACAAATGATGTATTTTCATTATCAAATAACTCAACAGGTAAAGTTAAAATATTTGTATAAGATGTAATTTGTTCATTAGCAGTAAAGTCTAAACTTACCTCACATATTTTATTTATAATTCTAGCACGATTTATATTATTTATATCATTTAAAGTAACATTATAATGAAAATCTGAATTTTCTAATTTTTTAAATTTTGTTACAGAAAAATATTGAGTTAACCAAGGTTGCCATACACCCTCTAATTTTTGTCTGTAAAACATATTACAATATGGATTGTTTGAAGATAGTATTGTTTGTTTTATTGTTCTATCTAAAACACTAACTTTTTCAACAATTAATTTAAACCCAGCACCAACATTTGGCTGATTTATTAGTTGTTGTGTATTGCTTCCATCTACTGAATAATATATTCCAGGTGTAATAAAATTATCTAAGTCATCACCAGGTAAAAGTGGTTTGCCCTCGTAAAGATTATAATTTACGTTATAAATAGGTGATTTTATTTCAGCAGAACTTATTAATTTATTATTTATTGATTTTATTGTAATATTACCAGAATCAGATGTATTATATATAGACACACCTTTCTGTTTTAAAGTGTAATAAGTGTTATGTGTATAAGTTGTTGGTGTTAAATAATTACGATTACATATTACAGCAATAGAAGGATTTAATTGGTTTAGATAGTCTATATTACTATCATAATTTAATGAATGATGTTCTACTTTTAATACATCGCATTTTTTAAATACTTTATAATTTTTACTTTGTGCTAATTTTTCAATATCACCAGTAAAACAGAAATAATTATTATAATGTTTTAAAATTGTAATCATTGAAAAATTATTATAATCAGTATTTTCTGTAAGTTTTTCATAAGCATTATATAAATAATTATAGTAATCGTTATAATATTCAAAATTAATATTATAAAATTCAAGTGATAAATTTTCTGTTAATTCTATTTTGTCAGCTTCGCTTGGGTAAATATAATTTATATTTTTATTTGTTAATACTGATACAAACTGTGTTTCATTCGCTTGAATAGTTGTTTTTTCAGTTCCCTGAAATTGATTATAATTAATACCCTTATGAGGTAGATATACAGTACAATTTGAAAAATCTATATTCTCATTTAATAATGTTGTTAATCCTGAAACTTGACCAATATGGTCACTATGAAAATGTGAGATAATAATTGCGTCAATTTTTTTTACATCTTTTTCATTTAAAAAATTTCTAAGTTGTGTACACTGATTATCAAATCCCAAATCAATAATAATATTTTTTGTACCCAAAATTACACAACAATCCCCCAAATCAACATTTTTTCCACCACTCAAAAATGTTGCTGTTAATTCATCTGTAAATTGTATTTCAATATTATTAATTTTTGTGTTTAATTCATTAAATATATCTTGATTTATAATTTCGGCTAATGTTCCGTCTTCTACCATTTCGTCAAGTTTTGTGTTGATTTCCTCTTGTATGTCAAGATTTTCAAAATAATTGTTTACATAATTTTGTAATTCTATAAAAGCATTTGTCAAATTTTCAACTTGTTCGCCTGTCAAATTTGTTTTTTCAATTATTTTGTTAATTTCTTCGCCTAGTTTACAAAATAATTGCCAATTTGTTATTGCGTCAAAATCTGCCTCAATAAAAGGGAAATTTTGAAGTACAAACCATTTAAAAGGACATAAGTTCTTAAAATTAAATTTATTCATTTTTAACCTCCTATATTACTTGATAGAATAAACATTCAAGGTCTTTGAATATCATTCCATATATACTTTTTAAATTTTCTTGAAATTCTTTATATATTGCGATTTTATCAGCTGGGCTTTTTTCAATTGTTTCTTGATAGATATTATCGTCTTTTGTATTATTTTTTGAATTAGATTTTCCATTTGATGTTGAATTGTCTTTTGATTCTGCGTTATTTTGGTCGTAATTATAATTTGAAACGTAACTTCCGTCGCGTAATAATTCAAGTTGGTCTTGTGGAAGTTCACTATTTCTTCGGTCGCTTGTTTCACTCGAATTTGTTGTTGATTCGTTTTCCAATGTGTTTTCTGTTTCTCCTGTTGCCTCAACTGTTCTCTTATCTGTTCCGTATCTTTTTGTTGTTTCGCCGTCATTAAATATATTCCAATTTTCAAGTGCGTCAAACATTTTATTATATAACGGCATTATTTCGTTAAGTTTTACATTTAATTGTATTCTAAAAGCCGTTACAGTTTCAAAACCAATTCTACGCATTAAAAAGTGATTTAAAATCATACTTTCAAAATCTTCTTTATTTATATTAGAAGATAACGGATAATCAAAATCAAAAATTGTTGTTCTACCCTCTTTTGCCAAGTCTTTTATTTTTGTTTTTTCATCTTTTCCATAATTTACTATTGATTCCAAAATTGTGTAAACTGTTGGAGGCTTTTCACAATTTGCAGGAATAAACGGAAAAGGTAAAAAATAATTGTTGTCTATATATGGAAAAATCATATTTCGTCGCCTCCCTCGTCTTCAAAATCTTCATCGTCTGTAAATTCTTCAAGTTCTTTTGCTGTTGTCGGAATTCCGTCATAATATTGAACTTCAATATTTGTTCTGAATTTTTCATTTATAAGGTCAATTGCTTTTTGTCTAGGTTCAAAACGACTATATCTACTCGCCACCGTTCCGCCTTGCATTGCCGAAATTTCATCTTTTATATTTCTTTCTTTTTTCTGATATGATAAATTAGCAATACCGATAAGACGTAAAAATTCGTTGTAAATTTTATCTTTGTCAAGTCCGATTTTATCTGCGACATATGGTGCGGGTTCTAGAACAAGTGTTGTATCGTCCAAGTCAACGTCATCATATGTCAAAACAACGTTTTCGTATCCGTCAACATTGTTTACAATATCTTTTATTGATTTTTCTTTTTCTGTTTTTGTTTTCCAAAATCTAGGTGTTTTCTGTTGTGCAATGTTTATATCAATTGTTCTTGTTGCCTGTGCCAATCTTTCTGCGTATTGTAAAATGTCAAGCCATAATGGATAACGTCCGTTGTTATCATACATTATTATAAATTCGTCGTTTTTTAATGTTCTTGTATATCCATTTCGTGCAATAACTTGAATTGCTGTTGGTCTTCCGTAAACGTCTAATTTTCCAACATTTGTATATGGAAGTGCCAAAAGTCCCATAACTTCATCTTTAAAAAATGCAATTGCACCTTTTCGCAAAAGTTGTTTGTTTAAATATGCTGTGTCAATAAATTTTGGCATATTTTTGAACTCGAAAACATTTTCCGCAAGTGTCAACAATTGTCTTTTATACATTTCATAAGTTTTGAAATTTGAAAGTTGACTATTGATAAGCTTTTTTTGCATTGTCTTTTCTCCTTTCTTCTAAAATAAAAGGTGCAACGTGTTTTGTTGCACCTTTTTTCTAGGTTTACGCAACTGTGATTGTTGCTGTTCCTGTTTTTGTTGAATCAAAAATTGATTGTGCTGTGACTGTTATTTCTTGAACTGTTGCATTTGCAGGAACGTTCAATGTTCCGTCATTTGATATTGTTACGCCGTCTGCCTCTGCGTCGCTATCAACAGCCCAGCCAACTGCCTTATTTGCAAAACCTGTTGTCGCAACTGTTGCTGTTAGTTTTAAAGTTTGTCCCTTGCTTACTGTTGCAGTTGCAGGGCTTACACTTACACTTGTAACGGCAGGTGTATCGCTTGTAAATACAGCTCCGATTTTCAAATGGGGAAGTTGAGAAAACTCGCCATGCATGCAAGAAGTGATTGTCTTCAAGGGTTGTGGGGTTAAAGAACTCTGTTTGTTTTTCTCCGCTTTCTGCGTCTAATGCGTAGTCATAGTCCATAAACCATTCGCGTGATATTAAAACAGCAGGAATTGTTGCAAGTTGTGTTAGTTCGTCATTTGTAAAGTTAACAAATGCACTTCCCAATAATTCTGTTAGTCTGTTTGTATCGTGTGAATTGAATCCGTCAATTAAAACAAGTCTTGATTTCATATCGGCTTCATCTCTAAAATATGAAGTTGCAAGAACTTCTGTTGAAAAGTCTGCCTCAAAATCTGTGTTTATTATCATTATTTGGTCGTCAAATGATGTTGCACGTCTAACGCCCGCAGGGTTATAATTTGGACTTCTAAATGTCATCTTGTTTGATATAGATTTCAATGCACTTACTCTTTGTCTTGGTGTTAAGTTTGCATAATCGTCTATTTTTACAGATGTCATTGTTCCGTCTAAAATTCTTCTACATAACATATATTTATCAACAATGTATGTGTCATATTTTAATGATTCATATAACATTGCGATTGCGTCATCAATGAAGTCAAATAAACTGTCTTCACTATCGAACGCCATTGCAAGTTGAGAATCACTTGTTGTTTGTTGATAGAATTTTTGAAAATTTATTTCGTGAATATAATTGAATACATTTGGAACAACTGTTTCCAAAAATCTTTCTTTATTTAAAAAGTTTTCGTTGTAGTCATACACATTGCATAAGTCGTTTATTAATTCTCTTATTTGTTGACCAAAACGAAGTGTTCCTCTTTTTGTAAACTTCCAAGGGTTGTCCCAACCATTTCTTTTAATTACTGTTAGACCAATTAAGTTTACAGTATTTATAAAAGCATTTCTATATCTTTGATTATTTATTATGATTTTTCCTATTGGAGCTATTGACTGACCTTGAACAGGCAAGTCGATTTCGCCTTTTAATTCTGGCGTAACATTTATAATATAACTTAATAATTCAGCACTTGTCTTTGCTGATAGCACTTCTTTTGCTGGCATTTTCTTTCCCTCCTATTAAAATTAAATTTCTTTTACGTCGATGACTTCTTCTTCTTTCAATTCTTCGTCATCTTCTTTTGCGTCTTCGTCTTCTACGTCGTCGCCTTTCAAGAATCTTTCTTTGTACTTCGCTTTTAAATCGTCATATTTCCATTTTAATTCTTCAAATTCTTTCATTTTTGTTTCGTCCATTACTGATTCAGAGTTTTCAACCATTGAATCTTCAATGTCTTCTAATAATGAAATGACTAAATCGTCATTATCTGTTATTGCGTCACTGATTCTTTGTTTTAATTCTTGTTTACTTAATTTCATTCGCTTTCCCCTCCTCTCTATCTAAACGTTCACACAATTTTGTCAAGGCAATTGTATTGTTATTCAATGCCTCTTTGATTTCATCTTTAAAAGCATTCATTTCCTTTGTGTGTTGTTCATTTAATGCTTTTGTGTCTTCTCTGTTGTTCTGTGACATTTCTTTTACATAAATTGCCATTCCTATACAAGCAACAACAGGAAATGCGTAACTTCCTAAAAGAGTTGTAATATCCATTTTCACTCCTCCTCTTTTGATTTCTATATTTATTATAAGCACTTTTTTAAAAATTTGTCAAGAAAAAACGACCAATTTTTTAAATTAGTCGTTTTCTTCTTATTTTATTTGTCAATACAGCCCAAGGAAATTTTCGTTTTTTAAATATTATAGTTGGTGTAGGTGGTTCAGGTGGTTCTGGAGGTATAGTTCCGTCCCAATGCACTATTGTTCCTCTTTCATTTGGAAAGCCTAAAGGTTCACACGGATTTACAAAATTCTTACATATCCAACTTTGACTTGTACTAGCTTCTAAATGTAAATGTGTTCCGGTACTATTTCCAGTATTTCCCATTTTTCCTACTGTACAATCTATATGCATTGGACTATATTTTGTTGTATATTCTGCCATATTCTCACTACCTTATTATTAATTTTTGATTTACATATATTAAATCAACATTTGTTATATTATTATCTTTTGCTATTTTTTCTACTGTCGTATTAAATTTTTTAGCAATATTACATAAACAATCGCCTTTTTTCACAATATAAATTTTTTCCCTTGGTATATTTCCTTTCAAAATTTCATTGACTCTTTGTTGTACTTGACTATATAATGCACCAAGTTTTTGTTTTCTTTCTTCGCCGTTTCCATATTTCCCATTTATAACGTCCCTTGCAAGTTGTTCTATATCTACATTTGCGGAGTTATCAACAGAGTTTTTCACATCTTCCACATTATCATATTTTGTCAAATTGTTTGAATTTATAATTGACATAATTGTGTTGATATATGTTGGACTTGTTGCATATCCGCCGTTTTTTATTGCTGTTATACATTCAAGCGGACTATTTGCAACGCAAGCTTTTCTGTATCTTTCCGCCTTTGTTATTAAATCAAAATAATCGGAAATTGATTCTTGCAAATTATTGTATGCCCTAAAACAAGCATTTATATTTGTATAACTTACGCCGTCGTAACATTCTTTTGTATTTGCATTATAGACTTTTCCTTTCCAATTTGATGTTGCTTTGATTCCAAAAATCGCATTTGCTTTCATCATTATTTGAGATTGCCCCCAACCACTTTCGCAAATTGCCTGTGCAATTACAACACTAGGAAATAAGGGTTTGCCTCTCCTGTTGTTTTCTTCAACAACTAATTTTGCAACAGTTTCTAAAAATTCATTTTTTGTCATTTTCATTGTTTCCCTCCTATAATTAATTTTATATAATATGAAAGTTGTTCTATATTTGCGTCAAATGTAAAATTGTCTTTCCATTCGTAAAATATTGTTTTTGTTCCAATTTTTATACTATACATTTTTATTTTAACATATTCAACCTCAATTTTCAAATTTTTAAATTTTTCTTGTAGTTTTTCTTCTATTTCTTCAACCATTGTTATTCCTCCTCGTTCAAAAGTGATTGCATTTCAGTTATTAATATATCATTAGTTCCATCAACACTTCCACTTTCTTTATATTCTTCTATTTTTGCTTTTATTTTGTCTTTATGTACAAAATTATCTTTTTGATTTTCAAAATACCAATTCAAATTTTCATTTTTCTCTTTTAATTCTTCTATTTCTTTTTGTTGTTTTTCGATTAGATCAATTAACTTTCTTTTTCCATATTGTGATATTGTTCCTGTATATAATAAGCTTTTTAATTCTTCGTATTCCTTCTTTTCTTCATCACTTAACATTGTTTTATTCCTCCAATCCTATAGTTTCAAATTTTGTTATTAATGTTAATATTGTTTTATTACTTAATTTTCCGTTATAATCATATAATTTTTTCATATTTTCTTTTGCCGTTTCTGACGCTGTTCGCATTGCCCTTTCAATTTGACTTGCTGTTTTATTTCTTCTTTTTCCGATTTCTTCATATAAAGTCATCATTGAAATTTGTCTATTTTTTAAATATATTTGAATCGCTATCAACCAAAAATCAAAACCAATTGAATTGATGTTGAATCCTAGTTGTAACAAATATTTTTGTCTTAAATAATATACTTGTCCGAATCCTCTTTCTGCTATTTTTAAATTATACTTTTTTGCGTCGTTTGGCACTTTATTAATATTGTAATACATTTCTATTCCTCCTCTTGATAAAAATAATTGTTTGCTTTTCCAACTAACCATATGTAAAATAAACTTGCAATTTTCTTTGCTATTATTCCGAATGTCAATTCTTCTATTTCGCCAATTAATATTAAAAATGCAATTGACATTGTAATAAATAAAAATACTTTTTTCATTTTCTTTCATCTCCTTTCGACAATTTTATTCTAATACAAATTATATTA
>ULSZ01000948.1_pt1 | contig 14043 bp, 10 predicted proteins | sample 1957151 | NCBI WGS metagenome assembly ULSZ01 (sample SAMEA4835721, study PRJEB28245) | human gut metagenome | biome: gut microbiome; material: fecal sample | place: Denmark | collected 2008
ATACGCAGCTGAGCGTAGGCGCCATCCTTGGCGACGAGCTGCACGGCAGCACCGGCGGAGCGGGCGATCTTGGCGCCACCCAGCGGGCGGAGCTCAATCGCGTGCACCACGGTACCGGTCGGGATGTTGCGCAGCGGCAGGTTGTTGCCCGGCTTGATATCAGCCTGAGCGCCGGTCTCGATGACGTCGCCCTGCTTGATGCCTTCCGGAGCGATGATGTAACGCTTCTCACCGTCTGCGTAGTGCAGCAGTGCGATGCGGGCGGAACGGTTCGGGTCGTACTCGATGTGAGCGACCTTGGCCGGCACGCCGTCCTTGTCCCAACGCTTGAAGTCGATGAGACGGTACTGGCGCTTGTGACCGCCGCCGCGATGACGGGAGGTCATACGGCCGTAGGAGTTACGACCGCCAGTCTTGCTGAGCTTGCGAACCAGCGACTTCTCAGGCGTGGAGCGCGTAAGCTCGGAGAAGTCCGAGACGGACGCGTTACGGCGGCCTGCAGTCGTCGGCTTATAAACGCGGATAGCCATAATCTAGTTCTTCCTTTAACTTTTCTCGGCTAGCCTTCAGTTACCGAAGATGTCGATCGTCTGGCCCTCGGCGACGGTCACGATGGCGCGCTTCTGATTGACGCGCTGGCCGAAACCGTTGCGGGTGCGCTGGCGCTTGCCGGCGCGGTTGAGGGTGTTGACGTTCGTCACCTTGACATTGAAGATCTCTTCGATTGCCTGCTTGATCTGAACCTTGTTCGCGTTCGGGGCCACCACGAAGGTGTACTGACCGCGATCGGACAGAGCGTAGCTCTTCTCAGAAACGACAGGCTTGAGGATGATGTCGTGTGCGGGCTTGTGAATAGCGACCATGAAAATCAGGCCTCCTTTGCAGCCGGCTCAGCCTTCGCAGCGAGGAAAGCGTCGAAGCCTTCCTTGGAGAAGACCACGTACTGAGCGGTGACCACGTCGTACGTGTTGAGCTGATCGGCGAAGATCGGGTGAACGGTCGGGATGTTACGAACGGAAAGCCATTCGTTCACATTCTCGCGAGAGAGCACCACGGTGGTGAACTTGTTCTCGGTCACCGGGGTAAGAGCGGCAACGGCGGCCTTGGTGGACGGGGCTTCGGAAACACCGAAGTCCACGACTGCCACGTGACCGGCATTGGCACGATCGGAAAGCACGTACTTGAGAGCAGCGGCCTTCATCTTCTTCGGGGTGCGCTGGGAGTAGTCACGCGGCTGCGGACCGAACACGGTGCCGCCGTGGTACCACTGCGGTGCACGGATGGAGCCCTGACGAGCACGACCGGTGCCCTTCTGCTTCCACGGCTTCTTGCCGCCGCCGGAAACCATGCCACGAGTCTTGGTGGCGTGGGTGCCCTGGCGAGCAGCGGCGAGCTGGGCGATGACGACCTGGTGGATCAGCGGGATGCGGGACTGAACTTCTTCAGCGGAGAAGCCGAAGATCTCAGCCGGGGCATCGACGGTGCCGGTGGCCTTGCCCTGGTTATCGGTGACGTTCAGAGTAACGTTTGCCATGATTTATCAGGCTCCCTTCACTGCCGAACGGACGAGAACGATGCTGCCCTTCGGGCCCGGAATGGCGCCCTTGATAGCCAGCACGCCGTTCTCAACATCCGACGAAACGATGGTGAGGTTCAGCGCGGTGTTGGTCACATGACCCATGCGGCCAGCCATGCGCTTGCCCTTGAGGATGCGGCTCGGGGTGGCGCATGCGCCAACAGAGCCAGGACGACGCTCGTTCTTGTGAGAGCCGTGGGTACGACGATAGGACTTGAAGCCCCAACGCTTGATGGTGCCTGCGAAGCCCTTGCCCTTGGTGGTACCGGTCACGTCGACCAGGGTGCCTTCCGGGAACAGCTCAGCGGTCAGCTCCTGACCCGGCTCGAACTCTTCGGCGTTATCGGTGCGGACCTCAGCGAGGTGACGACGCGGGGTGACGCCAGCCTTGGCGAAGTGGCCGGCGAGCGGCTTGGTCACCTTGGTCGGGTCAACCTGGCCGTAGCCAAGCTGAACAGCCTTGTAGCCGTCGGACTCTTCGGACTTGACAGCGGTCACCACGTTGGTGGACACGTCAACGAGGGTCACAGGAACGAAGAAACCGTTCTCGTCCCAGACCTGAGACATACCGAGCTTCTTGCCCAGCAGTGCGGTGCGATTAGACATAATGGTTCCCTCCTCCCTTACAGCTTGATCTCGATGTTCACGTCTGCGGGCAGATCAATGTGCATGAGGGAGTCCACGGCCTTCGGGGTCGGGTCCACAATGTCGATGAGACGCTTATGAGTGCGCATCTCGAAATGCTCGCGAGAATCCTTGTACTTGTGAGGAGAACGGATAACGACGAACACGTTCTTCTCGGTCGGGAGCGGAACCGGGCCAACCACAGTTGCGCCCGCGTTCGTCACCGTTTCGACGATCTTCTTCGCCGATTGGTCGATGACCTCATGGTCATAGGACTTAAGCCTGATGCGGATTTTCTGTCCCGCCATTGCCTTCCGCCCTTTCTAGCGATTCGTTATTTACTGTTTACCAGCCTGCTTCCAAGGGCACCGGCGCAGAAGACCCCCGGAACCGTGGAAGTCCCGTGGCCATACCACATCAGTGCGCAGCCATGCAGCTTCTCACCGGAGTGAGCCGCTGTGCCACGCTCGCTTTTTGAATTACAATTTGCGAGCCCTAAAATCAGGCAACTTCTTTATTTAAGCATCAGGGGTAGTCTTAAGAAATCCTCGCGTGTCGCAGTCTCAAGTCCCGTTTTTCAAGTCCTTGAAAACGAATACGATGCACATTGCTGATCGTCGGTTGCGATCATGATGCAGCATCATCCGAAAATGCTTTTCTATATATAAAAACGAGGAATTCGATTGAACAAATCCAACCGAATTCCTCGTTATCGATAGCGTCTATCGATGTAACGCAAGTACCCTATATATAAATCAATATCGATGACCTATATATGCGAGGTGACTCATGCGCGCTCGGAAGCCTCTTCCGTGGCGGCCTCACCCTGACGCTGGACGCGCAGCTTGTGGCCTTCCGCCTGGCTGACGCCGTAGTAGGCGGCAATGGCGATATCCTTCATATCCTCGATCTGCGGGATACGCGGGTTCGCCGGTGCGCACTGGTCTTCGTAGGCGCGCATGCCGATCTGGTCGATGATGGACCAATAGTAGTCCTCATCCACACCGCACTCCTGGAAGCTCTTGTTCATACCGAGCTTGTTGTCACGGTAATCCTCAACAGCCTTGGCCAGGTTCTCGACTCCCTCTTCCGGAGTCTTACCCGGGTTCACGCCAAGGTTCTTGGCGATCTCCTGATAGCGTTCCGGAGCGACGTACTTGTTGTACTTCGGCCAGCTGGTCGGCTCCTCCGGCACGGAACCGTTGTAACGGATCACGTACGGCAGAAGGATGGAGTTGGTACGACCGTGGGCAACGTGGCACAGTGCACCAATGGTGTGGGCCATGCCGTGGCACATGCCGAGGAAGGCGGAGCCGAAAGCCATGCCGGCCATGGTGGCGGCATTATGCATCTTCTCCTGGGCACGGGTCTTCTCCTCACCCGGCTCGCCATTGACGGACTCAGCGAGGTTGTCCCAAACCAGCTTGGCAGCGTGCAGTGCCATACCATCGGTGAAGTCGTTGGCATACACGGACACATAAGCCTCAAAAGCGTGGGTCAGAGCATCGAAACCAGCATCGGAAGCCAGCTTGCGCGGCTGAGTACGTGCCAGCACCGGATCGACGATGGCGACGGACGGGGTCAGCGCGTAATCGGTGATCGGGTACTTATAGCCGGTCTTGTGGTCGGTGATCACAGCGAACGGCGTGACTTCGGAACCGGTGCCGGAAGAAGTCGGGATGCAGACCAGCTTGGCCTTCTTGCCCAGCGGCGGAATCTTGAACGCGCGCTTACGGATATCGAAGAACTTCTCACGCACATCGGAGAAGGAGATTTCCGGGTGCTCGTACAGCAGCCACATGATCTTGGACGCATCCATCGGGGAACCACCGCCGACGGCGATGATGGTATCCGGCTCGAACTCCTCGCGCATCATGGTGGCGCCGCGCTCGACGGTCTCCACGCTCGGCTCCGGCTCGACATAATCGATGATACGGAAGGTCACGCGGTTGGAACGTGCACGCAGCTGATCGATGATCTTGTCGACGATGCCGAGCTGCTCCATGACCTTATCGCACACGATGACGGCCTTTTCGATGCCGTACATGTCGCGCAGGTACTTGATGGCGTTCGGCTCGAAGTAGGTCTTGGCCGGAATCTTGAACCACTGCATGTTGTTGTTCCTCCGAGCGATGCGCTTGATGTTGAGAAGGTTGACTGCCTGGACGTTGCCGGACACGGAGTTGCCGCCGTAGGAGCCGCAGCCCAGGGTCAGGGACGGGGCGATGGCGTTGTAGATGTCGCCCACGCCGCCGAGGGAGCTCGGGGAGTTCCAGATGATACGGCAGGCGTGCATGCGCTGGCCGTACTCGCGGACCAGAGCCTGATCGTTGGTATGGATGGCTGCGGTGTGGCCTGCACCATGCTTGAGCATGGCTTCGCACATCTCGAAGGCCTGTTCCTTGTTGTCGGACTTCAGCACGGCCTGGACCGGAGCAAGCTTCTCCATGGTCAGCGGCTCGTTCTCGCCGACTTCCTTGCACTCAGCGGCAAGGATGGTGGCGTCTTCCGGAATCTCAAAGCCTGCGGCCTTGGCGATGTACTGCGGGGACTTGCCCGGCACCACAGAGTTGAGTTTCGGGGTCTGGCCGGAGTATGCGGTGCAGCCGAACATGTACTGCTCGAGCTTGGCCTTCTCTTCGTCGTTCACGAAGTAGGCCTTGCGACGCTTGAGTTCCTTGATCAGCGGAGCGTAGACTTCCTTGTCGGCGATGATGGCCTGCTCGGTGGCGCAGATCATGCCGTAATCGAAGTGCTTGGAGAGCACCAGATCGTTGGCGGCGCGCACGATGTCAACGTTCTTGTCGACATATGCCGGAGCGTTGCCAGCGCCGACGCCGAGGGCCGGCTTGCCGGAGGAGTATGCGGCCTTGACCATGCCCGGACCACCGGTGGCGAGGATGGTGGCGATACCGTCATGCTTCATCAGGGCGCCGGTGGCTTCGATGGACGGGTGCTCGATCCACTGGATACAGTTCTCGGGAGCGCCTGCCTCGATGGCCGCGTCACGCACGATCTTGGCGGCTTCTACGGAGCACTTCTGCGCGCCCGGGTGGAAGCCGAAGATGATCGGGCAGCGGGTCTTCAGTGCGATCAGCGACTTGAAGATGGCGGTGGAGGTCGGGTTGGTGACCGGGGTCACGCCGGCGACGACGCCGACCGGCTCGGCGATCTCGTCGATGCCCATGACATCGTCCTCGCGGATGATGCCGACGGTCTTCTGTCCGGCCAGGTAGTTGGTGACGTGTTCGCAGGCGAAGATGTTCTTGGTGGCCTTGTCTTCCACCAGACCACGGTGGGTCTCCTCGACGGCCATCTTGGCGAGCACCAGATGCTTGTTCAGCGCTGCGACGGAAGCCTTGGCGACGATACGGTCAACCTGCTTCTGATCGAGCTTCTCGAATTCATCAAGGGCCTTCAGGCCCTTCTTGACCAGAGCGTCGACCTCAGCCTCGGCTGCGGCGAGCTTCTCTTCCGGAGTCGGCTTGGTCGGCTCTTCCTTCTTTGCGTCTGCCACTTGAAGTCCTCCTCGATTCTTTGGGGGTTTGCAAAGTAGTTTCCCGTTATTCCACCCACCTCGAAGCGGATGGACGCGTTGCTGGTCTTTTGTGACCCAGGACACACTTTAGTGAGTATGCAATATGATTTTCCACTGCGTCGTGTCGCAAGAGAAATGTTATATTCTGTTCATTTAATGTTTAGATTGCGTTCTTTTGTGAAGAGAAAAAGCTTTAAAAACATCATTTTGAGCGTTTTTGTTGCTTTTTATCATAAATCACACACACTTTCTCAAGTCTCACCTCCTCATCTTTTATAAAAGTATTTTCTATATGATATCAATCATATCAAACTTTTACAAAGTTTATTTACTTATCTTGTCCGTCCAATGTATTTTTTCCGCCAGCCAGTAGGAGTTTCGCCCGTTTCTTCAAAGAAGCGACGATTGAAATTCGAAGCGTTTCCATATCCGCAAGCACGACGAATCGACGCGACGCTTTGATTCGTGGTCGTCAGCAATCTGCACGCATGTCCGATACGCAATCGTCGAACAAAATCCGAAAACCTTATTCCTGCGGCCCTTTTGAACAGACGAGAGAAAGCCGACACACTCATTCCAGCCTGACGAGCGGCCAAATCCAGGCTAATTTCACCGCTCAGATGCGAGGAAATGTACTCAATGGCATCGTTGACCACACTTTCCGCACCACTGCATACAGCCGGATCATATCCGGACGCAACCACTGTATAGGATTCATCTGCTGAGGCATGCGCGAACACATCCAACACACGAATCAGATCACTAACACGGCAAGCAAGACTATGTTCCTCCATGCTTTCCAGAATCGAACCGGCCTGACGAGCGGATTCACCGCTCAGCACCAACGCCTGCCCCGCACGCCTCAACACCATTGCAAAACCAGACGTTTCCGGAAATCCAGACATCAGCAGACGTATGGTTTCCGGACGCACATGGCACACCACATCACGCTGACGAAGCCGCTCCCCCGGAGCGATGTCGGACACCCAATTATGCGGAAGATTCGAACCAATCAGCGCAACCTGCCCGGCCTCATACGGAACAACGGCATTGCCCGCCATCATCAATCCGGTACCTTCCCGAATCAGATGAATTTCAATATGAGGATGATGATGCCATTTCGCCAACGAGCTTGGGTAGCCATGCTTCACCCAACGCACCGAAGCCTGCGCGTCCGGCACAATGATCTCCAATACGCCGGAATCGTTCGAACTTCCACCTTTCGGCACGAATCCACCAAAAGAGGTCTGAGCCAAAGCCGCCTTCCCATGCCGATTATCGTTGACTTGTACAACAGCACCCATGGCCTAGACCCCTTTCGTCGTTCCGTAACGTACGTAACGTCAGTCGTTATTCACGGTAATCTGCAGCTTAATATCTCCAGGACGCCCCTCGGCCATGCGATCGAACGCCGCCTTGGCATCCTCCATCGCATAGGTGTCGGTGATGAATGGCTTCAGATTCAGTTTACCGTTAGCCACGAGGTCAATGGCCTTCTGATACACATTGGCATAACGGAAGATATTTTCGATGCGCACCTCGGTAGCCTGCAGTTCCGTAATGTCGATAGCCACCGGACTGACCGGAATGCCAACGATAACGGCAGCGCCACCGGGAGCAATCAGCTTCCAGAATGTCTCGTATGACTTCGGCGAGCCCGAGCACTCGAAAGCCACATCAGCACCCCAACCCCCCGTTTCCTCACGGACGCGCTCCACCAGATCCTCTTTGGTGAGATCCACCGGAATAATACCTGGAATCTGAGCCGCAATCGCCAGTTTGATTGCCGACACATCAGAAATCAGCACCTTGGAAGCACCACCTGCCAACGCGCACGACGCGGTCAGCATGCCGACCGTGCCCGATCCGGTGACCACGCAGACATCGCCCGGCTTGATACGAGCCTTGGTGGCGGACCACATGCCCACAGCCAACGGTTCAAGCAGCGCACCCTCACCGAAGCTCACATTGTCGGGCAGCTTGTAGGTGAACGCCGCAGGATGGTTCACCGTTTCGCACAGGCAGCCATCAATCGGCGGAGTGGCAAAGAAACGCACCGCAGGATCGACGTTATACATGCCCAGTTTGCTGGCACGCGAACTCATATCCGGAATGCCGGGCTCCATGGCCACACGATCGCCCACCTTGAAGCCTTCGACGCCAGGACCGACCTCAACCACCGTGCCGGAAGCCTCATGACCGAGAATCATCGGCTGCTCCACCACATATTTGCCCACGCGACCATGAGTGTAATAGTGCAGGTCGGAACCGCACACACCAACGGTATGCGGCGCGATCTTCAGCTCGCCTAGACCAGGTGCGGGGACGTCAGGCACCTCACGCACATTGATGACGCCCTGCTCTTCGAGAACGACTGCCTTCATGATTATTCTCCTTTGTGGATAATGATGTTTTTTGAGAAAAATGATGATCGAGCAATTGATATTCAATTGCGATTAGTTACGCTCGATCGCGGCAATGCGATGGCCGCGATCGTCAAATCCGGGTTGATGAGGATGAATGCCGAACGTGACCAACGATCCGATCGCATAGCAGATCGCATACGTCCAGCACACGCCGCCGAATCCGATAGTGGAAACCAGCACCGTCGCAATCAGCGGACCGAAAAACGTAGCCAGGCCGGAAGCGAAATTATGCGCGGAAATCGCAGCACCCTTATGTTCCAACGCCAACGCGGGAAACACGGCTCCCATAGGAACGAAAGCGGAAATTCCCAATCCAAGAACAACCGCATCAGCACACATAAGCACCATATTCGCCCCGAAAAACTGCGGAATGTAATACATGCCCAGCGTGCCGATCACACAGAACCAGCAGCCAAACCAGCGCATTTGCCGCATCCAACCATGCGAATCGCCCATACGACCCCAGAACACATTGCCGAAAATGGTGACCACAAACTGGAATCCCCAAATCTGACTCCATTGCGAAACCTTAAACCAAGCGCCGCCGCCATTGTTGGTAGTGGCCAAGTAGAGTGGCATGATGACGGGAAAGCCATACAACGTCAGATTGCAGATCACACGCACCACCGCAGCCAAAGCGATTTGGCGATTATGCACCAGAATGGTGACTCCTCGACTAAGCTCGCGCAGCTTGTCTGCATTGCTCATGGAAGAGGTGCCAGAACCCTTGCTTTTCGGCACCATCAGCAGGCAAATCAGCAGTCCAGCTATAGAAAACGGCAACGAAAGCCACAGCGAATAGTACTCGCCCACCATCGGAATGGTGAAACTCGGCAAATATGCGCCAAACACGCCGATGCCGAACGAGTAGGCGGCCCAAAACCACCCCATGGCCGACGCGAGCTTGGCAGGATCGATGGTTTGCGCCATCAACACCACGAACGAGTAGATGAACAGCGGGTAACCAACACCCCGCAACGCATACACGCCTAACATCAGCGGATAGACGCCGCTCGGCAGCGCCACACCAACGAACAGCAGGTGCAAAACGACCCAGGCGCTCGCGCCGATAAGCATGATGCGTTTGGCACCGAACATTTCAGCTAGCACACCGGACGCCCAGCCGGCAAGCGCAGCCACCAGCCCGTACATGGTGAACATCAGCGACGATTGCGAAGAGCTGAATCCCTGGTCCACGATGTATTTGGACAAAAAAGTCAATTCAAAGCCATCGCCGGTCATGAACACCGCTATGGCGACCAAGCCGGCCAATAGCGTGCGCGGCAGACCTATCTTCATAACATGTCTCTTTTCTTGGTAGAACGTCGTTGTCACCGTCTCAACTTTTTGTTGATAAATATATTTTCGACGCAGAAAAGTGGCAGAAAATCCTTTATGCACAGCTGTTTTTGATACTTTTTTGCAATACCTGATATCTCAGACCAACACGAGACATAAGGAAAGGACTTTTATGAAGTAATCTTGGAAAAGAAGTTGCGCAGGAAGGATCAACCAGTGAAAGCCCAATCCGCCCTATCAGTCAAAGAAGCCAATCTCAAGGCCATGACCGCGTTCATCTACACTCAAGGTTCAGCCACCAAGCAGATGTTCGAACACGAATTAGGGCTCAGCCTGCCAACCATCACGCAGAATCTGCGCGCCATGGAGGCCGACGGGCTCATCGTCAAAGGCGAGATGCAGCAATCCACCGGTGGACGCAAAGCGCAAATCTACGAATTCGCGGCACACTCCAGCGTGGCTATCGGCGTGCGAATCCAAACCACACGAATCACGGCCATCGCCATTGATCTGAACGGCAAATCCGTGGCCACCAGACAGCGCACACTCCCCTATCGTAACAACGACGCCTACTACCAGCGCATGAACGGCATCATCAACGATTTCGCGCAGGAACTGGCGAAACAAGGCAGCACGGTGCGAGGCGTGGCCTTCTGCATGCAAGGCATCGTATCGGCAGACGGGCAGTCGATCACCTTCGGCAAAATCATGAACAACACCGGCCTGAAACTCAACGAACTCAGCCACGGCCTCAACTATCCGTCGCTGATGATTCACGATTCCGACGCTTCTGCCATGGCGGAACTCTGGTTCGACCACAATCTGAAGGATGCCGTCTGCATCTACCTCGAGCGACGCCCCAGAGGCGCGGTCATCGTAGACGGATCGCTCTACCAAGGGCCCAACCAATGCAATGGCTCAATCGAACATATGACGCTGATTCCAGGAGGCAACACCTGCTACTGCGGGCAACAGGGCTGCATGGATACGTATTGCTCGCCGGAAACGCTGATGGAAGACGGCGAAAGCCTGCCCGGCTTCTTCTCGGTGTTGGAACAAGGCGAGCAGGAGCATCGCGAACGATTCTCGCAATGGCTGGATTATATGGCGCTGGCGGTAACGAATATTCGCTCGGTACTGGCCGGTGACGTGATCATCAGCGGTGAGGCAGCACAATATCTCGATGATGACGATATGGCCGGACTACGCGAACGCGTGGTGGAACATACGCCATTCGGCACCACGGATTTCACCCTGCGCAAGGGAATGGCGCTCGACCATCAAGACATTATCGGCGCGGCTCTGCGTTTTGTGGAGCCGTACGTACGCGAACTATGCGATATGTGACCGCTTTTGCGCACATATTAATCGCATTAATCACATCGATTGCATAACAAAAAGAAGCGTGTTCCGAACCCGTATATAAGGTTCAGCGCACGCTTCTTTGTTTGCTTCCGTCTGTTTCGCCTGTTGTATTTGTTTTCAACGATTATTTGACAGCAATCATCTAATGATAGTTATTTGACAATTTGACAGAATTCAATGGTTTCGCCGTTCGGTCCGTACACGTTGAAGTAGCGGATGCCATGCTCCCAGAAGCTGTCGATATGCTGGATTTCGTTATCTTTGAAATTCAGCCCGAGTTCCTTCGCGTTTTCGAATGCGGCTTCGATGTCGGGAGTGTCGAATGCCCAATGATTGATGGCACCAGTGGTCAGCGGAGCCGGATCACCCTCCCACGTTTCGATGGTCAGATGGCCGTAACGCAGGAATGCGCAACGATTTTCGCCGTTATGGAACAGTCCGGCCAGTTCGAAACCAAGCTTCTTCGTATAGAATTCGATGGTTTCGTCGAGATCCTTCGCCGGCATACCGGAATGCTGCAGATCGGTAGTGAATTCAGACATTGCTTTCGTCATAAAATTACCTCCTGATAACGATGAATACGATTGATTTTTCCCTTTTGTGATTAGGATATGCGCTATGCGGCGATGTCGGCGGCGCATTTGCCGTCATGTCGTGATACTTTTTCGCTAATTCCAAGCTGTTCAGGACGAATAAACAGCGTCCGGCACCGATTTTGACGACAGCCTTGGAAGCGGCGGCGATTTTGCCGTCGAGGAAGTCCTGCACCTGCTCGAGTTCAAGCTCACGGCTGGATCAGACCGGCACGAGCGTCGACAGCCTCGACATAGCAAGTCAACAGATAATTTCAAAGTGTTTAGAATGAGGTTATGAAGAACCCACCTTTGCACCGCTACGCAACCCGACCAGGTCTCTATTTCACCGACGATGGTGGCGCGGACGCCGTTGTCCGCTCAGAAACAGCAGACCAAGTGTGGTTTTGCGTACTTGAACCACTTGACCAACCGAGCGCCTTCTATGCCGACGCCGCACGGCTGTTCAACGAACCCGGACTCACGTTCATCGATCAGGCCAAAAAACAGCGCATCTGCACCAGACGCATTCCCTCGCTCAATCTTCGCGAAACACTGTTCCGCATGGACGGTCCCAACTACGGACTGTGGTACGTACACGTGCCGCAAGCATGGGACGGCATGCAATACGGATACCGCGTCAACGGCCCATGGGATCCAAACCATGGCGTGAGCTTCAATCCATACAAACTGCTGCTCGACCCATACGCCAAAGGCATCGAAGGCAAGATGGAACTCGACCCGGGCGCCTTCGCCTACGAATGCGAGATCAAAAACGGCAAGGTCGCCGGTTCGCCGTTCGGACCGATGAGCACCGTGGACTCTCTGGGACACATGCCTGTTTCCGTGGCCATTGACGACCGCGACATCAACAAGCATATGGGAGAACCATCCCACCCGCATGTGCCATGGAGCAAAACCGTCATCTACGAACTGCACGTCAAAGGATTCACCGCGAACGCCCCATGGCTTCCTCCGGAATTGCGCGGCACCTATGCCGGCCTCGCCCATCCGGCCACGCTCTCCTATCTGCAGGACCTCGGCGTGACATCCATCGAACTGCTGCCCATCCAAGCCAAGCAATCCGAACTGTTCCTGCAGGAACGCAATCGCACGAATTACTGGGGCTATTCCACGCTCGGCTACTTCGCCCCCGAAGCCTCGTACGCCACCAAGCAGGCGCAGGAAGCGGGAGCGGGCGCCGTGCGGCAGGAGGTCATCGACATGGTGCGGGCCATGCATGAGGCCGGTTTCGAGGTCATCATGGACGTGGTGTACAACCACACCTGCGAATCAGGCCCCGAAGGCCCGACCATTTGCTGGCGAGGCCTTGACAATCTCTCGTACTACCGACGCACCAAAGACAAGATCAGCCGCCTGTACGACACCACCGGTTGCGGCAACACGCTTGATTTCACCAACACGCACGTCACCACGTTCGCCGTGGATTCGTTGCGCTATTGGGCCAAACGCATTGGTATCGACGGATTCCGATTCGACCTTGCGGCGACGCTGGCGCGTCTTGACGGCGAATTCACGCGATACCACCCGTTCCTGTACGCGTTGCGCTCCGATCTGCTGCTCGGCAACCTCAAGATGATCATGGAACCGTGGGATTGCGGCCCGAACGGCTGGAGAACGGGACAATTCGGCATCCCCTTCGCGGAATGGAACGACCGCTTCCGCGATTGCACACGCACCTTCTGGCTGACCGATGTGGAACGTGCACGTGGTGGTGAAACCGGCGACATGACCATGCAGTCCATGGCCACGCGCCTATGCGGCTCAGCCGATCTGTTCGCCACCGACCCCGGACGCGGATCGACCGCATCCGTGAACTACGTGGCATGCCACGACGGCTTCACCACCGCCGATCTGACCCAGTATCGGCATAAGCACAACGAAGCCAACGGAGAGAACAACCGGGACGGCAGCGACAACAACCATTCCGTCAATTTCGGACATGAAGGCCCGTGCAGTGATCCGATCATCACACAGCAACGAGAACGGGCCATCATGAACATGCTGGGCACGCTGCTGCTCTCCCTGGGCACGCCGATGCTGCTTGCCGGCGACGAATTCGGCAACTCGCAGAACGGCAACAACAACGCCTACACGCAGGACAATGAGACCACATGGCTGGATTGGGATTGGCTGTACAGCACCGAGCAGACCGCGGAGCTCAAGCTGTTCAACCTCACTTCCCGGCTGATAGCGCTGAGAAAGGCCCGGGACCTCTACAACCATGAGGATTTCTTCACCCGACTGAGCAAAATCGGACTGTTGAAGAAATCCGACCGCGTGCACTGGTTCCTGCCGAACGGAAAGACGCCGCATGATGCGGATTGGACGAATCCCTCGGTCCGATCGTTCGCCATGCAGCTGCTCTCCCCCGACGAGCCAAGCCTGCTCATTCTGGTCAATGGGTCCGACGAGAACGTCAGATTCCATCTGCCCAACGACATCGAATGGGAAATGATCTGGTCCTCGGCGGAAATCGCCGGCGAATATCCCGGACAGGGCACGCAGATCGAGAAGCTGGCCGAGTTCGATGAGGAAGCGGAGGACAAACCTGCCGGGCGATTCCGCAACCATCTGCAGCGTCTCAATACCATGTATTGGCAGATGGATGAGAATGCCGCC